>ERZ809407.312-NODE-312-length-54813-cov-21.279722_pt1 | contig 54813 bp, 36 predicted proteins | sample MGYA00520792_ERZ809407 | MGnify/ENA primary metagenome ERZ809407 (study PRJEB31576, sample SAMEA3212665) | Homo sapiens | biome: human-gut; feature: human gut; material: fecal | place: Sweden | collected 2012 ...
TATTTCCACATAACTATTGACTTTGCGAGTCAACTTTTTCTAGGGAAAGACAAATCGGGTCGATTTTTGTCGAAATTTGCCGTCCGCCGAAACGGGAAAAAATGGCGTTTTTGTCCGATTTAACGTTTGTTGGCTTTCAAAAGTGGCACTTTTAGAGTCTGTTTTAGGCCGTTTTGGAGCGCAACGGAGGCTCCGTTGAAGGCCAAAAGTGGCTCCGTTAGCGTCTAACGGAGCCTCCGTTGCAAAATAATGGGGCTTTTTTGAGCTTCAAAAACAGCCGTTTTTGCGATAAAACAGGATAAATATTTGATAATCAGAGTTTTAGCTTAAAATCGGCTAAAAAGCCCTATTTTTGCGTTTTTGGGAGCAGGAGAGAATTTGGTTGAAAAAACGTGAGTTTTCAGGCGTTTTTTTTCAGCCTCGCGGGGGGATTATTGGAGTAATCGGGCTAATTGAACTAATTATACCAATTAGCCTAATTAGACTAATTGTACCAATCTGGCCTAATTTGAAGCTAATAAAGTTAATCGGAAAATATGTGCGGATGCTGCCATGAATGCATTTCTCCATCCTCCATCCCCCGAACTCCCCACCGGGGGGCAGGGGGGCTTTCGATCCAGGCCGCAGGTACTAACGTCGGCGTGGTGACCGACCTTGACGGAAAGTTCTCGCTGACGATGCCGAAAGGAAAGACCGTGCTTCGTGTTTCTTACGTAGGTATGGAAACAGTGGAAGTAGTGGGAAAACGCAACATGCGCATTGCGTTAAAACACGAAAATACCGACCTCGACGAGATTGTTGTTGTTGCCTACGGTACCGCTAAGCGTCAGTCAATAACCGGTTCTGTATCGGTTGTAGGCGAAGAGAAAATCAAAGACCGCATCACTACTTCTGTTACTGCGGCTCTTGAAGGCTCAGCACCGGGTATACAGGTGAATAACACTTACGGAGAGCCAGGTTCTGCACCGACAATTCGTATCCGTGGTATCGGTAGTTTGGTTGGTTCGGCACAGTCCCCGTTGTATGTTGTCGACGGTGTTGTATTTGATGGCAACATATCTGAGCTGAACCCGAACGATATCGAGAGTATGTCGGTACTGAAGGATGCTGCTTCTGCAGCGCTTTATGGTAACCGTGCTTCTAATGGTGTCATCCTTATAACTACTAAGAAAGGTAAGGGAGCAGGCAAACCGCAGATTTCTTTGAAGGTGAACCACGGATTCTATAATCGTGGTATTCCTGAATATGAGCGCCTTGGGGCTGACCAGTGGATGGAGGCTTCATGGAAAGCGATGAAGAACTTTGCTATGTCGGGTTCTATGGGGCTTGATGAAGCGTCTGCAAAGGCTTACGCATCACAGCACCTCGTACCAGACTATGTGCAGCGTAATATCTATGACCGCGACTACGATGATTTGTTCGATGAGAATGGTAAACTTATAGCAAATGTATTGGCGGGCTATACCGACCTCGATTGGGAAAAGGACATAGAGCGCACAGGACACCGTCAGGAGTACAACGTTGCTGCAAGTATGGCCAGCGAGAAGTATAATGTATACTCTTCTATAGGTTATTTGAAGGAGGACGGCTATGTTCGCGGTGTTGGATATGAGCGTTTCAACGGTCGTGTTAATACCATGTTCACTCCGAACAAGTGGTTTAAGACCGGTTTTAACTTAAATGCGACTTATGCAAATCATAACTTCAATGCCAACGCCGATGGTAACGCATACGCTAACCCGTTCTATATCGCACGTTATATGGCGCCGGTTTATCCGCTCTATCTGCATAATGAAGACGGTTCTTTCTTGCTCGACGAGTTTGGAAATGTTCAGTACGATACTACTTCTCCTTACCTAGACAACCGTAACATCGCTTATGAGATCGGACAGGATAAGGATAAGAATCGCCGTTCTGTTATAAACGGACAGGTGTTCGGTACATTGATGTTGCCTTATAACTTCTCTTTCACGGTAAGAGCAGACGCTACACGTTCTAACACAAACCGTCAACACTACAACAACCCGCATATTGGTGACGGTGCTACAAATAACGGTCGTCTGTTGAGCTATGCTTATCAGTACACTAACTACACGGCTCAGGAACTCTTGAACTGGGAGCATGAGTATGGAGTTAACCATGTTGACGTGATGCTCGGACATGAGAATTACAGTTGGGTACGCCGTTACACAGCCGGTATGAACACCGGTATGGCTGTAAACGGTAACCTTACAATGGGTAACTTCCTTACTAACTCATATTTCGTAGGCTCAGATGACGAATATAAGACAGAGTCATACCTCGCTCGTGTACGTTATAACTACGATGAGCGTTATTATGCCGACTTCTCATTCCGCCGCGATGCAAGCTCTCGTTTCCATAAAGACAACCGTTGGGGTAACTTCTATTCTTTCGGTTTGAACTGGAATATTAAGAAAGAGAACTTCCTTAAGGATGTAAAATGGGTTGACGCGTTGCGTTTACGCACTTCTTATGGTGAGGTTGGTAACGACGCTGGTGTTGACTTGTACGGCTATCAGGCTCTCTACGAAGTAGATAAGAACGGTGGCGAAGGTGCTTATATCAAGCAGAGCCTTGCTGCAAACGACTTGCAATGGGAGACAACACAGACTTTCGACATTGCTGTTGAGGGTCGTCTGTTCGATAGACTCGACTTCAACATCGGTTACTTCGACAAACGCTCTAAGGATCTTCTCTTCCAAGTTCGTCTGCCTTTGTCTGCCGGTTCTTACCCGCACGATGATACTATGATGAATATGGCTCAATATAAGAATATCGGAACTATCAGCAACCGCGGTTTTGAGATCTCGCTCAATGGCGATGTAATCCGCAATAAAGACTGGAAATGGTCTTTGTTTGCCGACGCTACATTCCTGAGCAACAAGATCAAGAAGTTGCCTGACGGAAAAGATATCCTTAACGGAATCCGTAAATACTCGGAGGGACATGACGCTTACGAGTTCTTTACATATCATTTCGAGGGTGTAGACCAAATGACTGGTAACTCACTTTATACTCTTGACGAGGAAATGCGCGATAAAGCGGCTGCAAACGACGGTCTTGTTGAAATCAACGGAGTTGAGTATGCAACAAAGACTTCATTTGCTAAGAAGCAGTGGGCAGGCTCTGCAATGCCTAAGGTATATGGTTCTTTCGGTACAAACCTGACTTGGAAAGACCTCTCACTCAGAATGTTGTTCACATATAGTCATGGTGGAAAGGTTTACGACGGTTCTTACCAGTCGCTCATGTCTACAAACTCAGCATCTTCAGCTTCGGCTAATCACAAGGACGTACTCGGTTCTTGGAACGGTGTTCCTGAAGGAATGACAGAGACATCTCCTGACCGAATCTGGGCAGGTGGTATTCCGGTACTTGACTTCAACCGCTCTTCAGACAACAATGCAACAAGTGACCGCTGGCTGACAAGTGCTTCTTACTTCGTCTTCAAGAACCTTACCCTCTCTTATGACATACCGAAGACCATCATCAACTCATGGGGAATTGAAGGCGTAACGCTTACTTTTGGAGCTGAAAACCTTTGGACGCACACTTCACGCAAGGGTCTCAACCCGCAGTATTCTTTCAATGGCGGATATGACGACACATACGTAACAGCGCGCGTTATCAACTTCGGATTGGCTGTAAATTTCTAAAATGAAATAACATTAAAAAAGAAAAGACATGAACAAGTGTATAAATAAAATATTTATATTGGGCATGATGGCAGGCTCTTTGGTGCTGGGATCATGTTCATCCGATTATCTTGACACGACGCCGACTGCATCTACAAGTAGTGCTGACGCTCTAAAGAGTACGGAGGAAGCTATGAAATCGCTAAACGGCATAGCACGATGCATGACTACGCAGCATTATTCTTTCTCCCAGGGATTCTGCGGTGAGAACACCATCTACCGTTTGTATGAGAGTATGCCGAGCCAGAACTGGAACTATAATAATTATGCTGCAGGATGGTCACCATTGCACAATCAGCAGTTTCATATGCAGACCAATAGCATATATGACGCTTATGCATGGTATTATTACTATCAGTTGATTGGTCAGGCAAACACCATCATTGCTGGAATCGACGGTGCTCAGGGTTCTGATGCCGACAAAGCATTCATCAAAGCATCTGCGCTTACATTCCGTGCATATAGCTTTGAGAAACTTATACGCTACTACTGCTATCGTTGGCAAGACAGTAACAACGGTGCTTCACGCGGTCTTGTACTTCGTCTCGATGAATCAACAGGAAGCCAAAAGCCGGCTACGCTTGCAGAAACATATCAACAAGTATACAAAGACTGCCAAGACGCTATCGAGCTCTTCCGTCAAAGTGGTATAGACAGACCAAGCGAGAAGGTATGGATTCCTAACGAAAATGTAGCTCATGCCGTTTATGCACGCGCAGCTTTGGCACGCCAAGATTACGCCACAGCTGTAACAGAGGCTAAAGAGGCACGTCAAGGCTTCCCGCTCATGAGCAATGATGACTACAAAGCAGGCTTCTGCCGTCCTACAAGCGAATGGATTTTCGGTAGCTATGGCGACGCCACAGAGAATAACTGGTATTGGAGCTTTGGTACTCAGGATGGTTGTAACGGTTATTACGCTGCTAATACACAGAATGGTGCAGGTGATATAGGTCACGAGCTTATATCTCGCATCCCAGACAACGATGCACGTAAGCAGAATTTCATCACTGCCGACAAGTTAAACATTGATATTACAAAGCCCGGCACGATAGAACAGACTTTTGGCTATATCGGCCTGTCCGCTACTCTTGGATTCACAGACAAAGCGGCTTATCTTGCTGCAGATGCTTTTGTACAGTCACGTCAGATAAGCGGTCTTCCTCCAGTTTATGCTTCAGGAATATATCACCTTGACGGTCAACTCAAGTTCTGGGTGTTGGATTTGCCAGGTGTTGGCTATCTGCCGTTCATCCGTTCAAGCGAGATGTACCTCATCGAGGCAGAGGCAAACTATTTCCTCGGAAAAACACAGGCAGCTCAGAACGCTCTTATCGAGCTTAACACAATTACAAACCGTACTCCGGGCTACACCTGTACACTTACCGGCGAGAGCCTCTTCAACGAGATTAAGGACTACCGCGAAGTTGAGCTTTGGGGTGAAGGATTTGCTTGGAGCGACTACAAACGTTGGAATATACCTTTAGTACGCCACAGTTTTGCCCAGGGTGGAAATGCTCATACGGCTGTAGCTGTTACCATTTCACCTGAGTACGGTAACAAGTGGACATGGGAAATTCCTCTTGCAGAGACCGAATATAACGATGCATTCAAGAATGCAGACGCTACAGGTCCAACGGCACAATAATAAAATAAGTTCATAACGAACTATTAAAGAATCATCAAAAAACGCTATTGTGAAATAGCGATATTAAGATTAATGTATGTATAAAAGGAAGAGGACGCGCCATGTGTGGTACGTCCTCTTCTATTTTTATTAGCATGAAGATAAGGGAAGATAAAAGGGTTCACCCGATAAAAGGGGATATAACGCTCCGACGCACATTCCCAAGACTCCTTATTACTCCTTGTCATGCGCTCTACCAGCAGCAGCAAACGTCAAACAGGCCTTTTTAAGGCCCTACAACGCCTTAAAATCAGTCAGAGGATAAGTTATAAACAAAGGAGAGGAATCGCCCAAGAGAGGCGAAATAACAAAGAAAAACTGTCATAACACTACCCTTTCGTGCTTCAATCACACTCTTTTGCCATACTATTATTATATGATTGGAATGTCGGCACATTGGTTTTGCAAGAAATTATAGCTGTAATTTGTTCCAACGGAGCCTCTCTTAGACAAAAATTATAACTATATTTTTTCGCAACCCGTATCTACTTGATTATCAACGAGATACGCAATACAATGCAATAAAAGCCGTCTCGCAGCGCAAATTATATCATAGTTTTTTGTATTTTTGCAATAAGATAAGACTAACAGGATATGAAATTCAATTACGACGTGATTGTTATCGGAGGCGGACACGCAGGGTGTGAGGCGGCAACAGCGGCAGCCAACATCGGAGCGAAGACCTGCCTGATGACAATGGACATGAACAAGATAGCGCAGATGAGTTGCAACCCGGCCGTGGGCGGAATTGCAAAGGGACAGATTGTGCGCGAAATAGATGCGCTGGGCGGTCAGATGGGACTGGTAACGGACGCGACGGCAATACAGTTTCGTATGCTTAACCGCTCGAAAGGACCGGCCGTGTGGAGCCCTCGCGCACAGTGCGACCGCGAGAAGTTCATCTGGGAATGGAGACGGACGCTCGACAATACGCCAAACCTTGACATCTGGCAGGATCAGGCGGATGAGTTGCTCGTGGAGGGTGAAGGCGAGGCGGCCACGGCGGTGGGCGTGAAGACGATATGGGGCGTGGAGATGCGCGCGAAATGTGTGGTGGTTACAGCGGGAACATTCCTCAACGGATTGCTGCACATCGGCCGGCATCAGATTCCGGGAGGCCGTATCGCGGAGCCGGCGGTGGCGAATTTCACGGAAAGCATCACGCGACACGGCATAAAGGTGGCGCGGATGAAGACGGGAACGCCGGTGAGAATAGACAAACGGAGCGTGCATTTCGATGAAATGGAGGAGCAACCGGGCGAAAACGACTATCATAGTTTCTCGTTTATGAGCAACGGCCGACCGCTTCCTCAGCTTCCTTGCTGGACGTGTTTCACGACAAAGGAGACGCACGATGTGCTGCGTAGCGGACTGGCAGACTCGCCGTTGTTCAACGGTCAGATACAGAGCACGGGACCAAGATACTGCCCTTCTATCGAGACGAAGCTCGTTACGTTCCCCGACAAGGACCAGCATCCGCTGTTTCTTGAACCGGAAGGCACAGACACGAACGAGATGTATCTGAACGGTTTCTCGTCGAGTATGCCGATGGAGATTCAGATTGAGGCGCTGCGGAAGATTCCTGCGCTGCGGGACGTAAAGGTTTATCGCCCGGGATACGCCATTGAGTACGATTATTTCGACCCGACACAGTTGAAACATACGTTGGAATCGAAGATTGTCAAGGGACTTTACTTCGCCGGACAGGTGAACGGGACGACCGGATATGAAGAGGCCGGAGGACAGGGAACGGTGGCCGGAATCAACGCGGCATTGGCTTGCGCAGGCAACCGCACATGTACGATGCACAGAGATGAGTCGTATATCGGCGTACTCATCGATGATTTGGTAACAAAAGGCGTGGATGAGCCGTACAGGATGTTTACTTCTCGCGCTGAATATCGCATACTGTTGCGTCAGGACGATGCCGATGCACGGCTCACGGAGAAGGCCTACGAATTAGGATTGGCTACTCAGGACCGCTACGACCTGTGGATGATGAAGAAGGAAAATATCGGAAGAATCATTGATTTCTGCACCACTACATCGGTGAAACCGAAGGTGATAAATTCGTTCTTGGAATCTCTCGGCACGGCAACATTGCATGGTAGCGTGAAGATTGCAGACCTGATAGCGCGCCCGCAGATAAACTTTGAAAATCTTTCGGAGCAACTGCCGGAACTCAAAAACGTCATAGAAGCATCGCCGATACGCAAGAAAGAAATCGTGGAAGCGGCCGAAATAAAAATGAAATACAGCGGTTACATTGAACGAGAACGTCAGTTTGCCGACAAGATGCACCGTCTTGAGGACATAAAGATAAAGGGACGGTTCGACTACCCTACCCTAAAAGACCTTTCTACGGAATGCCGCCAAAAGCTGGAACGTATTCAACCGGAAACCATTGCTCAAGCAAGCAGAATACCGGGAGTAAGTCCAAGCGACATAAACGTGCTTCTTGTACTTCTCAAGAGATAAGAATTAAGAGGTTTCACGTGAAACAACAAACTCGTAACTGCACGTATAACAGCAAGTAACAACAATTTAAACCATAAAAAAATGAATAACAAACTATTATTGGACAACCTGCGTTGCATCCCTGACTGGCCTATCAAGGGCGTAAATTTCAGGGACGTTACAACGATGTTTAAGAGCCCTGAGTGCCTCAAGGAAATCAATGAAGAAATGTATGAGATGTACAAAGACAAAGGCATCACCAAGATTGTGGGTATCGAAAGCCGCGGTTTCGTAATGTCTTCTGCCCTCGCTATCAAGTTGGGTGCAGGCGTTGTACTTTGCCGCAAGCCAGGAAAGCTGCCTTGCGAGACCATCCAAGAGAGCTATTCTAAGGAATACGGCGTTGACACTATCGAGATTCACAAGGATGCAATCAACGAAAACGATGTAATCCTGTTGCACGACGACTTGCTCGCTACGGGCGGAACGATGAAGGCTGCGTGTGATTTGGTGAAGAAATTTCACCCGAAAAAGATTTACTGCAACTTCATTATCGAACTTGTCAACGAGAATTTGAACGGACGGGCAGCCTTCGACGATGACATCGAAGTGTCTACTCTGATACAGATTTAGAATAAAAAACGAACGGGCATCAAGTATTGGCAATGCGCAAAGTTGCCATCTCTCAAGAATAAGAAATGGCAACAAAGTCAATACTTACGTGAATTCAGAGAATTACGCGATAGCAATCATAACACATTTTATGCCTCGCGATTATATTACCAAACTGTGGTAACATAATTACCGAAGCCTGGTAATGTGATTACCAAAGACTGGTACGAGATTACAAAGGTCTTGTAACAAGATTACAAAAGTCTTGTAATGCTATTACAGAGTCCTTGTAACGAGATTACAAGGGCTCTGTAACCAAATCAACTCAAAAGGACTGAGTCTTTACCGGTTGAGAAAAAGATTTGAAAAGCATTGAACCCATGTAATACTTGATACCTATTTGTTTCGCAGCGCAATGTTCCACGTGAAACCAAACATCCCCAAATCCTTTTATACATAAGGCTTTAGAGAATGACAAGAGAAGAAAACGAGAAGCGGTTAGCATATTTGAAAGGTATCGTCTCGACGATGCCCGAGAAGCCGGGAACGTATCAATACTATGATGCGGAGCACACTATTATATATGTAGGCAAAGCAAAGAATTTGAAGCGGAGAGTGTCTTCATACTTTCACAAGGAGGTTGACCGCTTCAAAACGCAAGTGCTTGTAAGCAAGATATGCGACATCAGCTATTCGGTTGTAAACTCTGAAGAGGATGCTTTACTGATAGAGAACGAACTGATAAAGCAATACAAGCCGAAATACAACGTACTTCTGAAAGACGGCAAGACATATCCGAGCATCTGCGTAACAAAAGAATATCTGCCAAGAATATTCAAAACGCGCAACATAAACCGCAAATTCGGGTCATATTATGGTCCATACAGCCATCTTAGCTCTATGTATGCCATCCTCGACCTCATAAAGAAGCTATACCAGCCACGCTCCTGCCGCTTCCCCATCACAAAGGAGGGAATAGAGCAAGGACGCTACAAGACGTGTCTGGAATATCATATCCACAACTGCAAAGCGCCGTGCATCGGCAAGCAATCGTATGAGGATTATCAGCATAACATAGCCCTTGCCCGTGAAATACTAAAAGGAAACACACGCGAACTGAGCCGCATGGTGTATTCACAGATGCAGGAGAAAGCCGCAGAATTGAAGTTTGAAGAGGCAGAAAGGCTAAAGAAACAGTATCTGCTTATAGAGAGTTTCTGCGCCAAGAGCGAAGTCGTAAGCCACACGATAAACGATGTCGACGTGTTCTCCATAGTGGATGACGACAGCAACAAGACCGCTTTCATAAACTATATCCACGTGAAAAACGGTGCGATAAACCAAAGTTTCACCTTTGAATATAAGCGGAAACTTGAGGAAACCGACGTAGAACTGCTACTGACGGCCATCCCGGAGATGCGTCTGCGCTTTGAAAGCACCGCAAAAGAGATTATCGTTCCATTTGAGATAGAGTGGGAAATGAAAGACGCCACTTTCTTTGTGCCACAACGAGGCGACAAGAAACGCCTCTTGGAACTATCGGAAATGAACTGCAAACAGTATAAGTTCGACCGTCTGAAACAGGCCGAGAAGCTAAATCCGGAGCAGAAGCAGACGCGATTAATGAGGGAATTGCAAGAAAAACTGAGGCTGCCGAAGCTGCCATATCAGATAGAATGCTTCGACAACTCTAACATCTCAGGCAGCGATGCCGTGGCCGCCTGCGTGGTATTCAAGGGCATGAAACCGAGCAAGAAGGACTATCGGAAATACAATATAAAGACCGTCACAGGGCCGGACGACTACGCCTCGATGCAAGAGGTGGTGCGCCGACGTTACAGCCGCATGATGGAAGAAGGCACTCCCCTGCCCGACCTCATCGTAACCGACGGCGGAATAGGTCAGATGAACGTTGTCCGGGAGGTCGTTCGCGATGAGTTGAATCTTGATATCCCAATCGCTGGACTCGCCAAAAACGACCGCCACCGCACCAACGAACTCCTATACGGTTTTCCTCCGCAAGTTATTGGCTTAAAGACAGATAGCGAACTCTTTCACGCACTCACCAGATTGCAGGACGAGGTGCACCGCTTCGCCATCACCTTCCACCGCGACAAGAGGTCGAAAAACGCACTCCATTCGGCACTCGACGACATAAAAGGCATAGGACCGAAGACCCGCGACTCTCTGATAGCGGCCCTGAAGAGCGCAAAAAGAGTAAAAGAGGCTGATTTACAGGTACTTACAGAGATTATAGGGGCATCTAAAGCGCAGCTCGTCTACAATTATTTTCACGACAACGAGACCCATTCAAAATAAAAATAGTATATTTGCCGTATGAGAATAGTAATACAACGGGTGAGTCACGCATCCGTGACCATCAACGGAGAGATAAAGTCTGAGATTGGCAAAGGCTACCTGATTCTGATAGGAATAGGCGAAGACGACGGTCGGGAAGACGCCGACTGGCTCGTGAAAAAGGTCGTAGGACTGCGCGTTTTCGACGATGAGAACGGCGTAATGAACCGCTCCATCATGGAAGTGGGCGGCGACATTCTCGTAGTGAGCCAATTCACACTCATGGCCTCCTATAAGAAAGGCAACCGTCCGTCGTGGATTCGTGCCGCAAGACACGAGATTTCCGTGCCACTATACGAGTATTTCTGCGACCGATTGAGTCAGGAAACAGGCAAGAAAATAGGCACGGGAGAGTTTGGAGCCGACATGAAAGTGGCGCTGACAAACGACGGTCCGGTAACAATTTGCATGGATACGAAAAACAAAGAATAAGGCTACGGCATCATGAACAGCGACATGACAATCAAAGAGGCGCAAGAACGCGTTGACCGTTGGATAAAGGAATACGGCGTGCGCTATTTCTCCGAACTCACGAATATGGCCTGTCTCACCGAGGAAGTGGGCGAACTGGCACGCCTGATGGCCCGCAAATACGGAGACCAAAGTTTCAAAGAGGGCGAGAAATGCGACCTCGGCGAGGAGATGGCCGACGTGCTGTGGGTGCTGCTGTGCCTCGCCAACCAGACCGGCACAGACCTCACCGAAGCCCTGCGCAAGAGTTTCGAGAAGAAGACCGCCCGCGACAAGACAAGACATATCAATAATTCAAAACTTAAATAGCTATGGCAGACTGTAAGAAAACACATGAATGCGAGCATCATCACCATCATGACGCTCCGCAAAAGAGCAAGTATGACGAGGCTTTGAGCAAATACAACACTGACATCAGCGATGCCGAAGTGAGCGAAGCCGTGAAGAAAATCATCGCCGAGAAGGTACCCCAAAACGACAATCCCGACACCAAGAAATTCCTTTTCGGCAGCATCGAGCTTACCACATTGAAGACTACCGACTCCGACGAGAGTGTTCTCGCCTTCACGGAACGCGTCAACGACTTCGATGCCACCTACCCTAACCTACCCCACGTGGCCACGATTTGCGTCTATCCGTGCTTCGCAAAGGTCGTAAACGAGTCGTTGGAAGTAGACGGAGTGGAAATAGCTTGTGTTTCGGGCAGTTTTCCTTCGTCTCAGGCCCTTATCGAGGTAAAGGTGGCCGAGACTGCATTAGCCGTGAAAGACGGCGCCACAGAGATTGATATCGTGATGCCTGTGGGCAAATTCCTCAGTGGCGATTACGAGGGAGTGTGCGATGATATCAGCGAGTTGAAGCAGACTTGTGGCGACGCAGCCATGAAGGTGATACTCGAAACGGGGTGCCTCAAGACCGCATCGAACATCAAGAAAGCCTCTATTCTCGCCATGTATGCCGGTGCCGACTACATCAAGACGAGTACGGGCAAGGAAAAAATCAGCGCAACGCCCGAAGCTGCTTACGTAATGTGTCAGGCAATAAAGGAATACTACGATGAAACGGGCATACAAATCGGGTTCAAGCCGGCCGGCGGCATCAACACTCCGATGGACGCATTGATTTATTACACCATCGTAAAGGAGGTTCTCGGCGAGAAATGGCTCACCAACAAATGGTTCCGTCTTGGTACCAGCCGCCTCGCAAATATGCTCCTCAGCGAGATTGAAGGGCGGGAAGTGAAGTTCTTCTAAAAGACAATGGTGATATTGGAATTAGGCTAATTGGGCTAATTGGGCCTATTGGGCTAATAAGACTAATTAGACTAATTTGCCTAATTCCATTATCAACTAATTCCCCCAAAATAAGAAATCATTATAAAAAAGACGCCATGAACAGTGAGTTCTTGCCACAAAAAGGAAATTACAAGAAACTAATTGTCTATCAGAAAGCAGAATGTATATATGATATAACATACTACTTTGCCCATAAATTCCTTGAAAAAGGTGACCGAACCATCGACCAGATGATACAGGCAGCGCGCTCAGGAAAACAGAATATCGCAGAAGGAAGTGCCGCAAGCACAACATCAAAGGAAACGGAACTGAAACTGGTGAACGTCGCAAGGGCAAGTCTTCAAGAATTACTACTTGACTACGAAGATTATCTTAGAGTTCGAAACCTTAAACAATGGGAGGCTAACAACGAAAAATCAATAAAAACAAGAATGGTATGCAGCAGGCATAACGAAAGCCTATTCTATCGTAATGCAATAGCACTACGCAGCGATGAGACTGTAGCAAACATTGCTATAACCATGATTCATCAAACTGATGTGTTCCTCAGAAAACTAACAGACAGACTAAAAGCGGATTTCATGAAAAGAGGCGGCATCAAGGAAGAGATGTATAAAGCAAGGATAGAATGGCGTAAAAAGAATTGCTGATTAATTGGTCTCATTAGACTAATTTGACTAATTTGACTAATTTGACTAATTTGACTAATGAGACCAATTAGCCTAATAGACCAATTAAATCAACTTGAATAATCAGTCCTGCTTTTATTATTTTGTCCGCTTAATCACATAATCGAGGTAGGCAGTGAGCGACAAGCGCACTCTCTCATCCTTGACATACCTATCAAGGAAATCCATAGCCTCGGCATGGAACTCCCACATACGCTTTTCGGCATACTCAATACCACCACACCGCTTGGTATAATCCACCAAAACGGCGATTTCACCGGGCGTAACCGTGTGTTCCCTAACCTTATGCGCAAGCGCCACCATATCCTCATCGGGATGCGCATTCAAGGCATATATCACCGGAAGGGTGAGCTTTCCCTCAGTCATATCGTTGCCAGTAGGCTTCCCTATCTCCTTCGAGTCGTAATAATCGAATATGTCATCGCGTATCTGGAAGATTATTCCGAGGTTCTGGCCAAATTTTCCTGCCGCCTCAATCTCCTCCTGCGAGGCTCCGGCCGACTGCGCACCGATTATCGAACAAGCCTCGAAAAGGGCCGCCGTCTTGCGCTTAATCACCTGATAATAAACTTCTTCCGATATTTCGCGCCTTCCGTTGCTCGTCAATTGCAGTATTTCGCCGTCGGAAAGCGTCTTGCCCAGCTCGGCAAGATAGCTCACGATGGTCTCCGAGTGGGTACGCGACACATATTGCAGGGCCGTAGAAAGGATATAATCGCCCACCAATATAGCCACCTTATTATCATACATAGCGTTGACCGAAGCCTGTCCGCGCCGCTCCGAACTTTCATCCACCACATCGTCATGCACAAGCGATGCCGTATGCAGCAGTTCCAGTCCCACAGCAGCATACTGCGTAACCTTGCTCACACTACCAAAGTTCTTCGCCATCAGCAATATCAGGACAGGCCGCATACGCTTTCCGGCACGTTGCTTTATATACGATAAAGCCTGTGCCAGCAATCCTTCACGATGGTCAAGAGACTCATTGAATAGCTCGATGAAATCGGACAATTCCGCAGCTATCGGTTCTTTTATGTATGAGAGATAATCCATCAACACTGTAATTTTAATACAAAAGTACGCAAATTATCGGAAATGTGATAAAAAAGTTGTATTTTTACAATCAAAAAATACAATTTTATATGTCAAAACTGTTTCTTATCGATGCATACGCATTGATATATCGCTCTTACTACGCATTCATCCGAGCACCGAGAATCAACTCCAAAGGGCTGAACACATCGGCCGTAATGGGCTTTTGCAACACGCTCAACGAGGTACTGAACAAAGAGAAACCGACGCATATCGGCGTGGCTTTCGACCACGGAAAGACGTTCCGACACGATGCCTTCCCCGAATACAAAGCGCAACGAGAGGAAACTCCCGAGGACATCAAGCTCTCCGTACCTATTATTAAGGATGTGCTCGCGGCGATGAACATCCCCATCCTGCAAGTAGACGGGTTCGAGGCCGACGACGTTATCGGCACTCTCGCCACCAAAGCCGGAGCCGAAGGCGTGGAGACTTATATGCTCACACCCGACAAGGACTATGGTCAGTTGGTGCGCTCAAACGTGTATATGTATAAGCCACGGCACGGAGGAGGCTACGACATCATAGGCGAGAGCGAGATAGAGGAAAAGTATGGCATCCCCACCCCGGCACAGGTCATCGACCTGCTGGCTCTGATGGGCGACTCGGCCGACAACTTCCCGGGCTGTCCGGGTGTGGGCGAGAAAACAGCCGTGAAACTAATCAATCAGTTTGGCAACATCGACAATATGCTGAACCATACCGATGAGCTGAAAGGCAAGATGCGCGAGAAAGTGGAAAACGCCATCGACGATATCAAAATGTCAAAGTTCCTCGCCACCATCCGCACCGATGTACCAATCGAGCTAAACCTCGACGAGTTGGCTGTTACCTCCCCCGACGAGAAAAAACTGACCGAGTTGTTCACCGAATTGGAGTTTAAGACGCTCGCAAACAAATTCCTTAAAAAGGACAAACCTGTGCAAAAGGAAGTTAAAACACAACTCGATTTATTTCAAGAATTTGCGCCCGATAGCTCGGAAGCTCCAAAAAACGCGAGTTTTGAGAGCCATAAAACGGTGTCTCATAAATACGAACTCATTGATAATGAGATGGATATGCGCCGAATTTGTGATTTTTTTCTTACAAAACAAAAACTATCCTTCGACACCGAAACGACCTCAACAGACGCGATTTCGGCCGAATTGGTCGGTTTGAGCTTCGCTGTCGAGCCTTTCAAAGCATTTTACGTGCCTGTTCCCGAAAACCGTGAGGAGGCGATGAAGGTACTCGAAATTTTCCGCCCGGTATATGAAAGCGAGCGCATTCTCAAAGTCGGGCAAAACGTGAAGTACGACCTTGAGGTGCTCGCCAACTATGGAATAGAACTCAAAGGTGAGATGTTCGACACGATGATTGCCCATTATCTGCTCCAACCGGAGCTGCGCCACAACATGGATTACATGGCGGAGGTTTATCTGAACTACCAGACCATCCACATCGACGAGCTTATCGGACCGCGCGGAAAGAATCAGAAGTCGATGCGTGACGTGCCACCCGCCGACGTCTGCGAATACGCTTCGGAAGATGCCGACATCACCCTGCAACTCTACAACGCCCTCGAACCTAAGCTGAAAGAGAGCGACCTCTACCCTCTTTTCCGGGACGTCGAAATGCCATTGGTGCGCGTTCTCGCCGAAATGGAGATGAACGGCGTACTCATCGACACCAATGCGCTCAAGGAAACATCCGTGGCGTTCACCGAGAGGATGCTCGAACTGGAGCGCAAGATATACGAAGAAGCCGGCGAAGAGTTTAATATCTCCAGCCCGAGACAGGTGGGCGACATCCTGTTCGAGAAGTTGAAGATTGTGGAAAAGGCCAAGAAGACCAAGACGGGGCAATATGTCACGAGCGAGGAGGTGCTGCAACAGCTCAAGAATAAAGCACCCATTGTGAGCAACATCCTGGCTTACAGGGGATTAAAGAAGCTACTCGGCACTTACGTAGACGCGCTTCCGAAGCTGATAAACCCACGCACGGGACACATACACACGTCGTTCAACCAGACCGTAACGGCCACGGGACGCCTCTCGTCGAGCGACCCGAACCTGCAAAACATACCCGTGCGCGGCGAGGACGGCAAGGACATACGCCGCTGTTTCATTCCCGAGCCGGGCTGTCTGTTCTTCTCCGCTGATTACAGTCAGATAGAGCTGCGCGTCATGGCGCATCTGAGCAACGACGCCAACATGATTGAGGCGTTCCGCGAGGGCCACGACATACACACAGCAACGGCTGCGAAGATATACAAGGAGAGTCTTGACAGTGTAACGCGCGACCAGCGTACGAAGGCAAAACGTGCCAACTTCGGCATCATCTACGGCATCACAATGTTCGGTTTGGCGCAAAATCTCGACATTGAACGCTCCGAAGCGAAGCAGCTTATCGACGGATATTTTGCCACTTACCCGCAGGTACTTGAGTACATGGAGCAGTCTAAGGAGATGGCTCGCAAGAACGGCTACGCCGAAACGTTCTTGCACCGCCGCCGCTACCTGCCCGACATCAACTCACACAACGCCACCGTGCGCAACTTCGCCGAGCGCAACGCCATCAACGCGCCCATCCAGGGTAGCGCGGCCGACATTATCAAGGTAGCAATGGTTCGCATCTACAGCCGCTTCAAGCGTGAGAACATCCGCTCAAAGATGATACTTCAGGTACACGATGAGCTAAACTTCTCCGTTCTTCCCGAGGAAAAAGACCTCGTGGAGCGCATCGTTATCGAGGAGATGCAGAACGCTTATGCCCTCCGCGTGCCCCTCATCGCCGACTGCGGATGGGGCAAGAACTGGCTCGAGGCGCACTAAAAATGCATCATAATATGGCAAAACAAAAACCGTTCCAACACTATGCTTACATCATCAGCACTGTGTTGGAACGGTTTTTCTTTATTAAATACCTATATCTCAACCACTTACATTAAAAACCAATAAGAATCTTTGCAGTTTGGTTTTCAACGGAATAAGTATTGGAAAGTAATTCGGGCCGAAATACTCCAGTACTAAGGCCGAAATACTTGAGTATTTAAGCCCGAATTACTCAAGTACTAAAGCCGGAATACTCGAGTACTAAAGCCAAAATACTCGAGTACTTGGGCACAGTACTCTTTCAAGAACGCAAAAGCTGTCGAACAGTGTGCTAAAAACTACCGAACGATCAGACAACATTTGCAACATTATATTTAAGATTATAATTTCATATATGCAGAGGTTATACCTTTCTTGAAAATATTTGCTCACTTTTTGGGCAAAACATTTTTGGAGTTAAAGTGTTTTTAGTATTTTTGTATTTGGTATATAGTGTCTGCAGCGAATCGCTGTTACACTATTAACCAATGTCTCTGCCCACGCCGAGCCTCGACTGTTTAGCCACGGCAAAACTTCGAGGAGGAAGGGTGGGTATTGAGACGCGACATAACAAAAGGCGTTTACTTGACGCTTTGTTCTTGACGTGTAGAAACTTCGCAACTTTCTAAATCCTGTCAATGAACTTAGCAACGGTAGATGGCTCGGGTGTGAATTGTTCACAGTCGGTGGTGTATCCTAACTGCACAAGTGTATCTTATTAATACATGAGTGTTGTTTTGGCGCACACCATTTGGCGGCATTTCATATCGGCGTGGGCTATAGCGTTGTCTGTTCAACAGGATTAGGCAATGCGAAGGCCTCTACACGTGGGACAGACAACAAGGAAGTTCCCACGTCTTTTTTATGCTCGTGTAGTCTACAATCTTAAATGGCCGAATTGGGGGACTATAGGCTACATAAAATCATTATGAGGTTAAATAAACTTCTATGTCTGGCAACTCTTGGGCTTTCGCTGAGCATACAAGCCCAAGACCTGAAGATTCTTGTTAATAAGAAAGGCCAGATTGGCTTTGCTGACCAAAATGGAAATGAAGTTATCAAATGCCAATATGAGAGTGCTCAGCCGTTTAAGGATGGTGTGGCGATTGTAACAAAAGCGAAGAAATCTGGTATTATTGATGCCACGGGCAAGGTCTTATTACCCTTGAAGTACACACAGATTTCGTCATGGAACAAAGAGTTGTACCTCATTAAATCTGGGAAGAAAATGGGATTGGCAGACCGTCAAGGAACTGTGGTATTGCCTGCTAACTATTCCCATATATCTAAACCGAACTGTTACAACAAGGCTCTGATTGCTCTTGGAGGAAAGGCCACGCCCAATGACAAGAAGACCTATATGGCCAATGCCAAGTATGGAATCATTGATAATCGGGGAAACATACTTGTTACTCCAAAATACAAGGGCCTATATGAGTTTTCTTTCGACGGAACCAATGAGATGCCTTTTTATGAAGGTAAACGCCTTGAACACAGCTACCACAACACGGTAGACACATTGGTAACAGACTGCTCGTATCTTGGTTTCAGTCCGAATGCCTTAAGCATATATAACGCCGGCGTTATGGATGGTAATGGCAAAGAACTGGTTAAGCCCAATCTCTACTATTTTGTCATGCAACCAAAGAACGGCATGGTAAGATATTACATATCAAAGAAGAAACAGACAATATGCGGCTATCACAACATTGCCACGGGCAAAGGATTTCAGGCAAAACAGTTTGATTCTAATATAGACAATATTAAATATTGGACACACGGAGATTTTATAGGTGATATTGCCCCTGTCAATGGAGATTCATGGTCATTTATAGACAAAGACGGCAACACTCTCCGCACCGGTCTCAAGTCATTGAAATATAGCCCAATCCTCGGACTTTGGGCCGCAAAGAACAGTTCCGGTAAATGGGATGTGTTCGACAATGTAAATAACAATGTGGATTTATTGTCTGGATTTGAGGATATCAATTTCCCGGCAAAAGAGGGGGATAAGGAGATTTTCAGTATGATGAAAGATGGCAAATACGGTTGCATTGACAGAAACGGCAAGACCGTTGTGCGCTTTGAATACGAGAAGGCCATGTCTAACACATACGATGTGATACCCGTAAAGGAAAACGGCAAGTGGGGACTTTTGTCTGCCGACAACACCCTTTTGATTCCGACAGATTATGCTGATTTACGCCTTCCCTCAGAACGCAATGCAAAGCACTTCTGGGTAATGAAGTCTGATTCGCTTTATTACCATTATAATCTTATTACAAAGAAGCTTTCAAAAATTGGTTATAAAGGCGTTTACAACTTCGACAAGGATTTTGCATACGTGGTTCCTGAGGATATGAAAGTCTTGGACAATCAAATCAATCGTGCGCAGATATACGCTCCTTTCACAGAAAAAGCGACTATCGACAAGGCGGACATGAACAAATTCACCAAATCTTTTGTCTACATTGTAAATACAAAGGATGAAGTCGTGTTCGACTTACCTGTCTCTACAATGTATATGAAGACGGTAAAAGAAGAGATTGAGAAACGTGGCGACAAGCATCTTACATCTAACGAAAAGAAAGCGCTCTTATTGAAAGTAACCCGCGAAAACCGTTCCTACGATTTGAAGTCAGTACTTGGCGAGGAGGAATGGGATTACTAACCATAAAAATACTATAATAATTATGAAATACCGCAATATACTTATTGGCTGTCTTACTCTGTTTACAGTAAGTGTTTTGGCTCAAGAACCGGAGTCAAATTATAGGCGTAGTTCCATATATTCTATATTGATCAATCATACAGACCAACAATTTGGCAATGAAATAAAGGAGGCTTTCTTGCAGATTCCTGTTCCGGATAAGTTCAATGACCATAATCTGAGTGTGAAAGTGCTCAATATCGACAAGAAACTGGCGGGAGCAAACAAATCTAACGAGAATACCGTCATCACGGATTTCTTGCAGAACAATAAAGTGGCAAGCCGTCTTGTAGGTCGCTGGTTCAACCGCGATTTCTTCACCGGACAATGTGATATGGAGCTGGTTAAGGAACGCGGCCTTTACAATGCAACGGAATTTGACAAACAACTTGCGAAACGTTCGTCTCGTGGCGTGGCCATGTTGCAGGATGCAGGCGAGGATTTGATAGGAAACACGTTCGTGATAGTGAATGACATCCGCTATGTGGACAAGAACAAGGGCGCAAAGACCGGAGCTTCCATTCTTAAGGCTTTGGGACAGATAGCATCCGCTTATATGGGATCAAGTATCAGCGACCTGACCGACAATCTTGGCGATATGCTGGAAACCATCAAGGGATTCAAGGTGAAAATCAACACTTTCCTTTATAAACTTGATTGGAATGACGAGCAGGCTGCCGTGTTCTATCAGGAGCAGTATGCGGCAAAGCCGGATGCAACCAAGAAAGCCAACTTCGAGGCTGCACGCGGAAATTACAAACTGAAATATGTAGGTAAGGTTGAGAGTAGCGGTGGTACTACCTCGTTCTTGGGCATCAATGAAGACGAACCTATCGTTATGGTCAGAAAAGCCTGCCAGCGAGCTATCGACGAGAATGTCGTTGACTTGCAGCGCAACTACGAAGAGTTCCGCACGAAGTCGCCCCTTCTATCAGTAGAGCCACTCACAGCATACGTAGGAAAGAAAGAGGGCGTAACCGCAAAAAGCAAGTTTGAGGTGCTTGAAGTAGTTGAACTGGAGAATGGCAAACACAAATACAACCGTGTAGGCGTAATTGAGCCGATTGAAAATCTTATATGGGACAATCGCTTTATGGCTGTTGAAGAAGGCGCACTGGGAGCTAATCTCGGCTATACGACTTTTAAGAAAGTAAGTGGAAAGAATTTTGCCAAAGGAATGTTGATTAGAGAAATGACTAATAAATAATAACCAAAAAACAAAAGCAATGAAAAGAATACTAAGTTTGATTATTCTGCTCCTTGCATTCTTTGTGGGAGCAATGGCTAAAGGCGACAAGATACCTCAGTACGACATTACCGGCGCAGGCTCAGGTACCGAAGGCACAATCCTCGTGAAAGTGTATGTATATTCAAAGAGCGTGAAAGACGAAGACTTGAAGCGGGCGGCTGTTCACGGTGTTGTTTTCCGTGGATGCTCCGGAAATCAGAGCGGGGCACGCCAGCCGGCTATGGCATCGATTACTGCCGAAGCTGATAATGCGTCTTTCTGTGAGGCTTTCTTCGCCGCAGACGGTCCGTGTCAGAACTATGCCACAATCATCGCAGGTTCGTATGACAGAGTGAAGACACAAAAAGGATATAAGTCTGGTGCAATACTCCAGATTGATAAAACGGCTTTGCGCAAGGAATTAGAGAAAGCTGGTGTCGTAAGAAGTCTTTCCTCAGGTTTTTAATATTTAATTACAGACGATTATGAAAAAATTATTTCTATCTTTATTGTTCATTGGTGCTACGATGTCGGTCAATGCACAATACCGTGATGTGAAACTGCCCGATGCACCAAAGCAGACTAATTACAGGAATTATGAGGCAGAAGATAAGGGATTCTGGTGTGCCGTTGAGTTAGAAGGAGGTAGTAGTGTTATGGTACACGAGCCCAATATGCCGTATGTCAATCTGTCATGGACGGGAGGTTATCGTGTAAGCGAATATCTGCGTTTCGGTGCGGGCTTGGGCGTTCGCTATTATGCAAACCACGCCGAAGTGAGAGATACAGACAATAAGTTCGGCGTTCCCATCTTTGCTAATGTCCGCGGAAACTTTATCTCTGCATACGACCGCGACGGTGTGCCTTTCTGGTCGTTGAATATAGGAGGCATCACCAATGAGGGATTCTTTGCAAGTCCTACTTTCGGATATAGTTTCGGAGGCCTTCGCAACAATTTCCAGATTGGTATCAATTATACTATTACCAACTTCAAGAATTGTGAGAAAAACGATGTGGCCTATAGTTATTTTGGAGTGAAACTGGGTTACGAATTCTAAAAATCTATCAGTTATGAAAAAGTTGTTATTGACAATAATCGCTGTGCTGTCTCTGGCATACGCAGACGCACAGACAAAACCGGTATATGCCCGCAGTTCTATCAGATGTATCGGTGTGGAGCTCGACGGTTCACAGACATTGCGTGTGCAGGGATATGGCCGTAATCGCTCAGATGCCAAAGAGCAGGCCATGAAAAATGCAGTCTGGGCAGTAATCTTCGATGGCATCCGGGACGGTGCGGAAGGGTGCAATATGCGTCCTCTCGTGTCCGAGGTAAATGCGAAAGAACGCTATGAAGACTACTTCAATATCTTCTTTGCCGACAATGGAGAGTATAAGAACTATGTTTCCCTACGCGATACTAAAAAGCGCTCGGGTGGAAGGTCTAAAGACAAGGTGGGTTATGCCTACGACCTGACCATTCGCGTGCTGAGAGCGCAGTTGAAAGCCCGTCTAAAGGCTGATAATGTTATTGACTAAACCATAAATCGATATGAAACTTAAAGTATTTTTATCAATGGCTTTGCTGACAGTCTGCTCATTGTCAGCAATGGGACAGGCTAAAAAGCCGACATTGATGGTGATGCCGAGTGATGCCTGGTGCAAGGAACACGGCTATGAGCAGACCTTTGACAATCAGGGTACGAAGGAACAGATACCCGACTATAAGGCCGCTGTTTCAACAGACAAACAGCTTAATGCCGTAATCTCTAAAATCAATCTGCTGATGGCAGATAGAGGTTTCCCCTTGAAAGACCTCCAGCAGAATGTGAAAAGTATCTCTAACCTCTCTGCCGAAGACCGTCTGATTACCAGTAAAAAAAGCGGTTCTGCTATAACAGAGAGCCCGTTAGACCGCTTGCGTCGCACTGCGAAGGCCGACATCATCCTGGAGATTGACTGGACGGTAAATACAGTAGGACCTAAAAGTAGTGTTACCTATAATCTGCGGGCTCTTGATGCCTACTCCAACAAACAGGTAGCTGGTGCCGAGGGAACAGGTAAAGGCTCGTTCTCTGCCGAACTGCCCGTGTTGCTCGAGGAGGCTGTACAAGACCACATGGACTCTTTTGTTGAGCGCCTTCAGGCTCATTTCGACGACTTGCTCACTAATGGCCGTGAGGTAGTGCTTGATATGCGCGTGTTTGACTCAAGTGCCGTTGACTTTGAGAAAGAGTACGGCAACTATGAGTTGAGCGAGGTTATCGACAACTGGCTGGCCGACAACTGTGTAAACCATCGCTTCAGCAAGTCTGATGCCACAGAAACTATGATTCTTTATGAGCAGGTCCGCATACCTCTCTACAAAGCCAATGGCATGGCACAAGACACATACGGTTTTGCACGCGAGCTGGCACGTTTCCTTGGAGCCGCACCATATAACATTCCTGTCAAGACGGTGAATCGTGGACTTGGACGCTGTCTTTTGATATTAGGAGAAAAATAAGGAGAAACAAGATATGAAAATAAAGAATATTTTTACAGCTATATGCCTTTTTATTGGAGTAGGTGCATACGCACAAGACTGCGTGATGCCTATTTCAATACAGTTGGACGAAGACTTTTCTAATGTTCCGACAGCAGCGCGTACTTTATTACAGCAGTCTTTAAGCCGCATTGCGACAGAAAATGGACTGACAACAGATGCGCCGACAACCCCGTTCGTATTGACTGCCCATTGTGATGTTCTCGACAAGAGCAACCTGCCGGGTCCGCCAATTCAGACGGTTTATAACCTTGGTATCACGTTCTATATGGCCGACACTTATACACAGAAGAAATTCGGTACTGCATATGTTACGTTAAACGGTGTTGGCACAGGCGAAGTGAAAAGCTACATAAATGCCTTCCGTCGTATCAGTGCCAGCAACTGGGAGATAACAAACCTCATTAACCGTGGCAAGAAAAACATGATGAACTATTATGATACACAGTATCCTAATATCATCAAAGAAGCCAAACGCCTTGCCTCGCTTCAGAACTACGAGGAAGCCTTGACGATGGTTCTCTCAATACCGGTCTGCTCTAAAGGCGGTGAGGAGGCATCCAGGTACGGTTTGCAGCTTTACACTAAGAATCTCAACCGCATGAACCTCTTTATACTCAATCAGGCAAAAGCTATCTGGGCTGCCGGACAAGACCAAGAGACAGCCTATCAGGTCTGCGCCATGTTAGCACAGATAGACCCTGATGCAGCCTGCTATGCTGAGGCCGGCAAATTTATGAAAGAGGTGAAGAGTCAAGTGCGCAGCGATATTGACTTTGAGATGCGTGAAAAGTATCACGACCAGATCAAACTTGAGAAAGACCGCATTGCAGCCGCACGTGCTGTTGGTGTTGCCTGGGGTAACGGTCAGAAGCCGAAAACGACCAACCTAATGTGGTTAAGATAAAAAATACAAGGTTTGCCGACTGCAATATGAAAATTCTGATTCAGATAGCAGTTAATATGACCAAGTATTTTGTATAACATTAGAATGTAATTTCTAAATTCTTACATTAAATAAATCTCCGCCAAGTTGTCTATGAAGACTTGGCAGAGATTTATTTTTCTTTTATTACTACCCATAAAACATCATAATATTATATCTATACTTTTCGCTCTGTAATACCGTTTAATGGCTTTCAGAAAGCATAAATTATTATCTTCCATCGGAGTCCCTACTACTTTATTTTCACATTTCCACACGCAAGGGCAAGGATTATCAATTAAAAATAGTAATTTTGCAATCGTATATACATAATTGTTAGATAAGAAATGGCACTAAAATGCGGTATCGTGGGACTTCCCAACGTGGGCAAGTCCACACTTTTTAATTGCCTGTCGAGCGCAAAGGCGCAGGCAGCCAACTTCCCTTTTTGCACAATAGAACCTAATCTCGGAGTGATAACCGTACCGGACGAGCGACTGACGAAGCTCGCGGAGATTGTACACCCGGGACGCATCGTACCGGCAACGTGCGAGATTGTAGACATCGCCGGACTCGTGAAAGGAGCGAGCAAGGGCGAGGGACTGGGCAACAAGTTCCTCGGAAACATCCGTGAGACGGATGCGATAATCCACGTTCTGCGCTGCTTCGACGACGAGAATATCACTCACGTGGACGGCACCATCGACCCGATACGCGACAAGGAAATCATCGATACGGAGCTGCAACTGAAAGATCTTGAGACTATCGAGGCGCGACTGCAAAAGCAGCAGAAGGTGGCTGCCGTGGGGGGCAACAAGGATGCGAAGATTGAGGTGGCTATATTGGAGGCTTACAAGGCTGCGCTGGAGCAGGGAAAGAATGCCCGCACGGTGGAGTTCGACAGTAAGGAGGAGCAGGAAGCGGCCAAGAATCTGTTCCTGTTGACGTCGAAGCCGGTGCTCTACGTGTGCAACGTGGACGAGACGGCGGCGAAAACGGGCAATGAATATTCTCAGAAGATTGAGGCTCTGGCGGCCGAAGAGGGCGCCGAGGCTATGGTTATTGCGGCCAAGACGGAGGAGGACATCGCCTCATTAGAGACCTACGAGGACAAGCAACTGTTCCTTGACGAGCTGGGACTGACGGAGAGTGGCGTGAACCGACTGATAAAGAAGGCTTACTCGCTGCTGAATCTTGAGACGTTTATCACCGCAGGTGAGATGGAGGTGAAAGCGTGGACATACCATAAGGGCTGGAAAGCTCCGCAGTGTGCCGGCGTCATCCATACCGACTTCGAGAAGGGATTCATCCGCGCAGAGGTCATCAAGTATGAGGACTATATACAATACGGCTCCGAGGCAGCCGTGCGCGAAGCCGGAAAGTTAGGCATCGAGGGCAAGGACTACGTGGTGCAGGACGGCGACATCATGCACTTCAGGTTTAATGTTTAATTAGACTAATTAGGCTAATTAGACTAATTGGACTAATAAGGCTAATTGGACTAATCAAACCAATAAGAAAGAAGAAACAACAAGAGTTATGAACACACTTAGTTACATTGTCTGGAATCCCGACGAGACGATATGCCATATCGGCGGTCTCGCCCTGCGCTGGTACGGAATGTGCTGGTTTGTAGGTCTCACGCTGGGCTATCTGCTCATGCAACGGCTCTATAAGGAGCAGAAATTGGGCGCAGACAAGTTTGAGCCACTGTTTATCTATGTCTTCGTGAGCATCCTTTTGGGCGCGCGCCTGGGTCATTGCCTGTTCTATGAACCCGGCTATTTCCTCGGCTCGTTCGACCACTTCATCGAGATGTTCGTCCCGATGCGCCACCTTGCCGACGGAACATGGAAGTATGTCGGCTATCAGGGGCTTGCGTCGCACGGCGGAGTAATCGGACTACTCATCGGACTGTGGCTCTACGTGCGACACACGGGCATCAAGCCGCTGGTCATTCTCGACAATATGGGTATCTGCGCCTGCATCACGGCCACGTTCATACGCCTCGGCAACTTGATGAACTCTGAGATTATAGGCAGCGTAACGGATGTTCCGTGGGCGTTTATCTTCGAGCGTGTCGACACCTATCCGCGCCATCCGGGCCAGCTCTACGAAGCCATCGCCTACCTTGTGTTCTTCATTCTGATACTCGTCATCTACAAGCGGCAGCCCCGGAAGGTCGGTTCCGGCCTGTTCTTCGGCCTCTGTCTGGCATTGATATTCTCATTCCGCTTCTTCATCGAGTACACCAAAGAGATTCAAGTGGCCTTCGAGGCCGCCCTGCCTATCAACATGGGGCAGATTCTCAGCATACCGTTCATCCTCATCGGTGCTTATTTCATCGGCAGAGGCATGAAGAAAGAGGAGGCGTAAAGACAGGAAACCTTACACTTTTCCAAGATTATAACAAACAAAAAAAGGGGAGGCCATCACCTCCCCTTCACTATTTTCTTTATTTCATTGAGCTTGTTCAGAGCCTCGACAGGCGTGAGATTGTTGATGTCGAGCCCGAGAATCTCGTCGCGAATCTGGCAAAGCACGGGGTCGTCGAGCTTGAAGAAAGAAAGCTGCATACCCTCGCGGCTGTCCTCAATGGCCTGAGCCGACGGCTTGGCAACAGCACCCACCTGAGCATTGTCGGCCTCGAGTTGCTTCAATATTACATTCGCGCGCTTCACAATGCTCTTCGGCATACCCGCAATCTCGGCCACATGAATACCAAAAGAGTGTTCCGAACCGCCTCGCTCAAGTTTTCTGACGAAGATAACCTTACCGTCTACCTCCCTCACCGACACGTTATAGTTCTTCACCCGGCGGAAATTCTTCTCCATTTCGTTCAGCTCGTGATAGTGAGTGGCAAAGAGTGTACGCGCCCCGGCGCGCTTCGTCTCGTGCAGATACTCCACTATCGCCCACGCAATGCTTATTCCGTCGTAAGTAGACGTGCCACGGCCAAGCTCATCGAAGAGCACAAGCGAGCGCGACGACACGTTATTCAGGATATTGGCGGCCTCGGTCATCTCCACCATAAAGGTAGATTCGCCAAGCGAAATATTATCCGACGCACCCACACGAGTGAAAATTTTGTCCACCAAACCTATTTTCGCGCCCTCTGCCGGCACAAAGCAGCCTACCTGAGCCATCAGCACTATCAAGGCCGTTTGACGCAGCAGAGCCGACTTTCCGGCCATATTCGGACCCGTTATTATCATTATCTGCTGGCGTTCGGTATCGAGCATGATGTCGTTCGGCACATAACGCTCGCCCACCGGCATCTGCGTTTCAATCACGGCATGGCGTCCGCCGCGTATCTCAAGAGCCTCGGAATCGTCAATCTGCGGCCTTATGTAATTGTTTTCCTCGGCTGCGCAGGCAAACGAAAGCAGGCAGTCGAGCCGTGCGATGGCGTTGGCATTGGTCTGAATCTGCGGGATAAAGTCTTGCGCAAAGGTTACAAGCTCCATGAAAAGCCGCTCCTCTAAGGCCAGAATCTTCTCGTCTGCCCCCATGATTTTTTCCTCATACTCCTTCAATTCCTGAGTGATGTAACGCTCGGCCTGCGCCAGCGTCTGCTTTCTTATCCACTCCTGCGGCACCTTATCCTTATATGTGTTCCTCACTTCAAGGTAATATCCGAACACATTGTTATATCCTACTTTAAGACTTGCGATGCCCGTCTCCACGCTCTCGCGCTCCTGCAACTTCACGAGATAATCCTTTCCGCTCCGCGAAATGTTTCTCAGGTCGTCGAGTTCCTCATTGAATCCGTCGGCAATCACGTTACCGCGGTTCACGAGCAACGGCGGGTCGGGCTGCACCTCACGCTCTATCCTGTCGCGCAGCGTGGCACAGACATTGAGCATCTCCCCCACCCTGCGCAGTGCCTCGTTGTCCGCAGCCAGACAAGAAGCCTTCAGCGGCTCTATGGCTTGCAGCGCAATCTTCAACTGAACGACCTCACGCGGCGACACACGGCCCACGGCAATGCGCGAGATGATACGCTCCAAATCGCCCATGCGCTGCATATTCTCGTGCGCCACAGCCCGCATGGCAGGGTCGCGGAAGAAATATTCCACCACATCGAGGCGTTCGTTTATCGGCTTCACATCCTTCAGCGGGAACACCACCCAACGCCGCAGCATCCTGCCGCCCATCGGAGTAACCGTCCGGTCAATTACGCTGAGCAGCGAACGGCCGCCCTCCTGCATCGGCTGCACAAGCTCAAGCGAACGGATAGTGAACTTATCGAGCCTCACATATCGTTCCTCCTCTATCCTCGACAGCGCCGTTATATGACCGATATTCGTGTGTTGCGTCTCCTCGAGATATTCCAATATGGCGCCGGAGGCAATCACTCCGTTTGCCAGATGGTCCACTCCGAAGCCTTTCAGATTGCGCGTACCGAAGTGTTTCAGCAGCTTCTGACGTGCGCAACGGTCAGTGAAGACCCAGTCTTCCATCTCGAACGTGGCGTATTTTCCGCCGAAATACCGCGCGAAGTCCCTGCCGCAACTTTTATCATAGAGCACCTCCTTCGGCGCGAAGTTGCCCAGCAGCTTCTCAACGTAGTCATACGAGCCTTCGCCCGTGAGGAACTCGCCCGTGGATATGTCGAGAAACGCCACGCCGCACGCCCCTTTTCCGAAGTGAACGGCAGCGAGGAAGTTGTTCTCCTTATAGTTCAGCACGTTGTCGCTCATCGCCACTCCCGGCGTCACCAGCTCCGTAATGCCGCGCTTCACGAGCTTTTTCGTCAGCTTCGGGTCTTCTAATTGGTCACAAATGGCCACTCTCCTACCCGCCCTCACCAGCTTGGGCAGATAAGTGTCGAGGGCATGATGCGGAAATCCCGCCATCTCCGCCGAACCGGAAGTGCCCCCGTTATTGCGCCGGGTGAGCGTTATTCCGAGAATCTGCGACGCAGCAATGGCATCCTCGCAGTATGTCTCATAGAAGTCGCCGCAGCGGAACAGCATCAGCGCGTCGGGGTGTTTCGCCTTCAACGAGAAAAACTGTTGCATCATCGGGGTCAGCCCTTTTTCTTTTGCGGCCATATCTTATATTTTATTAAGTGTAAAAGATTATTCGCCCTACGGTTGCCGTAAGGCATTTTTGTATTCTAAGGTATTAATTTTGTCAAAGTATTGCAGCCACTTTACGCACATTTTTAAGTTTCTCCATAAACGAAACGTTGCGTTTTGCCACCATGAGGTTGTAGTCAGCCTGCATCTTCAACCAGAATTCGGGTTCTATTCCCAGTGCTGCCTCTATCAGTAATGCGTATTCTGTAGTGACGGCTCGCTTGCAGTGGAGCACCTCGTTAAGTGCCGTATATGGTATTCCTGTCTGCTCGGCAAACTTCTTTTGCGATATTTTGCGACACTCTATCTCCTCTTTTAGTACGCTACCCGGATGTGTAGGCTCAAACGGTTCTACGTTGTTCGCAATCATATCAGGCTTTACACCGTTAATCGTTATCATGTCCTATTACTTATAATGATTTGACAACTCCAATCATATCGTATTCTTTGACATTGCAAAGATAAGGATTTTATTTTAAACGTTTCACAAAAGCGTGAAATGTTTTTGCATATTTTGGCCCGATACGGAAATCTTTATAACGGGATTGCTATTTTCAGATTCATTAATATCACGGCAAACAGTTAATATTAATTAACGCTGCTTTAGTTTTTTGCAATTATTGCATTTTTCTAAAGTAGAATACGCAAAAATAGGACTTTTATTTTAGAAAATTGCAATTATTGCAAAAATCTAAAATAAGATATCATAACACGGCGCAGCGAAAATGGAATACATTAGCGCATATTTACATCCCCATTATAACATATATAACGAAAAAAGCCCGGGCAACATTCATTCGCTGTCCGGGCTTTAATTTTCGCCTATAAAATTTTCAATACTCCGAATTAACTATCGCCTATTTAATACAAAATCCAAACCTAAACGCTCATACATCTTAAACTTGTGGTCAGAACTGACAAGAGGGGCGTGGTCAACAATAGCTTGAACTATGATAAGCCTGTCATTAGGATCATGGTGGTCGTTAAAAAGTGGCAGCTCTGATAACTTTTGAAGATGTTGCAAATTAACAGGAACAATACAAATACCCATATCATCAAGCCAGTTCACAATGTTGGTTGGATTTGGTGAAACCTTTTTCTTCCCCATTGACAGTTTACCGATTTGACAAAGATTAATAAGTTCTTGCACACAAACAACACTCGTAAAAAGAGTGTTAGAATAATCCGACACACACGACATCACATAGCCCGACAACTCGTCTTCTTGTTCTAAAAGAAGAAATGCTAAGATATTTGTATCAAGATAGTATTTCATCTCAATACATACTTCATATCCTTTGCCTCAACAGACCAGCCAGTCTTGCATTCTATGCTCAGCAACCATTCTCCCAGCTTGTTAAGTTTACCGTCTCTTGCCTTTTTGGCTTTAAGAAATTCCAACTTATTCAGTCTTTTTTGTTCCTTTTCCATATCGCAATACTCCATAATCCGATGTAAAATTACAACATTATTTTTAATCCACCAAACAAATCATTTGTTTTATTTTTGAGCATCATGCAAAAACTGTATTAAACAAAATTCATACTATTTGACGTTTGGCTTTTTGCCAAACAGTTCAGGAATCCCGAATAATTAGAATCGTTATAGCGCATATCTACATCCTCATTATAACATATATAACGAAAAAAGCCCGGGCAACATTCATTCGCTGTCCGGGCTTTTTGAAAGAGTATGTTTTACACGCTGCTGCGTAAGAATCCTACTTCCTTTGCGTGAAGATCACACGCTCAGCGTGTAAGAACTGCAAGTTCATTTGCGTAGCATTGCAAGACTATTAATCCCAAAGGCTACCCTGTGATGGATAATCATCCCATGTACCCCATGACGAATGCCCCTTTGACTCATACACATCTCCATTGCCCCCATTGCCTCCAACGCCAGGCACATCAGGCTTTGGTAAATTTTCCTCTGGAGCAACTCGTTCACTTTCAGGATTTGAAAGACTCTCGAGCAACATGGGTCCTTCCATTTTCACTACTGTGACAGCAGGCTTAATATATGTCTGTTTCATCATTACTTATCCTCCTTATTTAATTACGACTTTACGTCCGTTAGCAATATAAACGCCTGCCGGAAGATTCTCTGTAGTGTCACCGACATACTGTCCATTGAGGTTATAAACACCCGAGAAGCCCAATGCCTTGACTGCCTCCGGAGCCAACTCTGCGAATTTAATCTCTGTCGGAGTATTATGTTCACCATCGTCAACACCAGAGAAAACCATAGAAATGCTCTTCACAGACGGTGTTCCCTCCTTCTTCTCTATGTAAGAGCGGTAACCCTTGCCATAAGCATTTCCATTAGAAATATACAGATTGCCGTCACCCTCACTTATGAAGATATCACCATTCTTATAGTTTACGCTATAACCAGTTTGATAGTTGGCTAAGTTCGTAAGCTCGCCGGTAGAATAATGCTCATCGACACATTTAGCAACATAATCACCACAGTCAATCTCCTGTTGAGGTGTATCAGGATTGATATGCTTGGTTTGAACTACAAATCGTGTTAGATTTCCTTCTTCGTCAATAGTTCTGTCAGCGATAGCTCCTCTTGGATAATCGGTTCCATCAGCCTCCTTAAATGTAGGCTTAATCAGATAAGGATAACCTGGAAGCACATTCTGAATCTCATGATAGAGGAAGTGAAGTTTCACTGTGCCGTTGGTTATAGTCGCATTCTTGAGCAACAGCAATTGTGTGCCAACACCGAAGATCTCCTCTACCTTGCCCTGTGTCATATTGAACGGCAAGCAAAGAGTTGTCCACTGGCCTTTCTTGAATGTACGGTTCATCGTGATAGTCTTGAACTGCGGAGCCTGAACGCCACCCTCAACGTTTATAGGATTACCGTTTATCGTCTCAGAACCATCATACTTGAATGTGTACTTTGGCATCTGTTCATTCTCATCATAGAACTCACCCTCAACAGGTTCTCTTGTTACAGCCGGGAAAGGCTTAGTATCGCTCAGTTCCAACTCGGCAACAGGCTGCATCGGCTTACCATTATCGTCATATTCTTCATCCGGTATGAATTTGGCACCGCAGAATCCCATCTTCGAGAAGTTAGAGAAGAAATAGTATGTCTCATGGCCTGTTACGTGGAATGTGTACTTCACGACACCTTTCTGTATTGCGAGGAACGAACCGTCGTGCATCTTTACAATCTTCTGAGCACCGTGTATTCCACCCGTCCATGCAGCTTCAATATCTATCTGCTCTTGTTCTGTCAGATTGTTTTTGAACTCCGGCCAGTCCGCTACGTTTTTACTGTTTATACCTTCATCCGATAAGTTATCCCGATCACATGAATAATCTTTTGTTACAGTCTGCTTTGTATTCACAGACCAGCTTGTCGCAAACTTATCAAGTGTAAGTCCTCTCTGATTTACAACATAGAAAGAGTGAGGACGGAACTCGCCCTTGTTTATCGTGATCTTATCGCCAACCTTCGTTGTATTCCATGCGCCGTTCTGAACGATATATACAGTAAGGGTTCCATTTTTCAATGGCTCAAATGTCATATATGAGCCACGCACCGGAAGTGTAAACGGATAGGTCTGGACTTTTCCGTCTTTATCAACATCAGGATACTGAAACCATCCATATCGCTTTGAGCCGTAAATATCCTTTGTAGATACCTTCATAGCCTCATCCATCGCATCATTCTCACCAGGATATCCATATTTATATTCATCTATAGATGCTATATCTTTATCCGTCTCTGCGTTATTCCATTTATCAGTTTTGGATACTGTTTTTTTTGTTTCTTTATTATCAACAATACTAACTGTTTCATATTCATACTTATTAGGTGTTCCGTCTTTATGCTTGTATTTCCAACCGCCAAAGGTTATCTTCACAAGATCCTCTCCTTTACCCGTAATATACTCAACCTTGTTAACACTTGGAGCTTTTTGTCCGTCTGTCAACTTTGTAGTACCAAAACCTTGTATAATAGTAATATCGAACTGTACTTCATTAGAATTCTCATATTCAGCACTATTAGAAAGCTGAGCATATACAGATACACCACCATCAGCACCCGGTATCACATTAATGTTTCCAAACGCATCAATATTAACGATGCCGGCAATATCCGGTGTATATGTAATTCCGAGAGGCAACGGTGTTATCTCTGTTGTTGATGCCGTTCCATCCGCGTTTGCAAGATAAGCCTTCAATACAGGTTTATTGGCCCATGCTTCATTGAATTCTTTAGAGTTAACCTTTCCTTGTTTTGCGACATCCCACACAAATTTGGCCGGATCTTGATTATACTTCAGCACAATCTTCCTCTTCTCGCTTATCACCTTTACGACAATCTTATAAGTTGTTGTCGAAAACTCGTCCGAAGAAGTAACCGTGTAATAGTAGCTTGCCTCGCCACCCACAGCCGGTGCTGTTATTGTTATCGGAGAAGTCAGTTTCTCGGTTTTGTTCTGCTCCGTCAATGTAGCGCCTTCAGCAGTCTTGAATAAAACTTCACAGGATACACCAGGGGTATTCACAAGAACTATTTCAGCAACATGAACCGTATTCTCGCCGTCTTTGATTTCAGAGAATTTCAACTCGGCATTGTTATAAGTGAATGTAGCTCGAGAGTCTTGTTCAGGAGCAATATTGCTCACAAGCTCTATTGCAACGAGGTTCACAACATCCCCTTTCGTCAATGTATGTGTTCCCGCCGTAAGTTCTTCTATTATTACATAGCCGTCGTTGTTGGTTGTATATACAACACCGTCAATCTTTACCCTCTTATTAGCAGCATCAAATACAAAGATTGCCTTTTGTGTTTCAGAAGTCTTGACTGTTATAGCCGTAGAAGTCTCCATCTTAACAACATCTTTGTATGTCACGTTTTTGTATGTCACGCCGGTTTTTAAGGTTTGATATTTACCTGATACTGTAGTCCATGACTGCGACGGGGTTTTACCTGTGAAATGGCATATTTCGCCGTCTGTCGGTGCTGACGTAGATTTGAAGTTAGCCTTTACTTCAGTATCTGCTTTCAAAGCCTCGATAGTATATACATTGTCATTAGCAGTTCCCTGTGTTCCGTTTACAGTCCAACTGCTGAACACATAGCCTTCTTCTGCTTTAGCGGTAAATACGAGCTTTGTTCCATGCTCAACCTTTGTAAGATCTAAATAGATAATAGCATTACCGCTACCATCCGTTGCACTTACAGTTATTGTTCCGTTCGTTTTTACGCAAGAAGTGGTTACGGTGTAAGTGTTTCGAGTCCACTTGGCATAGAGGGTCATTACTCCAGATGTTGTCTCGCTTTCAGATATATCCTCGCCACCACTAACCTTGTTTTCTTCCGTGCAAGCCTCATCTTTATACCATCCGCCAAAGGTGTAACCCTCTGCCGTTGGGGCTGGTTCCGGTAATACTATCTTTCCGCCTGCAACAGTTTTATTTTCAGGAACAGTATTAGTAGGTGTAACACCTTTCAAGTCATATTTTATGGTGTAGGTAGGACCTTCCTCTATCGGAATCCAAACGATAGAATATATATAACATTTGGCATCAGGGAACTTGATTTGTATTTCATTGCCCACTGCTGTAGATAGCTCATCCGAAGTAACAGGTGTACTTGATTTGGCAATAATAGACCCCAATACTTTATTTGCTGTTATGTCTGTAAAAGTGGGAGATTTAGTCGCATTATCAGCAAATACCATCTTGATCTTACCCTTTGCACTTGGAACTTTGAAAGTAAGAACGCGATATCCTTCTGTTGAAGTTTTACCACTTATCTTTAAATATGACGAATATTCCTTATTATCAATAGTTGTAGATGAAGATGTTACACCATCAGAACTACCTGATAAATATGATATAGTATTTTTTCCATCTTCACTCGTAAATGTTACCGTTTTACCTGCGCCAAAAGTACCGCTCATATTTGAATTTGTGAATGTCCAAACAACAGCCTCGCCATCGGTAGAAGCAGTCTTTTTCTTAAACGTAGCAGTTACTTTTGTATCCTTATCAAGGGATGCAATAGTATATGTATGATCCGCAGCTTCAGTGCCCTGTGTTCCATCTACAGTCCAAGACACGAACTCATAACCATTGGCTGGCGTAGCTTTGAACACAAGTTTTGTACCATAGTCATAGCTTGTAGCATTTGTAACATCAGTACCATTTATGGAGATTGTTCCGTTGGTCGCAGAAGGAGTTACAGTATATGTATTTATTGTCCACTTAGCATAAAGATTAACATCGCCTGTGAGTGTTTCGATTGGAGTAGCAACGTTTGTGCAAGCTGCTTCTGTATACCATCCTTTGAAAGTCCAGCCTTCAACAGTACCAGGAGTTGCATCCACCATTTCCTGGGTCAGAGAAGTAACATTTTGTTTCGTAGGCGGAACAGTTACCTCCTTACCATTAGCGTTGTAGGTTACGGTGTAGGTGGTTGGTTCTTCTGTACTACCGCCTGTAGTATATTCTATTACCGTTTTAGACACATATACCTGTTTTGTGGCTGTAACAACAACAGAGCCATCAGCAGATGTAGATACTTTAAAATCAGTAGAATTACTTGTTGAAGGAACGGTAATAGTTGCAGTACTACCTGACGGGGTACTTCCAGACGTACCATATGTAATTGTTATTGATTTAATAGTACTGCCTGAAGGTGCTTTAAATGTACCTGTACCGCCGTTTGCAAGCTTAACATAATTTTTTTGATCGTCACCACTTATAACAAAATCCACAGAAAAGCCATTATTTTCCCATTTTTTAGTTTTGTTTATACCATCAGCAGCCAAATCTATCGTTGAAGTTTTTACATTATCGCCACCAGGATTATCACCAGGATTAGTCGGCTCTTCTGTTGTCGCACTCACAGTAACCTCTTTTGATGTGATGGTGTAAGAGTTATCTGCACGTGAAATTGAATTAGGAGTTACTAAAACCTCACATTTATATGTTCCTGCTTCTGTGGGGGCGTATTTCGCAGTTTCAGCAACAGGGGTTGTATCACCGTTCTTATACCACTTGTAGGAAAGTTCGTCATTGGCGGTCCCTATTCCAGACAATCCTAATTTGAGGGCAGTACCCACCGTACTTGTGGCAGGAAGATCCTGAACAAGCGTTGTGTGGAGACGCTCATACTCTGTGGCAGCGAGAATAAATGCGCCGAGCACCTTTCCCTCTGTAATGTTCTCGCTCTTTTCCACTCTCGTAACGTCCGAGCCAAGAAGATAATAGGCGTTGGAACCATCACGGAAGTTCGCTTTACCCTTAGCCCAAGTGCCGTCAGTCTTATCACTGCCAAGTCCTGCCGAGCGGCAACTGCCGAAGATATGTACACCCTCACCATCTTTCGCAAAGAAATTGTTCACGATGCACTTATAGGCATTCGTTGCAGTCTCACCATAGCCGGCTTTGGAAAGATATCCCAAGCGTATAGCCTTGAGATAAGCGGCTGCGAATATTGCTGTTGCCGAAGACTCTATATAGTTGGCTGTTGCCGTATGGCTCTTTCCATTATCATATACTGATGCAGAGAACCTACCGTCCTTGTCAAGAATCTGATACCATCCGCCGGTATTGGCATCCTGTTTGGCTTTCAGTCCGGCAGCGAGGTCTGTCAGATAACTTTTAATTCTTGTATAGTCAGTTAAATATGTCGAATTTGAGGAAAGGTTTGCTTTATCCATTTCTGCGAGGATATCAACAAGCGCGAGGAAGTACCATCCGCAGGCACGTCCCCAATAACTTGCAGAGTGGAATTTAGTATCACTGAGTCCTTCCCATAGATCTGCATGAGAATTTGATGTTCCTTTACCGCCATTTGCCTCGAAAGCATGATACAAGAGTCTGTCTGTCTCATTCCAGCATTGTTTCCAAACGATATCGAGTTGCTTGATTATAGTCTTCCAGTCGTCAGTGCTGACATTGTTTGTTTTATTGTTATAGTTGATGATCTGCGCAAGCAATGCCGGTCCCATATACTGTCCGTCGAGCCACATCTGGTTGTTATAGGCTTTCTTATGAAACCATCCGCCGACAACATCGTTGCCAGCCTGTGTACCTTCTTTTATAGCGTAATTAGTATTATGATCTTTAAGACCTTTTATTGCATTATTAATTGCATTTTCAGCATGGCTTTGTATATTAGCGTCTGCAAACGCCCCACCATCTTTAGCCAGTTCGTAAAGGGTTATATACAACTTGAAGCCATTGATATCATCAAGACTTCCTCCTCCCTCGAACTCTTTATCTGTAGGTGTTTCCCCTCCTGGTAGTGTTTCGTACCATTTATCTCCAAAATCAGCAATACTCAAAAACCACGGCTTTGCCCACGGATACTGGCTGTAATACTGCGCAGCCTCTATTACGCCTTTGGCTACAAGACCCGGAACATAATCGAGTCTCGTTTTTTTTACCATCATCACGGGCTGTCTTTAGGGTTCCTTTTTCGTCAAACGTGGCGAAACCCATTTTGGTCGTGTTGGCATTAAATTTACCAATGCGTGAGTTTATGACCCACTTGGAATAGCACCGTCCTTCTTCAAATGTGAAGTCGCTGCCTTCTGTCTGCGCTTTCACCGCCACATTGCCCACGAGCAACAGCATCACGGACAACAGGGCTTTCAGGAAAGCACTAAACAAGGGTTTGGCATTATGCCCCCCCGATTTGTAGAACTTTTCATTTTGCTTTAGTTGTTTGTTTTAGTTATATAATTCTATAAATATTTTGGATAAATCCGTTCTTTTTCAAGCAGTTATGTAATCGTTTCAGTAAATGCGGTTACAAGTAGTTTTCGTTTGCAAAAATAGTATTTTATATCTTATATAGGATAGTTTGATAACTTAAAATTAACGAAAACGTTTGCGGAAAGAGCCTCGATAGAGGATTTTGAAAGGGAAGAACGAAGAGGGAAGAGTGAAGAATCAATAAGTAAAGAGGAGAGAGGAGAGGGGGAGAGAGAATACTAACATAAAGGGTGGTAGCAGGGTCGTCATTTTCCTGTCAGATAGCGAACGAAAAGTAATTCTGCCCGAAATACTCGAGTACCAAGCCCGAAATACTTGAGTATTTTAGGCCTGATTACTCGAGTACTAAAGCCCCGATACTCGAGTACTACGCCCGAATTACTCCGATACCACAACAGAAATACATTTGCACTCGGCTCACCCGATAAATCTGTGGTATTACGTTCACCACAGATTATAATTTTTCATTAACAGTTTGCAGGATTAAAGGAAATACCCCGTTTTATGTTATAAATCTGTGTCATGACACCAAAATACAACGTAAAACGGGGTATTTTAGACCTTTATGCCGCATTTCTCTCTCCACTCTTCTCTCCTCCTCTCTTCACTTAATCTTTTTGATTCTTCGTTCTTCCATCTTCGTTCTTCCCTTTCTTCCGTAAACGTTTACGTTATTTTCTCACCCGAAAAGTGTACAGGGTATTTGGGAAAAGGGTATATTTGCAACGTAAATAAGATTTATTCGGGAAAACAAAAAATAAAATTGGCAAAGACAGAGACTGTCAGAAAACCGATTTCAAGAAATAAAACTACTTACAAAACAAATCTTATGAACAAACTGTTTACTAAACTTATCATTGGTATCTCGGCGACCGCATCACTATCAGCGGCCGCCGAAACTGTAAAATGGAACTTTACCACATTACCGGCTGCCGACCAGACGGCTATCGCCGCAGATACGGAAAACTGGGGTAAGGACAGTAACAACAACCGCTATCTTTATCTGAAAGCCCTGGACAACGCTCCGGCATTGGCAGGGGGGAAGGAGCTGGAATGCATTGGCGGACTGCGGTTCACGGTCGTTGCGGCCTCATCGGGTAACCTGCGATTGGGAGACAAGAGCGATTGCAGGATGTGGATTGCCGGCGCAAGCAAAATAGTGATTCCAAACAGAACGGCCGGCGAGGTGGTGGAGGTGATGTATGCCACATCGAAGGACGGCACGGCACGCACCTTCACGGCCGAGAACATTACGGAGGAGAGCTTCCCGGCAAGCTCGTCGAACAAGACGAAGATAACGGGCAGGGCTACGGTGGCTGCCGACGGCGACGTGACGCTGACCACTACGGGTGCGCTCTATATATATAGCATTGTGGCCGGCAACCCCGAAGACATTGAGCAGGGTGGGGGAACGACCGGCGACGACACGCCGACGGAGAACCCGGACAACCCTACGGACACGGAGCGGGGCATGGTCTACGGCGACCCGATGGTGATAAAGACGCCGAAAGCGGGCGAGGAAGACATCATCTGGTGCGCCCCGAACGGCGACGACGCTACGGCCGACGGCTCGGAAGCGAACCCGTATTTCGACCTGCAACTGGCTGTGAACAAGGCTGTTCCGGGTACGACAATCAAGATGAAGAGCGGCACATACGTGTATGACAAGCGCATCAACATTGACGGACGCAACGGTACGCACGACAACTACATCACGGTGATGTGTCCGGACGGCCGCGCGGTCCTCGACTTCTCGGGCCAGCCGTATCACGCCCACTCAAACAACCCGTATCAGGGCGTGCGCCTGACAAGCTCGTACTGGCACTTCTACAAGATTGACATCACCAACGCGAGCGACAACGGTATGCTCATAGAGCGCAACAAACCGGAGGGCGGCTCGGCGGCAGACATACTGGCGCGCACGCAAGACGGCCACGACAACATCATTGAGTTCTGCCATTTCTACCGCAACGGCGACACGGGACTGCAGATAAAGAACCTCGGAGCGTTCAACTATATCCTGAACTGCGACGCTTACGAGAACAAGGACGAGGGCGACGGCGATGCCGACGGATTCGCTCCGAAGGTGTCGGTGGGCGATGGAAACTACTTCTTCGGATGCCGCGCATATCATAACTCGGACGACGGATACGACTCTTTCTTCAAGAAGGACGGCGGTTTCCCCGACAACGTTACGATTGTATATGAGAACTGCGTGGCCTACGCCAACGGATTCATCAACGGAGTGAAGACCTCGGGCAACATGAACGGATTCAAGATGGGTTCTAACCAGGGCCGCATGAACGTGGTGCTGAACCGCTGCGTGGCCGTGAACAACGGCTCGAAGAGCTTTGACCAGAACCATAACTCGGGCGACATCATCATGAACAACTGCACGGGATATGCCCAGCACAAGAGCGTCATCGGCGCACCGAAGGACACTTACAGCTATAATATATACGAAGCGCTGGCTTCGGGCAGCGTATGTGAGCTGACAAACTGCATATCTATCAGCGATTACACAGACAAATCGCTCAGCTCGAAGAAAGAGTATGGGTCTAAGGACAAGGTGTTCGGCCGTTGCTGCACATCTGCCGCATCAAAGGAAACGAACTGCGACTATCTTGTTTCGCTGTCGAACTTCGTGGGCATGGACCATACTCAGCTCATCGCCGAGCGCAAGGAGGATGGCAGTCTGCCGGATATTGACTTCGCCCATCCATTGGAAGGCAACGCCGTGCTGGTGGACAAGGGCGCAAAGGTGGAGGCCAACGGCCGCTACGCAAGTACGGGTGTGGTGGTTCCGGCAATCGCTTTTGCGGGCGAGGCTCCCGACCTCGGTGCTTACGAGCTCGGTATGGCTCAGAAGAACGTCGACTTCGGCACCGCCGACGGCATCGGATTCATCAACGGCACCGAGAGCGACGGTAAGAAAGTGCGCCTCGTTCAGGCCTTCAACGGCATGGTAGTGCTCAGCGTAGAGGGTGCAAAGGCAAGCGACAAGTACACTGTTTCCGCTTACACCATAAGCGGTGCGCTGCTCGGCAGCCATGCTTTCAACGGCACAAACACATCTGTTTATCTTCCGAAAGCCGACGGAATATTGCTTCTGAAGGTGGCAGGAAAGGGTGTGAACGAAACCGTAAAAGTGGCAATGAAATAAGAATATAGCTTCGTTAAGGTTATAATAATTTAATCGGCCGTCGTCCCAAAAGGTTAAAGTATCGGGGACGACGGCCGAACTGATTATTAGCGTGACTAATAATTATTTGTTTTCTGTAATGTTCGATACTTGAAACTGCCCATAAATTATGGTGCAGAATATAAAATTCAGTAATTTGGCGCGGATTCGTTCAGTAATTTGGCGTGAATTTGTTCTGAATTGCGGCAAGAACGCATTTGAGCGACTAAAATCCACATAACTTGTCCGCCCACGGCTGACACACGGAAAATCCGGCAAAGACAATTTACAATAACCTTCTTAACCTACATTTATATTGGAAAAGCTGCAATTTATTGATTTGACAGTGCACAATCTCACTTATTTTAGCTAAATTTGCAATCTGAAGAATAGGAGAGATGGGGAGTGAAGAGTGAAGAACGAAGAGTGAACAATCCATTACCTTATAAATATGAAAAGGTATCGACTTGTTTACCCGTAAACCAAAAAGACATTTGTCTGAACTCCGGAACTCCAGTCTCCTGTCTACTTAGATAAAAACAAAAACAAGATATACAGAAATGGAATACAATTTCAGAGAAATCGAGAAGAGATGGCAGAAACGATGGGTCGAAATGCAGACATATAAGGTTTCTGAAAATGCCGACAAGAAGAAGTTCTACGTGCTTAATATGTTCCCGTATCCGTCGGGAGCAGGACTGCACGTGGGTCATCCGCTCGGCTATATAGCCAGTGATATATACGCAAGATACAAAAGGTTGCAGGGCTATAATGTGCTGAACCCGATGGGATATGACGCCTACGGACTGCCGGCGGAGCAGTATGCCATTCAGACGGGACAGCATCCGGCCGTTACTACGGACGCAAACATAAAGAGATACCGCGAGCAGTTGGACAAGATTGGCTTCTCTTTCGACTGGTCGAGAGAGATACGCACGTGCGATCCGGAATACTATCAGTGGACACAGTGGGCGTTTATGAAGATGTTCAACAGCTTCTATGCGGCCCCCCTCGACTCCCCCAAGGGGGAGAGTCCTAACGGGATGGAAAATAATATAAATGATTCAGCCAAGAACACGGCGGATGCTTCATCCCCCCTTGGGGGGAACGAGGGGGGCTCCCGTCCCATCTCCGAGCTTATCGCCTATTTCGAGAAGAACGGAACGGAGGGGCTGGAGCAGTATGGTGTGGCTCAGAGCGAGGAGCTGTCGTTCACTGCCGAGGAATGGAACTCATGGGACGAGAAGAAGCAACAGGAGACTTTGATGAACTACCGTATTGCTTATCTGGGCGAAACGATGGTGAACTGGTGTCCGCAACTGGGTACGGTGCTGGCTAACGATGAGGTCGTGGACGGCGTATCGGAGCGCGGCGGCTACCCGGTAGTGCAGAAGAAGATGCGCCAGTGGTGCCTGCGTGTGTCGGCATACGCACAGAGACTGCTCGACGGACTGGATACCATCGACTGGACCGACTCGCTGAAAGAGACACAGCGCAACTGGATTGGCCGCAGCGAGGGAACGGAAATGGCGTTTAAGGTGGCCAATTCCGAAGAGTCATTCACTATCTTCACTACTCGCGCCGACACCATTTTCGGTGTTACCTTCATGGTGCTGGCACCGGAGAGCGAACTTGTAGACAAGCTGACGACAACAGAACAGCGTGCCGAAGTGGACGAGTATCTGGCATACGTGAAGAAGCGCACGGAGCGTGAACGCATCAGTGACCGTCGTGTTACGGGTGTGTTCTCGGGGTCGTATGCCGTCAATCCGTTTACGGGCAAGAACATTCCGATTTGGATTTCAGAGTATGTGCTCGCCGGCTACGGTACGGGTGCCATCATGGCGGTGCCTGCGCACGACTCTCGCGACTATGCTTTCGCAAAGCATTTTAACCTGCCTATCATCCCGCTTATCGAAGGTGCAGACGTGAGCGAGGAGAGTTTCGATGCGAAAGAGGGAATTGTGATGAACAGTCCGGCCCCCCTTGGGGGGAACGTGGGGGGCTTTTCCCTTAACGGCCTTACCGTGAAAGAGGCCATCGCCAAGACCAAAGAATATGTTACTTCGCACGGTCTTGGTCGCGTGAAGGTGAACTTCCGTCTGCGCGACGCCATCTTCTCACGCCAGCGTTATTGGGGCGAGCCGTTCCCGGTATATTACAAAGACGGTATGCCTTATATGATTCCTGAGAGCTGTCTGCCGTTGGAGCTGCCCGAGGTGGACAAGTTCCTGCCTACTGAGACGGGCGAGCCGCCACTCGGAAACGCTACACGTTGGGCTTGGGACACCGTGAACAACTGCGTGACGGAGAACGCGAAGATTGACAACAAGACCGTGTTCCCGCTCGAACTGAACACGATGCCGGGCTTCGCGGGCTCGTCGGCGTATTATCTCCGCTATATGGATCCGCGCAATCATGAGGCATTGACGGATAAGAAAGTGGACGAATATTGGCAGAACGTTGACCTGTATGTGGGCGGAACGGAACACGCAACGGGTCACTTAATATACTCACGCTTCTGGAACAAGTTCCTCTTCGACTACGGATTCTCATGCAAGGAAGAGCCGTTCCAAAAACTCGTGAACCAGGGAATGATACAGGGAAGGAGCAACTTCGTGTATCGAGTAATTAGAGCCCCCCACCAGCTCCCCCCAGCGGGGGGAGAGTCCCAAACTGCCACGGATACCACAAAGGAATCTCCTTTGTTCGTCTCTTTCGGCCTGAAGGACAAATACGACGTAACGCCTATCCACGTGGACGTGAATATCGTGAGCGGCGACGTGCTGGACGTGGATGCTTTCAAGGCATGGCGGCCGGAATACAACAACGCCGAGTTTATTCTCGAAGACGGAAAGTACGTATGCGGTTGGGCCGTTGAGAAGATGTCGAAGTCGATGTACAACGTTGTCAACCCCGATATGATTGTGGAAAAATACGGTGCCGACACACTCCGCCTGTATGAAATGTTCCTCGGTCCGGTGGAACAGAGCAAGCCGTGGGATACGAACGGCATTGACGGATGCCACCGTTTCCTGAAGAAATTCTGGGGACTGTTCTACGATAACCGCTCCGATGCGTTCCTGCCTAACAACGAGGAAGCTAAGCCGGAGTCGCTGAAGAGCGTCCACAAGCTGATAAAGAAGGTGACGCAGGACATCGAGAACTTCTCATACAACACGTCAATATCGGCATTTATGATTTGCGTGAACGAGTTGATGCAGCAGAAATGCCACAACTGTGAACTGCTGAAGAAGCTCGTCGTGCTGATTGCGCCGTTCGCTCCGCACATCGCCGAAGAGCTTTGGGCAGCCTTAGGAGAGCAGGGCAGCGTTTGCGATGCGGCTTGGCCGGTATGCGAAGAGAAGTATCTCGTGGAAAGCGAGATGCAGCTCACGGTGTCGTTCAACGGCAAGGCGCGCTATCAGAAGATGTTCCCCGCCGACGCAAAGAACGACGAGGTGCAGCAGGCTGTGCTCGACGACGAACGCAGCGCGAAGTATCTGGAAGGCAAACAGATCGTGAAAGTAATCGTAGTGCCTAAGAAAATCGTCAATATCGTAATAAAATAAAATCCGAAAGAGAGTGATAATAGACCACAAAAAATTATGGAACGAGGCACAAGACTATGTGTTCATAACCATAGGTCTTATGCTCTATACATTCGGTTGGACCGTATTCCTCCTGCCATACGAGATTGTGACAGGAGGAGTGACGGGTCTGTCGGCTATCATTTTCTATGCCACGAAAATACCGATAGAATACTCTTACTTCGTCATCAACGCAGCGTTGCTCGTCGTCGCGCTGCGGATACTGGGCTTCCGGTTTATGATGAAGACCATATATGCCATCGTTGCGCTCTCGGTAATGCTATGGGCGGCGCAGAAGGTGATGATGGGACCCGACGGAGAGTTCTATCAGATACTCGGAAAAGGGCAGGAACTGATGTCGCTAATCATCGGCTGTATCATCACAGGGTCGGGACTTGCGGTGGTGTTCCTGAGCAACGGAAGCACCGGAGGCACCGATATTGTGGCGGCAGTGGTAAACAAATTTCACGACTTCTCACTGGGTCAGGTACTCATTTTCGTAGACTTCGTGATAGTGGGCAGCTGTATGTTCATCCCCTCGTTCGGCACTTATCTCGAAAGAATCCACAAGGTGGTGTTCGCATTGTGTACGATTGGCATTGAATGCTTCACGCTGGACTACGTGATGAATGCCCGAAGAGAGTCGGTGCAGTTCCTTATTTTCTCGAGCAAATACCAGGAGATAGCCAACGCCATAGCCAAGAACACGGAACACACGATAACGATTCTCGACGGACACGGATGGTATACGGGCCGGCAGATGAAGGTGTTGTGTCTGCTGGCAAAGAAGCGTGAGAGTGTGAATATCTTCCGGTTGATAAAGATGATAGACCCCAACGCATTTGTAAGTCAAAGTTCTGTCATCGGTGTTTACGGTGAGGGATTCGATGAAATGAAGGTGAAAGTGCCACAGGATGAGAAAAAACAAGAGATATATGAAACTGATAATAGCAACCAACAACAGCCATAAACTGTCGGAAATACGCAATATCTTAGGCGAAAACGCCGAAGTTTTGTCGCTGAAAGACATCAATATGACTGCCGAAATAGAAGAAAACGGCACCACATTAGAGGAAAATTCGGAGATAAAAGCCGCTGCTGTGGCCGACTATCTGCAAGACACCGGCTATCCAATACCATACGCCGTGGTTGCCGACGACACAGGCTTGCTCGTTGACGAGCTTGACGGTGAGCCGGGAGTACGCAGCGCACGCTATGCCGGTGGCGACGGACACGACAGCGAAGCCAACATGGCTCTGCTGCTGAAGAACCTCGATGGCAAGACCAACCGCGCCGCACATTTCAGCACCGTGATAACCCTTATCGAGGCAAACGCCGACGGAGAGATTACCGCCCGCCAGTTTTTAGGCCGCGTAGACGGCACTATCCTCACAGAAAAGCATGGCAGCGAGGGCTTCGGCTACGATCCGATATTCATGCCCGACGGCTACGACAAGTCCTTCGCCGAGCTTGGCAACGAGGTGAAAAACAAGATAAGCCACCGTGCCTTAGCTGTGGAAAAGCTTGCGGAGTATCTGAAAGGGTAGGGGAGTAGTGCCAAACAGATTGCGTTTTTCCTATAAAAATCCCTCGATGAGGGACTAAAATAGCAAAAACGCTCCCTCAGTGAGGGATTTTTCTCTTACCTTTTGAGAATAAAACAAGAACTCTATTACATATTTTTTATGAGGAATATCATTCTTACTTTAATGCTATCGGTAGTATCGTCTGTATTTGCCAGCAAGATAGGACAATGGCAGACGTATATCGGCTACAGTGACATAACAGACATAGAACCTGCCGGCAATCTTGTGTACGTGCTCAGTTCCGACAATATTTTCTCGTATAATACAGTTGACAAAAGCGTTGCTACATACGATACCGTATATCCGCTGAACGATAGCGGCATACAGTATATTGCATGGTGTAATGGTGCGAAGAGGCTTGTTATAATCTATACAGACCACAATATCGACCTGCTTGATAACAACAGCAATGTGGTAAACATCAGTGACTACTATGACAAATCAATGACTGAAGACAAAACAGTCAATAACATCACCATCGACGGCAACTATGCCTATCTCAGCACCGGATTCGGAATAGTGAAGATAAACGTCAAGGATGCGGAGATAAGCGACACGTATAACCTGAAAATGAACGTCAGCGACTGCGCAATAGAAAACAACACCATATATGCAAAGACCCCATCGGGCGTTTATGCTGGCAAAATATCAGACAACCTGATTGATAAAAACAACTGGAAAATCACGTCTGCATCAGTATCTTTCAACGACGCGAACGATATTATTGTGAGTACTAATAACGGCTATAAGGAATACATTGCCTACGACAACACCAACAAATGTTATTGGAGCAACCAACAGGACGGCAAACTGCAAGGCTACAAGCTCGACAACGACAACGCCACAAAGACTTTCATAGCGCAAGACATCAATCCCGACGGTCCGAAATACAATTATTTCGGATTCCTAAAAATACATGACAACAAGTTATATTCTTGCAATGGTAGTGGATGGGACTTGAAGCAACCAGCCTCAATACAGATTCTCGACTTGAACAACAACTCATGGACAACGTTCAATAACGAAGGGATTGGGGATAAGTATGGTGTAAGATACCAAGACATAATAAGTCTTGACATTGACCCACGCGACAACCGCCACATCGTAGCAGGCAGTCAGGCAGGACTTTTCGAATTCTATGATGGTGAAGTAACAAATCATTGGAACCACGAGAATAGTCCTATTTATTCTCACTATAATGTATCCGACAAGAATGTAAATTATGAAATCATTACATCTGTCCTTTATGACAAGAACGGAAATCTGTTCTTAGCAAATACAGGAAGCAGCAAAAACACATTACTAAGACTTAATTCTGACAATACTTGGTCTACACTTAGTAATTCCATAAGTGGCGAGAATGGAGGTTTTCTCAAATTTAAGGAAATGAACGACAAAGGCCAAATATGGATGTGTAATAATGACTGGAACTATCCTGCTGTTTATCTTTATGATACCATGACAGATGCCGTTAATGAATATTCAAATTTTGTTAATGAAGACGGTATAACCTTTAACAATGTATCGGGTTGCAGGACATTAGCTAAAGACAAGGAAGGAAATATTTGGATTGGTATAGATCAAGCTCTGCTCATGCTTCCCCCAGAATATCAAAATGATCCTTCTTTAGGTTTCTATCAGATAAAAGTACCCCGTAATGACGGTACAAATCTTGCCGATTACCTGCTTTCTGGACTTGACATAACCGCCATTGCCGTAGATAATGCCAATCGTAAATGGATTGGAACGAACAATAATGGACTTTATGTCGTTAGCAATGACAACATCGTAGAGGAGCATCACTTCACCACAAGTAACAGTAGCATACTCTCAAACGTTATACAAAGCATCATTATTGATAACAAAACGGGTAAAGTATTCATCGGTACAGACAAAGGATTATGCTCATATCAGAGTGAAGCGAGCGAGACGAACGAAGATATGAACAAGGACAATGTCTGGGCTTATCCTAATCCTGTGCGACCAGAATACCGCGGAATGATAACAATAACAGGACTTTCTTTCAATGCAGACGTGAAGATTACGACCTCAAACGGTGTTCTCGTGGCACAAGGACGCAGCACGGGCGGCTCGTTCCTTTGGGATGGCAACGACTTGAAAGGCAAGCGCGTGGCTTCGGGTATATATATGGTTCAAACAGCTACGAGCGACGGAAGTAAAGGCACTGTATGTAAAATAGCCATCATAAAATAGAAATGAAACAAATAAAACTAAATCCTTTATTTACAGTTATCTTGCTCCTGTCTCCTTTTATAATATATTGGCTGACACTTCTTCTGCCGACATTCGATGATTGGGGATATTTCACCACGCCTGATTATGATTTTGGAGACAGCTTCGTAGGACGACTGATACCGCGCTTTACATACTGGCGACCGTGGGATGGAATTATTGGTTATATATTGTCTTTACACCCAACTTTTTTCCCTGCATTAAACCATATAGTGGTGTATCTTGCCCATTTGGGTGGCACTTATCTTATATATAAGATCGCAAAGGAGCTTAAATTCAAAAGTTTCGCGTGTAATGTAACAGCACTTTATTTCTTCATATCGCCAGCAATGCTTGGCACGATACTCGGTATTGACTCCATAAACCAAGCATATTCTTCCTTTTGGGGACTTTTAGCGACATTCATATACCTACAACGACACCACACATATAATATAATAATTTGGCTGTTGTGCGTAACAATCGGTACACTCGCAAAGGAAAATGCAATCGTTTATTTCGTTATTCCTCAGATAATAGCCTACGCTTTCGGACGCATCACATTGCGACAAGCCATTAAAGATAGTGTCTTGGCTATATTATTCATAGCATTATATTTTGCATCAAGACTTCTGCTAACCACCGATGTAGTTGAAATAAATGACGAATATTTAGAGAATACATTCGCAAGAAAGTTTAAGAATATATGCGTATTTCTCGGAATGACATGGCTACCGTTAGACTTTGTCAGCTTGGTATATCCTCCTTTGCGCAATCTTTGGATTACTGTAATAACCTTGCTCCTGTCTCTACCATTTATGATAGCGGTATTTGCAAATAAAAAAGAACATTGGATAAACCTACGTTTCGCAGCTCTTGTTGTTTGTTTACTTATTTCCGTATCACCGCATTTGGTTACTATTTTCACAGCAATGCACCCTTATGCGGGATTGAGCATGGCATCTTTAATGATTGGCTACATGACAGACAAGTCAGAACACATAATTCTAATAAAACGACTGTTACCATTTTTCATCTTATCCTGCCTATTCATAGATTGGCATCATTGGCAGAAATCATACGAGTCGGGACTTATAGGCAAGAGAATGGCAGAAGACATTATTAAAAAAACAGGCAAACGCATCGACCGCGTATATGTTATAGTGATTGAGGATGATGCTCCTAAATATTCCTCGTTTTGTGTTATCCCCCGTGATGCCTTCGGTTACGGCAAGGCTGCACTTGCATACAATAACTATGAATGGCCACGCAACATAGAACACTATTATATTGATGAGACTGAAAAAAACAAAATAGACAGTATTGCCAACCGTGCGATAGCTCATAAATACGAGAATGTATGGCTCGTATATAAAGACAATGTGGAGATTATCAGATAACAATGCGTGCTTTATGAAAAGGGATATTCAATTAGATTGCTACCGCTCACTGACAATGATGTATATCGTATGCGTGATACATACATCTTTTTGGTTCTATCTTGACTTCCATTTTGACAAGTCGCTGATGCTCTTTGAAATGCCTGTAATATTCTTCATTGCAGGCGCATCGCAGTCATATAAAAAAGAATTCCACCTTAAAGAAACTATAATAAACAGAACTAAAAGGGTTCTTCTTCCATATTATATATTCCTTTTCTTTCTTATTGCTTGGTTTTATGCCTGTACTTTGCTAAATATTAACTTCGAGGGCAAAAAGATAGATTTAACACAGCTTACTGTCACCGACATAATTAAACTGCTTGCTACGGGTGGCAGTGAAAAGATTCCGTATTTAGGCTACACTTGGTTCATTTCATGTTACATGATAATATCATGCTCGCTGCCCATACAAAAGACCATTATGAAAAAGATTTCAGCAACTATATACGCTGCCATCTGTTTTCTGCTGTTTGCTATTTGTTGCCTTTTCAAGATACATTCGCCCGAAAATATACTGGAAAATATACTTTGTTACAACGTCTTCTATATCTCCGGATTTCTCTTCTATAAAAGACTTAATGTAAAACAAATAGTGTCTGTGGCCATATTACCAGTCATCATATCGGCTTATCTATTACTGAACGGGAAGATGTTTCAGAAGTTTCCGCCTGATATGTTCTTCCTTCTATACAACTTAGGAGTAATCTGTATATTGGCTATAATATTCCATTACATAACAATACAATATATATATATAGTAAAGGTATGGAATGTGAGAGGCTATAATATATTTCTTTATCAGAGTATTATCCTTTTCATTGTATATAAGATGACTGAGAGCCTGCTCGGACATATACATAATGACTTCGTAAAGTTCATTGTACTATTTGCAGCTACGATTACCATTGCAACGGTTTTCAGCTATGTTCTATTCTATATAGAGAAGAAGATAACGGCTCTTTTGTGTGAAAATAAATAGGGAATCAAACATTATAATCCAGCATTCTCAGCTCAGATATGTGCCGAGCTTATAGAGTTTGAGCAGCAGCAGCGAAGGTCTTCTGCTTCTGAGATTGCATAATTCTATCTTGCGCAGACATAGTTTATGCAACAACAACATTATTTTTTCGAAATGGTATTTGCGCAACCAATCCACAACGTAGAGTAGGGGAGAGTAGTCGCGCAGCTCAGTTTCAAAGTCATGAAGGGTCTGCAAAGCCTCATTCAACTTACACAGATAGGCTTGATTATCCTCGAAATAGGTATATGCAACGGGATTATCAATATGATTGACTGCTATACCGGCCTGCTCCAAAGCCTTACCCAGCATCACGTCCTCATATCCATAGCTCTTTATCCGTTCATCATAAGGCACACGTTCGAGCACCGCGCGATGATAAAAGAAGTTGGTCGTGCGGAATGAACGATAAGGAAAAGCCTGTCGTGTCTGCAAGGAATGATTGCGTTCCTCATGTTTCTCATAACGGAAACGCAGGTTCTCCCGGTATAATCTCTTTGTATCCACACCGCCGTCAACGCATACTCCGCCACAAACAACCTCGCCTTTACCAACCGGTGCTGTGAGATAACGAAGCAGAAAATCATCATTTGGTATCGTCAGACGGGCATCCACCATCAGGCACCATTCATATTTTCCATAACAAGCCATATTGTTACGCATCGCGGCACGACAGTCGCTATGAGGACATCTGACATATTTACAATGCTCTATGGTATCTATTGCCTCGTTTCCCCGTATAATACAAGCATCTGTACTGCCGTCATCCACTGCAAGAATCTCATACTCTAAGCCAGATATAACAGCCGCCTGACGCTGCAACTCACTTACAAGAGGCAACGCATTGTCATTATATACGGGTATGAGTATGGACAGTTCGCTTATCATTGCTTTTCATTATTCACTTACAAATGTACAAAAAATAGTGTTATCCATATACCGACAATATAAAGAATTTAGGAGTTTATACATACAAAAGAGATAAAAACATGAAATAAACACTGTAAAACTTGTGCATAAAACTATTTTTTCATACTTTTACAACTATGAAACTCAGCATCATAGTACCTGTATATAATGTGGAAAAGACTCTGAAACGGTGTATGGACAGCATACTCCGACAGAGGCTTGACAATTATGAATTGTTACTGATAGATGATGGTTCACCCGACAATAGCGGTGCTATGGCTGATGAAATGGCCGATAATGACCGCATAAAGGTGTATCATAAAGCCAACGGCGGACTTTCGGATGCAAGAAACTATGGTCTGGAAAGAGCCACAGGAGATTATGTAACGTTCGTAGACAGCGATGATGAGATAGCTCAAAACACCTTTCCGAAACTGGTGGAAATACTTCATAAGCATCCTGAATATGACATTTTAGAGTACTCTGTCAAACAAATTAAAAAGAATAAGAATGTATTGTTTGACCCAGGTGAGCACGTTTATCAAAACGCTACAGACTGGCTTAAAAACAAAGGACTGCAACATTGCTGGATGTGTAACAAGATTTTCAAACGGAAATTGTTTGAAAATACACGCTTCTCAACAGATATTATAAGATTTGAGGATATGCGGCTGATGAGTGAAGTATTAATTAAGAACCTCACAATAGCCACCACTTCGCATGGAACATACTTATATTATAATAATGAAAACGGACTGGTTGCCACTACACCATCATATACCGGTCTGCTGAAAGAGCAGATAAACCTAATCAACAAAGTAGGCATAGATACCCGAAAAGCCGAATGGCATCATCTGTATATGGATATGTTCAATATCCAACTATATGTTTATATGCAGACTGGTGATATCCTATTGCCACGCCAATGGGTGAAACCACGCATTTATAACGATGTTCAGGGACTGATAAAGTCGCTTGCTCTCGATGTATTTGGCTTGCAACTGTCGTGTAAAATATTCAAATTATTAATGAAGCGCAGATAAGAATGGGCGACTATAAAAAGAAAAATATAGTATATGTAATAGAGGATATTGCTGTGAGAGGTGGTGCGGAACGCATCATTTCCTACAAGGCGAATATTCTGTCGGCACAATATGGACATAAGATAACTATCATATCTATATACGAAGACTGTCGCCCGGCAAGTTATCCACTCAACAAAGGCATCAATGTGGTGTGTCTTAACGTGCCTATGGCCGTTAAAAACAGCAACATTATAACTAAATTTCTAAGTAGAACAGCAACGCTTCTAAAAGCTGCTAAACGTCTTAACAAAGCCATAAAGAACATCAATCCGGATATAATATTCTTCACGACAACACTCAGCGCATTGCTTTTGCCATTATGTAAGACCAACGCCCGAAAGATATACGAGTCGCATTCTGCCAAACCTTTCACACCTTATAATAAACTGTTTCTGCCAATGGAACTGTGTGCCGACTGTGTATTATGCCTCACAGAAGGTGATGCAAAAGAATATCGGCACTCCCGGAAGGTTATGGTTATACCAAATTTTATAAGTCATCCGGAAAGAATTGTAAATGACTATTCTGTGAAAAAAGCCATTGCTGTAGGAAGATTAGAATATGAAAAGGGCTTCGACATTCTTATAGAGTGTTGGAAAAACATAGCTAAAAAACATCCCGACTGGCATCTTGACATCTATGGAGAAGGTTCATTGGGCAGGGAACTGCAACAACAAATTGACTTTTCAGAACTAAAAGATAAGGTGACGCTCCGCGGCCGCCGCGACAATATGATGGAAAAATACACGGAATACAGTCTGCATATTATGACGTCACGCCATGAGGGGCTACCTATGGCTCTCATTGAAGCACAAGCTTGTGGATTGCCATCAGTAGCATTCAACTTTAAGTTTGGCGCTTCAGATATTATAAAAGACTATCATAACGGCATAATAGTGGAGCAGGGCAACATCAATCTCTTTGTAAATGCCATAACAGATATGATGAATAATGAGAAAATGAGAATGGAACAAGGTCGCAAGGCACTTGAAAACAGCAGGCGCTTCTATGCTGAAAACATCATGCCCGAATGGCAAAAACTAATAGACGGACTATAAAATAAAATGAGTTCTATGTATTTTCAAATCTTTTTATCAACCTGTAAAAACGCGGTTCTTTTGAGTTTTTTGACTACAAGAACCTTGTAATGTCGTTACAAAACCTCTATAATCATGTTACAAAACTGTTGTAATCACGTTACCAGGCTTCGGTAATGGCTCACCCGATAAATCAGTGGGGCAACCTATTTCGGTCGAACAGCATAGTACTATGGCACAATACTTTAGTAAT
>ERZ809407.324-NODE-324-length-53854-cov-51.506311_pt1 | contig 53854 bp, 50 predicted proteins | sample MGYA00520792_ERZ809407 | MGnify/ENA primary metagenome ERZ809407 (study PRJEB31576, sample SAMEA3212665) | Homo sapiens | biome: human-gut; feature: human gut; material: fecal | place: Sweden | collected 2012 ...
TGGTCTTAGACATGCTCAAGATCTGAGACTCAGAGAGTGAGAAGAATACCTCCATGGTGCTGATGTTGGAAACGGTAGTCAAAGCCTGGCCAGAAGCGCTAACCAAAGCACCCACCTTGAAAGGAAGGCTACCTACAACACCTGCAGAAGGGCTGGTAACGGTACACCAAGACAACTGCTCGCGGGCTGAAGCCAGAGCAGCCTCTGCCTGAGCTACCTGAGCCTTAGCGGTTGCATAGCCGTTAGCTGCTGTAGAAAGTTCATATTCACCGATAATCTTGCTATCATACAACTTCTTATTGTTCTGGTAAGTCAACTTTGCCGTGTTAGCCTGAGCCTTGGCTGTATTGACAGCGGCAGCAGCTGAACGGACAGCAGCCTGATAAGTCTCGCTATCGATAGAGAACAAAGCCTGACCTGCTGAAACAGTCTGACCCTCATATACAAAAACCTTTGTAATGAAGCCAGAAACCTTAGGACGTACCTCTACATCCTGAATACCCTTGATGGTAGCAGGATAGGTAGTCTGCAATGCGGCGCTGGAAGTGCCGATGGTAGCCACGGCAAACTCATCATCGCCGAAGTCTGGTAAACCACCCTTCTTACTTCCACCACATGATGTCAAAGCAGCAAGAACACAAACTGCTGCAACAAACAAAACGTTTTTAATTTTCATACCTATTTATATTATAATTTATTATTTTATGTCATACCTTTTATATATACCGCCCTCTGGCGGAAACTGAAACAATGCTTTTAGTTTTAAAAAGCGGTGCAAAATTACGAATAATAAACGAATAACGGCTCGCAGGGAGCCGTTATTTAACAAAAATTATTCTCTGTTTAAGTTTTCTGCCATATTCAGCCCCATATCCTGGGCTTTCTTCATCAGAAGTTCCATCAGCGGCTCGCGCTCGTTAGCCACCTTGTTGTCCAGCACGGCATCCTTGAGATACTGCTTCAGTACGCCTACTTCGCGGCATGGTTTGAGCTGGAACATCTCCATGATTTCATTGCCGTCGATGCATGGCTGGAGCAGTCGCTTGTAGTCACGATCCTGAAGATCAACCAGCTTCTCGCGCACCATCTTGAAGTTATCCAGGAATCGCTGCTTGCGCACCTGGTTCTTGCTGGTGATATCAGCCTCGCAAAGCGTCATCAGGTCGTTGATGTCATCACCCGCATCATTCAGCAGTCGGCGCACGGCGCTATCAGTCACCTCTTCATCCGCTATCACAATCGGACGCATGTGGAGCTCCACCAGTTTCTGCACATACTTCATCTTGGCATCCATCGGCAGTTTCATACGGCGGAAGATGTTAGGAATCATCTTGGCACCGATAATGTTATGGCTGTAGAAAGTCCATCCGATGTTGTTGTCCCATCGCTTGCTCCTCGGCTTTCCTATATCATGGAAGAGGGCAGCCCAGCGGAGCCAGAGGTTATCGCTGTGCTTGCACACATTCTCCAAAACCTCCATCGTATGGTCGTAATTGTTCTTGTGGGCTTTTCCGTTGCGGGTCTCTACCTTATCCATTGCCACCAGTTCCGGCAGGATGAGATCGAGCAGTCCGGTATCCTTCAGATAATAGAAGCCGCTGCTGGGATGCTTGGAGAGCATAATCTTGTTCATCTCGTCGCAGATACGCTCGCCACTGATAATCTTCAGCCGTTCGGCATTGCGCGAGAGAGCGGCATAAGTCTCATCTTCTATCTGGAAATTGAGCTGGGTAGCAAAACGTACACATCTCATCATACGGAGCGGGTCGTCAGAAAAGGTGATATCCGGATCGAGCGGAGTGGCAATGATGCCATCCTCCAGGTCATAGACACCATCAAACGGATCGACGAGTTCGCCAAAACGGTCCTTGTTCAGGCAGACCGCCATAGCATTGATGGTGAAGTCGCGACGGTTCTGGTCATCCTCCAGGGTTCCATCCTCTACAATCGGCTTGCGCGAATCACGGTTGTAACTCTCCTTTCGTGCTCCCACGAACTCTACTTCTGTATCCTTATACTTAACCTGTGCGGTTCCGAAATTTCGGAACACCGAAAGATGTGCCTTCTTGCCCAGCTTCTTCTTGAGGGCAGAAGCCACCTCAATTCCGCTCCCCACCACCACGACATCGATGTCATTGGAAGGGCGCTCCAGGAAGAGGTCGCGCACATATCCACCTACTACATAGCATTCCACAGACAGCGCATCCGCCGCCTCTGAAATCTCGTGAAAAATATCCTTATCTAGTATTTGCGCCAGTTCGGCATTGGTCAAATTTCTCATACTCATTTAATTTCGGGGTGCAAAGTTACTGCAAATCGAAGACAATACAAAATAAAAAAGCACTTTTTTTATTTTTATTGTTGAGATGCAGCGTAACTTGTCTAAAGTTACTGCAAATAATGTAAAATACAAAATAATTATTTGGCTATTTCACAATAAATGTGTATATTTGCACCGAATTTCGAAATTATTATGGCAGATTTATTGAAAACAGAACAGCAGTTTAAAGTTGTTATGGGAGAATGCAGGGCATTATTTGAGAAGAAGCTTCACGATTATGGAGCCTCTTGGAGAATCTTGCGCCCATCTTCCTTAACCGACCAACTCTATATCAAGGCGAAGCGCATCCGCTCGCTTGAAATCAAGAAAGAATCACTCGTAGGCGAAGGCATCCGTCCGGAGTTTATCGCACTTATTAATTATGGTATCGTAGGACTCATCCAGCTGGAAAAGCCATTCGTGGATGAAGTAGATATGACACCGGAAGAGGCGATGAAGCTCTACGACAAGCATGCCCAGGAAGCCCTGGAACTGATGCTCAAGAAGAATCACGACTACGACGAGGCCTGGCGATCGATGCGAGTGAGCAGCTATACCGACTTTATTCTCACCAAGATACAGCGAGTAAAGGAAATCGAGGATATCGCAGGAGCCACTCTCGTATCAGAAGGCATTGATGCCAACTATATGGACATCATCAACTACGCAGTTTTCGGTGCCATCAAAATGGGAGAAAAGTAAGAAGGCTCATAAATAAGAAGGTTCATTCTATCAGGTAAAAGAGGACATTGATATGACAGCAAAGCAGATTATAACAAAAACAGCGGTGAATATCGGGCGACTGCTCGTGGCTGTAACCTTCATCTTCTCAGGATTCGTGAAGGGAATGGATCCACTGGGCACGCAATACAAAATAACCGACTATCTGGAAGCGCTGCATATCGACTGGATGTTTCCCGACTGGAGCACCCTGGTGATGTCGGTATTGCTTGCCACTGCTGAGTTTGCCATCGGTATCTTCCTTCTCTTCGCCATCCGACGGAGACTGACGAGCAAGATTACCCTTGCCGTGATGATAGTGATGACGCTGATTACACTCTGGATCGTCATCGCAGACCCAGTAAAGGATTGCGGATGCTTCGGTGATGCCGTAGTGCTCACCAATATGGAGACATTCATCAAGAACATCATTCTCCTGATATTCGCCGTCCTGCTCTGGAGAAAGCCGCTGGAGATGCCGAGACTCATTTCGAGACAGACACAGTGGGTGGTAATCAACTACACCTTCCTCTTCTCCATCGTGATGAGCACCTGGAGCCTGTGGTATCTGCCGCAGTTCGACTTCCGCCCTTATCACATCGGCGCCAACATAGCCAAGGGTATGGAGATTCCGAAGGGAGCCAAACAGCCGAAGTTTGACACCACCTTCATCCTGGAGAAGAACGGAGAACGGAAGGAGTTTACTATAGACAACTATCCCGATTCTACCTGGACCTTCATCGACAGCAAGACGGTGCAGACCGAAGAAGGCTACGTGCCTCCTATCCACGACTTCAGCATAGAAGATATGAAGACGGGCGAAGACATCACCCAGGAAGTGATTCACCGCAAGGGATACACCTTCCTGCTTATCTCGCCACATCTCGACTTTGCCGATGACAGCAACTTCGGAAGCATCGATGAGATATACGAGTATGCCACCGACCATGACTATCCCTTCCTCTGCCTCACGGCAAGTACGGAGAAAGCCATCAGGCACTGGCAAGACATCACGGGAGCAGAATATCCCTTCTATATCACAGACGAGACGACGCTGAAGACCGTGATACGCAGCAACCCGGGACTGCTGCTGCTGAAAGACGGCACCATCATCCGGAAATGGAGCCACAACGACCTGCCTAAGATGGCAGACCTGGCAGGCAAGCCGCTGGAGAAGACTGAAATCGGCAAGATGCCGGAAGTAAGTGCCGCCAAGAAGATAGCCGGCATCATCTCCTGGTTTGTCATCCCGCTGGTACTCCTTACCATCGCCGACCGGCTTTGGGCATGGGGTGCCTGGATCAGAAAGAAAGAGAATTCAAACAGAATATTATCAACTTTTAAAAAGAAAAGAAAAATGAGAAAGAAAATTGTAGCAGGTAACTGGAAAATGAACATGAACCTGCAGGACGGTGTTGCTCTCGCTAAGGAGATCAACGAGGCATTGGTAGCTGACAAGCCAAACTGTGACGTAATCATCTGTACTCCATTCATCCACTTGGCTTCTGTAGCTCAGGTTTTGGATTCAAAGGTAGTAGGTCTCGGTGCTGAGAACTGCGCTGACAAGGCTAAGGGTGCTTTCACAGGTGAGGTTTCAGCTGAGATGGTAAAGAGCACAGGTGCTCAGTACGTTATCCTCGGTCACTCAGAGCGTCGTCAGTACTATGGCGAGACTGCAGAGATTCTGAAGGAGAAGGTAGAGTTGGCTTTGGCTAACGGTTTGAAGGTTATCTTCTGCTGCGGTGAGACTCTCGAGGAGCGTGAGGCTGAGAAGCAGAACGAGGTTGTTAAGGCTGAGTTGGAAGGTTCAGTATTCCACTTGAGCGCAGAGGCTTGGAAGAACATCATCCTCGCTTACGAGCCAATCTGGGCTATCGGTACAGGTAAGACCGCTACATCTGATCAGGCAGAGGAGATGTTGGCATACATCCGCTCTATCGTAGCTGAGAAGTATGGCAACGAGGCTGCTGAGGAGACATCAATCCTCTACGGTGGTAGCTGCAAGGCTAGCAACGCTCCTGAGCTCTTCGCTAAGCCAAACATCGACGGTGGTTTGATCGGTGGTGCTTCTTTGAAGGCTGCTGATTTCAAGGGTATCATCGACGCTTGGAAGAAGTAATCTCACAAGAATATTTACCAAAGGGGATGCCTTCTTTCCTGGGGGCATCCCTTTCCCTATCTTTATAGGATAACAGAAACAGATTGCTGACACATTATATATTAATAAAAGGTATATATATATTAAATAAGGTATAGTCATGAAACAATTCGTCACATTATTGATTTTCATCCTCTGCTCATCTATCCAGATGAATGCGCAGACTTACTTGGATCATCTCAAGCAGAAGAATCCAGGACAGGGTGTCGTGACCGTACACCAAAGCAAGGCTATCGACGAATTGGTGAACGGAAAACAGGTTCCAACCCATACGAATCAGGTGAATCCACAGGACGATAAGACTAAGACTACCCCACAACCACAGAAGAAACCAACAGATACTCAGCATAAAGAAGTAACTCCAGCTACCCAGCACAAACAGAGACCAGACTCACTCAAGAAGAACGAGCCACAGCACGAAGCTGCCAAGGAGAAACAGCATGGAAACAATGCACAGAAGGCTGAGACACATCAGGAAGAAACCGAGATGCCTGTAGTGGACATGCGCAAGAAGGTAATGCGCAGAAGCTATAAGGTTACAGGATATAGAGTACAGATCTTTGCCGGAGGAAACTCACGCAACGACCGACTGAAGGCTGAACAGACGGGCAACAACATCAAGATGAAGTTCCCAGACCAGCCTGTATATGTGCACTTCTACTCGCCAAGATGGATTTGCCGCATGGGCAACTTCCGCGAACTGGGCGAGGCTAAGAAGGTGCTAGCCAAGGTGAAAGCCCTGGGATACAGACAGGCATGCCTGGTAAAGGGACAGATTACAGTACAGTATTAAAGTGAAGAGTGAAGAATTCAACAGTCTTACTATTCATAAAGTTCAAAATTCAAAGTAAATTAGATATGAATCCAGAAACAGAATTTCGCGAGGGATTGGATGAACTCGCAGGACACTATAAGGAAGTATTGAAGCTCCTGGGTGAAAACACAGAGCGCGAAGGACTTGTCAAGACTCCTATGCGCGTAGCCAAGGCGATGCAGGTATTGACCCGCGGCTACTATCAGGATGCCCACAAGGTGTTGACCGATGCCCTCTTTGAGGAGAAATACGACCAGATGGTCATTGTGAAGGACATTGATTTCTTCTCTCTCTGCGAGCATCACATGCTGCCTTTCTATGGCAAGGTACACGTGGCTTACATCCCTAACGGCAAGATTACCGGACTGAGCAAGATTGCCCGCGTGGTAGATATCTTCAGCCACCGCCTTCAGGTGCAGGAGCGCCTTACCCAGCAGATCAAGGACTGCATCCAGGAGACCTTGAATCCTCAGGGTGTGATGGTGGTGATAGAAGCTAAGCACATGTGCATGCAGATGCGTGGCGTGGAGAAGCAGAACTCCATCACTACTACCAGCGATTACAGCGGCGTATTCAATTCACTGAACACCCGTCAGGAGTTTATGAGCCTGCTCAGAGGTGAGAGCAAGAGAATTTAATTTTTTAATGTTGAATGTTGAATGTTGAATTAGGCATATGCCATATCAACTCATCATTCAACATTCAACATTCAACATTCAACATTATCAAAAACAATGAAGTTTATATCCTGGAACGTGAATGGCCTGCGTGCTTGCGTGGGTAAGGACTTCGAGAGCCAGTTCAAGGCGCTCGATGCCGACTTCTTCTGCCTGCAGGAGACCAAGATGCAGGAAGGTCAGCTCGACCTGAAGTTCGAGGGCTACGAAAGCTACTGGAACTATGCCGAGAAGAAGGGATATTCGGGCACAGCCATCTATACCCGCCACCAGCCACTGAGCGTAAGCTACGGTATGGGCGTGGAGGAGCACGACCACGAAGGAAGAGTCATCACCCTGGAGTATGACAACTTCTATCTCGTAACCTGCTATACCCCGAACTCCCAGACCGAGTTGAAACGACTGGATTACCGTATGACCTGGGAAGATGATTTCCACAAGTTCCTGAAGGCTTTGGATGCCAAGAAGGCTGTGGTGGTCTGCGGCGACCTGAACGTGGCACATCAGGAGATAGATATCAAGAATCCGAAGACCAACCGTCGCAATGCCGGTTTTACCGACGAGGAGCGCGATAAGATGACCGAGCTTCTGAACGACGGCTTTACAGATACCTTCCGCTATCGGCATCCCGAAGAGGTTACCTATTCGTGGTGGTCATACCGGTTCAAGGCACGCGAGAAGAATGCCGGCTGGCGTATCGACTACTTCCTGGTATCCGACCGCTTGAGAGAACAGATTACAGAAGCCAAGATTCATACCGACATCATGGGCAGCGACCACTGCCCGGTAGAGGTTGACCTGGCACTCTAAATATTGTAAAAAGGTCTGGCGAATATCATCGCCAGACCTTTTTTCAGTTATGCATATATCAGAGAAAAATAAAGGGGATGTACCTTCCTCCCGGAAGCCATCCCCATATTGGTCATATCAACATAAAATTTTAATTTATATAAGAGAGATTTTTCTATTAATTTAAGAGAGATTTTCTATTCTAGAAATCTTCTACATCAAAGACTGAATCTCAGAGAGATTTCTCTTCTCAGTGGTACCATCCTTGTATGTTATCATGAAGTAATTGTGGATAGACTTACCATTCTTGAACTGAACAACAGCCACACCACCTTCACGGAGCTGGAGAGTGAAGTATCCCTCACGCTTGCCGTTAACATACTTTCCGTGCCACTTCTCCTTACCATTCTTGTAGTAAGTGGTAACCTCACCATTGAAGATCGTATTACGGTCGTTACCGAGATCGATGAAGCTGTATCCACCCTCGGCACGAAGATTACCGTTCATATAGAAGTCCTGGAACACATCCTTCTTATTGATGCCAGCGCCGGTAGTCATCAGCAATCTGTAATAACTAGCCTGATCTGCACTAGCCACATTACTCATATTTTCTGCATAGAAAATAGTGTCTGCTACTACTGTTGCATTCTCTATGCGCTTGCGACCGAAAGTAGCTACGGTCATGAGAGCCATCAATGAGAATAATATAATTCGTTTCATATTCTTTATTTTTAGATTGTTACTTATTGCTTGTTGTTTCTTTTTTCTGATGCAAAGATACTACAAATTCCGGTAAGTTGTATCATTCCTTAACGCTATTTTATCTTATTTTTGGGGTCGGTTTTACTTTTTGAAAGAAAACGCACACAAAATTACAATCTGACATTTTAGGGGGTCGTTTTTTACACTTTGAAATAGGCATATTTCAATATACCCCCATAACACCCCTATCCCGTTTACATATTGACAGCAAGTGATAGAAACAGAGCACGGCAGCCCATGCTTTTTTTGAGATATTTTGAAAACTTTTCGCAAGAAAACTAGCGTATATACTTTTTATTTTGTACTTTTGCACTAAAATATATTTAATATAAGGTACGCGTATGATAAAATATACCATCAAGGCACCAAGCCAACTGAACGCAAGTATCAACTTGCCAGCATCTAAGAGTATCAGCAACCGAGCGCTCGTAATCAGTGCGATGGCTGGAAGCCATATCCAACCCGACAACTTGAGCGACTGCGATGACACGGAAGTAATCGTTGCAGCCCTTCAGAATATGCCAGAGGTCATCAACATCAAGGCAGCCGGCACAGCCATGCGTTTCATGACCGCCTATCTCTCTGCCACCCCTGGCGAACATACCATCACCGGCACCGAGCGCATGCAGAACCGTCCTATCGGCATCCTTGTAGATGCCCTGCGCTATCTGGGCGCCGACATCACCTATGAGAAGAAGGAAGGTTATCCCCCACTCCACATCCGAGGCAAGGCGCTGGAAGGCGGCCACCTGGAGGTAGTGGGCAATATCAGTTCGCAATACATCTCGGCGCTTCTGATGATCGGTCCGATTCTAAAGAACGGACTGGAACTGAAGTTGACAGGAGAGATTGCATCCCGCCCTTACATCGACCTTACGCTCTGGACGATGAAGGAATATGGTGCCGATGCCGACTGGACGGATATGGACACCATCACCGTGAAGCCACAGCCTTACAAGGAGACATCTTATATGATAGAGAACGACTGGAGTGCTTCTTCCTACTGGTATGAGATGATGGCACTGAATGGCAACATCGACTCCAGAATCCAGCTCGAAGGCTTGATGGACTGCTCGAAGCAGGGAGATTCCGTGGTTAAATACATCTTCAGTCTGCTGGGAGTGAAGAGCGAATTCGAGAACCATGATCATCTTACGGATGTTATGCTGAAGGCGAACCGCTGTCTGCTGCCGAAATTCAAATACGATTTCTCCGGTTCTCCAGATTTGGCTCAGACCATCGTGGTAGCCTGCTGTGCCTTGGGTGTGAAGTTCAGGTTCACGGGTCTTGCCAGCTTGAAGATCAAGGAGACCGACCGCATCGAGGCTCTGAAGACAGAGTTGAAGAAGGTGGGCTATGTCATCCACGATGAAAACGACAACACTCTGTATTGGGATGGCGAAACCTGCGATCCTTCATTTGCTCCAATCGATACCTACGAGGATCATCGTATGGCGATGGCATTCGCCCCTCTCGCCTTCAAGTTTCCTCAGATTGAGATCAATAATCCGGAGGTAGTGAGCAAATCCTATCCTCATTATTGGGAAGACCTGAAGAAAGTAGGGTTTGAAATTATTGAGAGTGAAGAGTGAAGAATGAAGCGTGAAGAATTCAACAGCCTTTGCTAATCATAAAGTTCAAAGCTTAAAGTTCATGTTCAAAGTTCATGTTCAAAGTTCATGTTCAAAGTTCATGTTCAAAGTTCAAAGTTCAAAGTTCAAAGTAAATGCTATACTTGATTTTAGCCCTGGTGGCATTAGGCCTGATAAGCGCCATATTCGGAATCGTATCTCACCGCAGGGGAGAGGACGAGGAGCCTCTGCAGGAAGGCGTATCGTGCAACACCTGCAACGGTGAGAACTCGAAGTGCGAGCAGGAGTGCATGATGGAAGCCGCCACCAAAGAAATAGAATATTACGATGATGAGGATCTCGACCGCTTTGCCGGTCGGGATGCCGATGCCTATACCGATGAGGAGGTTGAGGAATTTTCGGAAGTGCTCTATACCATGCAGCCGGAAGAAGTGGCTGGATGGAACAGAAGCCTGATACTGAGAGGCATCAACCTGCCCAACCAACTGAAGGATGAAGTCATCGGCTTTTTAAGCGAGAAATTTGCAGTTCAAAGCTCAAAGTAAACGCATGGATATACTACAATATACATTTTTCCAAAACGCACTGATAGGCGCCTTTCTGGCAAGCATCCTGTGCGGGTTTATCGGAACCTACATCGTTACCCGCCGATTGGTATTCATCAGCGGCGGCATCACCCATGCCTCTTTCGGAGGCATCGGCATCGGCGTGTTTACAGGAATCAATCCGATACTCTCCGCCATGGTTTTCGCCATACTCAGCGCCTTCGGAGTGCAATGGATATCACGCAAGAAAGATGTGCGAAAGGATTCCGCCATCGCCATGTTCTGGACCCTGGGAATGAGCGTGGGCATCATCTGCTGCTTCCTGACTCCAGGATTCATGCCCGACCTGCCCTCCTTCCTCTTCGGAAGCATCCTTGCCATCGACAGCGCAGACCTGTGGCTGCTGGGCGGTCTTGCCCTCATCGTAGCCCTCCTCTTCACCTTTCTCCTGCGCCCTATCCAGAACATCGCATTCGACAGTACCTTCGCCCGTTCGCAGCATCTGCCGGTTACAGCCATCGAATACCTGATGATGACGCTCATCGCCATGACCATCGTGGCTACACTGAAAATGGTGGGCATCGTGCTCGCCATCAGCCTGCTCACCATTCCGCAGATGACCGCCAACCTCTTCACCTATAATTACAGGCAGATGATATGGGCAAGCATCATCCTGGGATGGATAGACTGCATCGCCGGTCTCTACATCAGTTATCTGCTCAATGTGCCATCGGGTGCCACCATCATCTTCATCAGCATCGTGGTATTCGCACTCGCCAAAATCGTCCTGGGCATCAGAAGAAAGATGCCAGATAAACAATAGAAAGCATGAAAGGCAAAAGCCCCATCAAACACTTTTTTCTGATAGGACTCGCTGTGATTGCAGCGATCCTTACGGGATGCTCTACGCAGAAGAATACGGCGCAGAGCAGGTGGTGGCATGCCTTTAATGCCCGATACAATACCTATTATAATGGTATCGTGGCTTATATCGACGGGGCGCTGGAGAAGGAAGAAGGCAACCGGGACAACTTTACGGAGCAGATTCCGCTCTATACCGTAGGCAACAGGAACAGCCGCGATCTGGGCAAAGCCAACTTCGACCGTGCCATCGAGAAATGCGAGAAAGCCATCCATCAGCACAGCATCAAGCGCCGCCCCGTATGGGAACCCGGCAGGAGAAAGACGGCGAAAGATATCGAATGGCTCAGTCGCAGGGAATACAATCCGTTTTTATGGAAAGCGTGGATGCTGATGGGCCGTTCTCAATTCCAGAAGGGGGATTTCGAGGGGGCCGCTGCCACCTTCGCCTATATGAGCCGCCTTTACTCCACCCAGCCTGCCATCTACGGCAAGGCGCGCGCCTGGCTTGCCAAATGCTATATCGAGCAGGGATGGACCTACGATGCAGAAGATGTGATCCGAAACATCCAGCGCGATTCCATCCACTGGCGTGCCCAGAAGGAATGGGATTATGCCTACGCCGATTACTATATCCACACGGGGGATGCCCGGAAGGCGATTCCCTATCTCAGGAAGGTGATAAGCCATGAGATGCGACACAAGCAGAAAGCCCGCCAGTGGTATCTGATGGGACAGTTGCAGGCTTCCATCGGCAACCAGCAGGAGGCTTATCAGGCTTTCCGCCACGTCATCCGGCTCAATCCGCCCTACGAACTGGAGTTTAATGCCCGCATCGCCATCACCGAGGTCTTGGCTTCGGGCAACCGCAGGAAGATGATCAGCCGACTCAAGCGCATGGCGGCATCGGATAAGAACAAGGAATTTCAGGACCAGGTATATTATGCCATCGGCAACATCCACCTGGCCCAGAAAGATACCCTGCGTGCCATCTATGCCTACGAAAAAGGCAACCGGAAGGCTACCCGAAACGGTATAGAGAAGGGTGTACTCCTGCTGCGTCTGGGCAATCTGTATTGGGAAACCGGACGATATGCTGATGCCAAGCGCTGCTATGGCGAAGCAATCGGCTTGCTCGATCAGGACAGAAAGGATTATCCGCAACTGGCTCATCGCTCCAAGGTGCTGGACGAACTGGTGCCTTATACCGATGCCATCGCCCTCCAGGATTCCCTGCAGTCTCTTGCCAAAATGGACGAGAGAGACAGAAATGCAGCCATCGACCGTGTGATAGCTGCCCTGAAAAGAAAGGAGAAAGAGGAAGAAAGAAGGAGATGGGAAGACGGTGCTGAGATGAATTCGGAATATGAAGGAGGAGTGGATGGGAATGGTTCCGGGAATGATTCCGGAAACGGATTCGGGAATGCATCAGGAAACGGATTCGGGAACACCAATACCTGGTATTTCTATTCCCCTGTAGCCGTAAGCCAGGGTAAGGCGCTCTTCGAAAAACTCTGGGGCAAGCGAAAGAACCTCGACAACTGGCAGCGAATCAACAAAACAGTTGTAGCTTCGGCACAGGAAACGGATATCGCTCAAGGAACGAATTCTGATCAAGATTCCAAGCTTCAGCCTGATGCATTACAAGACGCTCTATCCCATTCTTTATCCCAGAAAGAATCCGGCAAGACATCTGCCGATAGCGCCAGCCTCGACCCTCATCAGCGGGCTTATTATCTGGCTCAGATTCCGTTCACCCCAGAGCAGATGTCAGCGAGCAACCAGCTCCTGGCGGATGGCTTATACCATGCCGGAATCATCTTCAAAGACCGGCTCGACAACCTGGCTCTGAGCGAGAAGATGCTGCTCCGGCTGGTGGACAACTACCCGGATTTCAAGCATCTCGACGAAGCCTATTACCATCTGTATCTGCTTTATTCCCGAAAGAAGCAAACTCAGATGGCGAACAGTTATGTCGATAAATTAAAGAAGGATTACCCCGAAAGTCAGTTCACAGCCCTCCTCTCCGACCCGTACTATCTGGAGAATGCGAGGATAGGGGTACACATCGAAGATTCCATCTACACCCTCACCTATCAGGCATTCAAGGAGGGCAAGTACGAGGTGGTGATGCACAACTCGGAAATATCAGACAAGCGGTTCCCTACTGGCGCCAACCGCGACAAGTTCCTCTTCATCAGCGGTATGACCCAGCTCAACGAGGGCAAGGTTTCCGAATGTATGGAAAAGATGAACCAGGTGATAGCGCAATATCCCAACAGCCGGTTGAGCGAGATGGCGGGAATGATCGTAAACGGCGTGAATGCCGGAAGACGACTCTACGGCGGAAAGTTCGACCTGAGTAATGTCTGGGCGAAACGCAGCGATGTGCTCAGCTCCCAGGACTCCACCCAGCAGAAAGGATTCTCAGCCGACCGCAACGACCGTTTTGTCTTCCTGCTCGCCTACAGTCCAGATTCCATCAACGAAAACCAGCTGCTCTTCGAGGTAGCCAAGTATAACTTCACCACCTATATGGCGCGCAATTTCGACATCAGCATCGAAGACCTCCAGGGCTTGCATCGCCTGCAGGTAAGCGGTTTCCAGAACTACGATGAGGCGCGCCAGTATGCCAACGAGCTGCATCAGCAAGCCGGCATCCTCCGTCTGATTTCCAAGGCGAGAAGCTACGTAATCAGCGAGCCGAACCTCGAGCTTCTGGGCAGAAATCTCTCGTATGATGATTACGACAAGTTCTATACCCGTCACTTTGCACCGCTGAAGATCAGCAAGATGCGCCTGCTGATGGAGCCAACGGAAATCGTAGTGGATAAGGATTCCCAGAAGGAGGAAGATGCTCTGGAGGAAGAAAATAATTCTCAGAAGAAGAATCCTGATGATAATGGAATCGATATCGAGAGCCAGCCTACAGAAGATACCGATACCGGCATCTACTTCGATGACTCGAATGCCCCAGAATCTGAAGCCGATGATGAATACATCGAGCTGAATGGATTCTGATAAAGCAAGAAAGCTCTAGCGGCAAGGAAGCCGTTAGAGCGAACAGAAGAAGGTAACCAGGAACGGTACGGAGAAATCTACGCAGAAGCCGTGGAAGATGGAAACGATGATGAAGCTCTCGCCCGAATAGCGGGTGATGATAGGCAATGTGGTATCCATCGTGGTGGCTCCACCCACGCTGATAGGCGCCAGCTTGCCGAAATACTTCGCCAGCAGGGGCGCACAGAGCAGGGTGAGAATCTCACGGAAGATGTTGGCAAGCAGGGCGATGGTTCCCAGCTCGGCACCCCGATACTGCGTGATGAAGATGCTCGACAATGAGTAGTATCCGAAGCCCGAACCGATGGCGAGACAGTCGGAGAGCTGACGGTGTCCCAGTATCAGGGAGGCAGCCGCGCATCCGGCAAGGGTTCCCAGGATGGTCATCACCGGCAGCATCATCAGCCGGGGATTCACCTTTCTGAAACTCTTCAGGATAGAGGTATCGCAACCGATGCTGATACCCACGCAGAACATCAGGCAACAGAGGGCATAATAGCTCACGTCGCTCGCCAGGAAACTGGCAGGAATCACATCCCACACTCCCACGATGATGCCCAGTACGAAGAAGCCTACGATAATCAGACTACCTTTCATTTCCTGCCTCCTTTCTGCAGACATATCTCCACAATGCCCACGCAAAGATTGTACTACCCAGACTTCCGGCTATCGTAAGCACGATGGCTTCGAGTCCCAGGGTCTGAAGACCATTGATAATACGAGGGTTCGCTCCCACCTCGATGCCAAGCAGGAAGAGGAGTACCCAGATAAGCGCCGTGATGACACGACCGATAAAACTCATTTTCTTGTTGCGGAGCAGGTACCCCGTACCAATTCCGCATAGCATGATCATTACAATCTTGAGCATTGTTTCTTCTTTTCTTCTTTTTTTTTATTATTTTGATTACTTTTATCTTCGATAATAATAACGGATTCCCGGTCTTAATATTATAAAAAAGACCGAGAATCCTGATGATATTTGTAAGTAAGCTATAGCAGTTGCCCCCAATCGGAAGAGCCATCAGCCCGACTTCGGCTGTCATAATCTAAACTTCTGACACACCTTTTTTTTCAATTAAGTTTCTTTAACCACAACTCTCTTCCGTCATTCAATTATTCTTTGTACTTTAGCACCTCAAAAATAAAAATATATCCTAAAAGGATAATGCAAAATAATACTCTAAAAGGATAATGCTATATGAGCAACGGATTATTACTATGGATCGATGATGAAATTGAGCTCCTCAAGGCACATATCATCTTCCTGGAGAAAAAAGGTTACGAGGTTGCCACGGTGAGCAATGGATCGGATGCCATCGAGCTATGCCGACAGCAATCTTTCGACCTCATCCTCCTCGATGAAATGATGCCTGGACTGAGCGGTCTGGAGACCCTGCAGCAAATCAAGGACATCCAGCCCGCTACTCCCGTTGTGATGTGTACCAAGAGCGAAGAGGAAAACATCATGGACCAGGCTATCGGGTCGAAAATCGCCGACTATCTCATCAAGCCCGTCAACCCGAGCCAAATCCTGCTCTCGCTGAAAAAGAATATCCACCAAAAGGATATCGTGACCGAGATGACGCAGAGCGGATACCAGCAGGACTACCAGCAGATTGCACTGAAGATGATGGACTGCCGTACCTGCAGCGACTGGATGGAAATATACAGAAGACTCGTGAAATGGGAACTGGAACTGAGCGATACCGACAGCCAGATGACCGAGATGCTCGCCATGCAGAAGGAGGAGGCTAACATCGGATTCGCCAAATTCATCGCCAGGAACTATCTGGAATGGATAGACCTGATGAGGAATGGGAATGCCGGAAAGAATGGATATGCCGGAAAGACTGCCGATACATCTTCTTCCGACGACCGCCCGATGATGAGCCCGGATGTCTTCAGGAACAGGATCTTCCCGATTCTGGACAAGGGGGAGAAGGTGTTCCTCATCGTGATAGACAACTTCAGATACGACCAGTGGAAGATGCTGGCGGCTGACATCGGCGAGCTGTTCGACATAGACGAGGATATGTATATGAGCATCCTGCCTACAGCCACGCAATACGCCCGGAACGCCATCTTCAGCGGTCTGATGCCCAACAGGATTGCCGAGATGTTTCCGGAGCTCTGGGTGGATGAAGACGAGGAGGAGGGCAAGAACCTGAACGAGGAGCCGCTGATACAGACAATGCTTGACAGATACCGCAAGCGATACAGCTTCAGCTATCACAAGGTGAACGATTCGCAGGGTGCCGACCGGTTTATGGAGCACTACAACGAATGCAGGGAGAAGGACCTGAACGTACTGGTAATCAACTTCATCGACATGCTCTCGCATGCCCGGACGGAATCGAAGATGGTACGCGAGCTCGCCAATTCGGAGAGTGCCTACCGCAGCATCACGCAGAGCTGGCTGCGCCACTCGGTGCTCTCGGAACTGTTCAGAAGGCTGTCGCAGGATGACTGCAAGGTGGTGATCACCACCGACCACGGAAGCATCCGCGCCTCGAAGCCCATCAAGATCATCGGCGACCGCAACACGAATACCAACCTGCGCTACAAGCTGGGCAAGAACCTGGCCTGCAATGCCAAGGAGGTTTTCACCATCAGGGACCCGAAAAGGGCACAGTTGCCTGCTCCCAACCTGAGTACATCGTATGTCTTTGCCTACGGAGACGCTTTCTTCGCCTATCCGAACAACTACAATTACTACGTTTCGTACTACAAGGATACCTTCCAGCACGGTGGCATCTCGATGGAGGAAATGCTCATTCCGATCATCACACTGACACCGAGAAAGAGAAATTAAAATTAAAAATTAAATATATGAAGATTAAGATTGATTCATTAGACAACATCCATGCTGCAGCCAAGGAATTCCTGCAGAACATGGGCGACGGCAAGGTCTTTGCCTTCTATGGCAAGATGGGTGCCGGAAAGACAACTTTCGTTAAAGCTATCTGCGAGGAACTGGGCGTGGAGGATGTAATCACCTCGCCTACCTTCGCTCTCGTCAACGAATACACTGCCGGAAACGGCGATTCTATCTACCATTTCGACTTCTACCGCATCAAGAAGATTGAAGAGGTGTATGATATGGGATACGAGGATTACTTCTACAGCGGAAACCTCTGCTTCCTGGAGTGGCCGGAACTCATCGAGGACCTGCTGCCGGAGGATTGCACCAAGGTGACCATCACCGTGGAGGAAGATGGTAGCAGAAGCGTAGAATTCTAGAGGCTATTCCGCAAATTCGGATTCTAACAAAAAAGCATACGTCCCGATGCAGCTGATGCCGCACCGGGACGTATTTTTTTAGTCTTCTGCCCTGTCTTACAGCAGAGCCTCAAACTTCTCCTTGAGGGTTGACTTGTTGGCTGCACCAACAAACTTGTCAACGAGCTGGCCACCCTTGAAGAAAAGGATGGTAGGGATATTGCGAACGCCAAACTCCATTGCGATGTCGTCGTTCTCCTCTACATCACACTTACCAACTACCAACTTACCGTCAAACTCCTCTGCCAATTCTGACACGATAGGAGCAATCTGGCGGCAAGGACCACACCATGTAGCCCACAAATCTACTACCAATGGCAACTCGCCATTCTTGTAACTCTCGAAATTCTCGGTTGTAATTGTTACTTCCATTTTTTTCTACCTTTTTTATATAGTTAATAATATTCTCATGAATCATTTTTAATTGATCTGATACGACATCTTCGGATGGTCGTTGACAAACTGTATCAGATCCCTGCTCACTCCCACCGTGCGGTCCTGCGCACGCAGCAGCACATTGGTCTTGGTCTCGGCATCGTGAATCTGAAGGAAGAGCTGTGCCTTGCCCTCATCATTCTCCACCAGCGTCTTGATATCATTCACCAGCGTTTCGTCTATCACCGTACTGTCCACGATGATGGTAAACTTCTCCAGGCGGTTCTCCTTCACGGTCTGGAGATACTCCACGGTGCTGATCTTGAAGTCAAGAAAGTTGCTATTGCCGTAACGGGACACACACTTCGCCGTAACGAAGATGGTGCTGCCCTCTACCATGATGCCTCGCCAGTTGCCCCAGTCCTCACCGAAGAGCGCCAGCTCGCCCGATCCTTCGAAATCCTCGATGGTGACGAAGCCGCACGGCTTTCCGGTCTTGGTGAACTTGGATTTCACCCCGGTGATGATGCCGCCGAACACCACATCCTCCTTCTTGGCAAGCTCCACCTTGTCGCCCAGTTCAGAGCAGTGGGTATTGCAGAGGTTGCGGAGGATGATTTCGTAATCGTCGAGCGGATGAGCCGAGAGATAGATGCCCACGAGCTCACGCTCCCTGTTGAGCCTCTCGATGGTGCTCCAGGATTCAGCTTCCGGTATAGGAGGGGTGGCTATCTCCACCGCCTCTACGCCTCCGAAGAGCGAGGTGGCTGCCTCGCGCTGCTCCTGCTGGTAGAGCTGACCGTATCTTACGAGCGTATCCAGGAAGGTATCGCCCTTGCTGTTCTTGCCGAAGTACTGCTCGCGGCGGATGCCGAAGCTGTCGAAACCGCCACTCAGAGCCAGACTTTCGAATGCCTTGCGGTTGACATTGGAGAAATCCACGCGCTCGGCAAAATCGAAGATGTTCTTATAAGGGCCGTTCTTCAGGCGCTCTGCCACGATGGCATCGGCGGCAGGAGTTCCCATTCCCTTGATGGCGGAAAGTCCGAAGCGTATCTCGCCATGCTCGTTCACACCGAAGGCACGGTAACTCTCGTTTACATCCGGTCCCAGGGTCTTGATGTCCATCGACTGGCACTCCTCCATCAGCTTGGTAATCTCGGTGATCTGCGCAAAGCGGCGGGTCATCAGCGCTGCCATGTATTCGGCTGGATAGTGTGCCTTGAGATAGGCTGTCTGATAGGCTACCCAGGAATAGCAGGTGGCGTGCGACTTGTTGAAGGCATAGGATGCAAACTTCTCCCAGTCGCTCCAGATTTTCTCGAGCACAGCCGGATCGTGGCCGTTCTCCTGTCCCTGTTTGATGAACTTCGGCTTCATCGCATCTACGATAGCCTTCTTCTTCTTACCCATCGCCTTACGGAGGGCATCCGACTCGCCTCGGGTGAAGCTTGCCAGCTGGCGGGAAAGGAGCATCACCTGCTCCTGATACACCGTGATGCCGTAGGTATCCTTGAGGTATTTCTCCATGCAGGGGATATCGTAGGTGATGGCCTGCTGGCCGTTCTTGCGGGCGATGAAGTCGGGGATGTAATCCATAGGTCCCGGACGGTAGAGGGCGTTCATGGCGATGAGGTCCTCGAAAACCGTAGGCTTCAGCTCGCGGAGATACTTCTGCATACCCGGCGACTCGAACTGGAAGGTTCCGATGGTCTGGCCGCGCTGGTAGAGCTGATAGGTAAGCTCATCATCAATAGGGATGGTATCGAGATCTACGACATCGCCCGTGGTCTGCTTGATTACCTTGCACGCCTCCTTCATCTCGGAGAGGGTCTTCAGACCCAGGAAGTCCATCTTGATGAGTCCGGTGGTCTCGATCACGTGACCGTCGTACTGGGTTACTGCCGTCTTCAGTCCCGGGAAATCAGGGTCATCGGCGGTAGATACAGGCACCCAGTTGCTGATAGGGTCGCGGCAGATGATGAATCCGCAGGCATGGATACCCGTGCCGCGGATGGTACCCTCGAGCATGCGGGCATACTTGATGGTATTGCTCTCGCGGGGGTCGCTGGAGTATTCTGCCTCCTTCAGCTCCGGGGTATATTTGATGGCGTTGGCAAGGTTCATCTTCGCTCCGTCGGGCAGACGGTCGGGAATCGCCTTGCAGAGTGCATTCGCCTTGTCCAAAGGCAGCTTCTCTACGCGCGCCACATCCTTGATGGAGTTCTTGGTGGCCATCGAACCGTATGTAATAATGTGGGCACAGTTCTCGTGACCGTACTTATCCATTACCCAGCGCAACACCTTGCCTCGGCCGTCGTCATCGAAGTCGGTATCGATATCAGGCAGGTTCACACGGTCTGGGTTCAGGAAACGCTCAAACAGTAGGTCGTACTTCAGAGGGTCGATCTTGGTGATTCCCAGGCAATATGCCACTACGGAACCTGCCGCTGATCCACGGCCCGGGCCCACCATTACGCCCAGCTCTTCGCGTGCCGCCCTGATGAAGTCGGACACGATGAGGAAGTAGCCCGGGAAACCCATGGTCTTCATCACGTGGAGCTCGAAGTTCACGTGCTCATCCACATTCTCGGGCAGCGGATCGCCATAAAGCTTCCTGGCTCCCTCGTAGGCGAGGTGGCGCAGGTATTCTGCCTCAAACTTGATGCGGTATATCTTGTCGTAGCCGCCCAGACGGTCGATCACCTTCTGACCATCCTCGGGCGACAGCTGGTTCTCTCCATTCTCATCAGTGGTAAACTCCCTGTAGAGGTCTTCTTCCGACACCTTCTGGCGCAGCTGCTCCTCGGTACCGAAACTCTCCGGAATGGGGAAGAACGGCATGATAGGACCATGGTCGATGCTGTAGATTTCCACCTTATCCAATACTTCGAGGGTATTCGAGAGCGCCTCGGGCACATCAGCGAACACTTCGTTCATCTCCTCGCGGGTCTTGAACCACTCCTGCTTGGAGTAGCGCATGCGGTTAGGATCGTCCAGGTCCTTGCCGGTGGCGATGCAGAGCAGATGGTCGTGCGCCTCGGCAGTCTCCTTGTCCTCGAAGTGGCAGTCGTTTGTGCATACGAGCTTGATGCCGTATTCCCTGGCAAACTCGATAAGCACCTTGTTCGCCTTCTGCTGCAGTTCGTAAGCCTCGCGGTTGGCGAGCAGGCTCGGATCATCGGGCACCTTGTGGCGCTGCAGCTCCAGGTAATAGTCATCGCCGAAGAGATTGTGATACCACTCGCATGCCTCGCGGGCTCCGGCGATATCGCCCTTCAGGATCTTGGCTGGCACCTCGCCGGCGATACATGCCGAGCAGACGATGAGGTCTTCGTGATACTTCTCCAGGTCGGCACGGTCGGTTCGTGGGCGCATGTAGTATCCATCCACCCACGAATTGCTCACCAGCTTGATGAGGTTCTTGTATCCGTTATAGTTCTTGGCGAGCACGATGAGGTGGTAACCACTCATATCGCCCTTGTCCTTCTCGCGGTCGCCCTTGGTGCGTCGTGCCACATACATCTCGCAACCGATGATGGGCTTGAAGGGTTCGAGTCCCTCTTTCTTGCGGTCTTTGTTGACCTTTCCGCAATAGTCAACCAGCTCCTTGATGCCGAACATCACACCATGATCGGTTACTGCCATACCCTTCATGCCATCCTTGATGGCCTTGTCCACCAGACATGGAATCTTGGACTGGCCGTCGAGGATGGAATACTGTGTATGGACGTGTAAATGAACAAAATCTTCCATTTTTTGCATTAAAATTCGTAATTTGAGAACAAAGTTACTGCTAAAAGTTGATATTGCCAAAAGAAATGGGAGAAAAATTTGCAAAAACGATAAAAATGACGTACCTTTGCACCGAAAATAAAAACGTAAACCTTTCTCATGGGACAAAAAATCAAGAAACTAAAAAAGATAAGAATTCACCGCGAAGGCACCGACCAGCTGGTGTTCGGCGGTATAGCACTGGTGGCTGTCGCAGCAGTACTGTGGATGGCTTTTGACAACAAGATACCTTTCTGGGCATTCCTTGTGGTCTTCGGTGTAGTATATGGTATCGTGCTCAACTTCTACCGATGCCCGATCAGATTCCTGAACGTGGAAGATACCGAGAAACTCGTGGTAGCTCCTGCCGACGGCAAGATCGTAGTGATAGAGGAAGTGGAGAATGCACCTTACTTCAACGACAGGCGACTGATGATTTCCATCTTCATGAGCCTCTGGAACGTACATGCCAACTGGTTTCCTGTGGATGGCAAGGTGAAGTTCGTGAAGCACGAGGACGGAAAGTTCATGAAGGCATGGCTGCCTAAGGCGAGCGAGGAGAACGAGCATGCCGACACGATGATCACCACCCCTGAGGGCGTGGATGTATTGTGCCGGCAGATTGCCGGTGCCGTAGCCCGCCGCATCGTAACCTATGCCAAGGAGGGAGAAGAGTGCTACATCGATGAGCATCTCGGATTCATCAAACTGGGTTCACGAGTGGATGTGTATCTGCCTCTCGGCACGGAAGTATGCGTGAAGATGGGACAGTCAACCACAGGTGATCAGACAATCATAGCAAAACTGAAATAAGAAAAAATGAGTATTAAGAAGCATATTCCAAACACGATTACCTGCTGCAACCTCATCTCAGGCTGCATCGCTACATCGTTTGCCTTCGGTGGAAATCCCGAAATGGCACTGTTGTGGATTATCATTGGAGCTATTTTTGACTTTTTCGATGGTATGAGCGCCCGCTTGCTGCACGTTTCATCGCCTATCGGCAAGGAGCTGGACTCGCTTGCCGACGATGTGACCTTTGGCGTAGCACCAGCCACCATCGTATTTTCACAACTCTTTGTAATGGAGTATCCGGAGTTTCTGGAGCCTTTGCGCCCCTGGTTGCCATACGTAGCCTTCATCATCGCAGCTTGCTCTGCCCTGAGACTGGCGAAGTTCAACCTGGATGAGCGCCAGACTACCTCTTTCATCGGCGTACCTACGCCAGCCAATGCGCTGTTCTGGGGTTCGCTGGTAGTAAGCAGCCCCAGCTGGATTACCAACCAGAGCTGGTCGATATATCTCGTGCTGGCGCTGATTTTCATCACCAGCTTCCTGCTGGTATGCGAGTTGCCGCTGTTCGCCCTGAAGTTCAAGCAGTGGTCGTTCAAGGGCAACGAGGTGAAGTATAGCTTTGTCGGTTTCGCCATCGCCGTTCTTGCGGTATCTGTGGCTGCCGAAGGAGCAAGAGGATTCCTGGAGGGATGGTGGCCTATCATCCTGATGTACGTACTTCTCTCCTGGATGATGTTTTTGAAGAAAAAATAAAAATATAGGTTTTGTCATTTCCTTTTCAAGGAAAGGCGTTAATTGTTAGTATAGGCATCAGCTTTCTAACAAAGATAAAAAGATTAAGGAACAACAAAGGCTTACTTCCGGCGGGAAGTAAGCCTTATTTTTTTATTTAATTGTGTACGAGCGTACCAATCTCCTCACCTTCCATCACCTTCTTCAGGTTGCCGACTACATCCATATTGAATACGTAGATAGGAAGGTCGTTCTCCTTGCACATGGTAGTAGCCGTGAGATCCATCACCTTCAAGCCCTTGGTGTAGATTTCATCATAGGTGATGTCCTTGAACTTGGTAGCGGTAGGATCCTTCTCTGGGTCGGCGGTATAGATGCCGTCCACACGGGTACCCTTGAGCATCACGTCTGCCTCAATCTCGATACCACGGAGAGAAGAACCGGTATCGGTAGTGAAATATGGGCTGCCTGTACCTGCAGAGAAGATGCAGATGTAGCCGTCTTCCATTGCCTCGATGGCCTTCCACTTGGTGTAGAACTCACCGATAGGCTCCATGCGGATAGCTGTAAGCACCTTGTTCTTCACGCCCAGTGCACCGAGGGCACTGCTCAGGGCGAGAGAGTTGATGACGGTGGCACACATACCCATCTGGTCGCCCTTCACACGGTCGAATCCCTTCTGGCTTCCGCTCAATCCACGGAAAATGTTACCACCACCGATCACGATACCGATCTGCACGCCCATCTCGTGAACTTCCTTAATCTGCTTAGCATAATCACTCAAGCGCTCAGGGTCGATGCCGAAGCTCTGCTTGCCCATCAGGCTCTCACCGCTCAACTTCAAAAGAATTCTTTTAAACTTTGCCATAAATATCTTGTTTAATGTTTATTGTTTCATATTTGCTGAAGGAATCAGGAATCTGATTTCGCCGAAGGCATACGACCGGATCATTCCCTTCCTGTCGTGAAGGATGAGATGGCCGTCATCTTCCACCTCTACGAAGGCACCCTCGAACTTTCCGTCGGCATCCTCGTACCAGTGGAATCCCTTGCGGCGGTAGAGCGAGAGATGATAGATGCCCGAAACATCCATATAGTCGGCACGGCGGAGCAGCTCATAATACTTCTTGAATGCCTCGATGATCTTCTGCAGCACCTCTTCCCTATCCACCTCGTGACCCAGAATCTGAGCCAGGGATACCGGATTGGGCGCATTGCTGTGGAACTCGGTCTGATTGATGTTCACCCCGGTACCGAAGATGCATCGCTTGATGCCCTTGGAATCGACAGAGGTCTCAATCAGCGTGCCGCTGATCTTCCTGTCGTTCCAATATACATCGTTCGGCCATTTCAGCGTAATGCCGTCGGTATAGGTATCCAGGGCATCCTTGACGGCTAGGGCTCCTGCCTCTGAGAGCAGGAACTGCTGGCGTACGGGCACCCAGGTAGGAGTCATCAGCAAACTGAACAGGAGGTTCTTGCCCGGTTCGCTCTCCCAGGTATGTGTGCCCTGTCCCCTGCCTGCCGTCTGATAATCGGCTACAGCCACGATGAGCGTATCATCCTCGCAGGCTTTCATTCCCTTCAGGAAGGTATTCGTAGAATCCACTTCCTGCATTCTTATGATCTTTGTTTCCATTTTCACCTTATTATATATATGTAAGCATCTGCCTCAAAGGATGAGCATCGGATTGAAGGCATCCTTGAGATGCTGCAGACTCTTCACCTGATGTTCGCTTCCCACGATGGAGATGACATCGAAGCGCAACTCTTTGTCCACCTGGCATTCCTTGACATAGGCATTGGCAGCTATGGCAAGATTCCTCATCTTGCTGGGGGTGACAGCCTCTTCGGGCTGCTGGTATTTCCCGCCGGTGCGGGTCTTCACCTCTACCACCACCAGGGTGGAGCCATCGGGAGTATAGGCAAGGATATCCAGGTCGCGGCGGCCTAGCCTCCAGTCACGATCTATGATGGTATAGCCCTTATCTTCCAGATAGAACACAGCCTCATCTTCTCCCCATTTGCCCAAATCATTATGTTCAGCCATAGATTATTCTCTTCAGTTTACCTCTGGCGGCATCATTTTCCGCCCAAAAAGCACTATTACTATGCAAAAATAATACTTTTCTTTCATCCATCAAAGTTTTTTATGTATTTTTGCACAAAAATAGAAAAAGAGAAATCATAAAGAATGGAAATATGGAAGACAATCTGAAAAAAGACGAAGAATATATGCGCCGTGCGCTGATGGAGGCGCAGGCGGCATTCGACGAAGACGAGATTCCGGTAGGTGCCGTCATCGTTTGCAGGGACCGCATCATCTCGAGAGCCCACAATCTTACGGAGATGCTTACCGATGTTACCGCCCATGCCGAGATGCAGGCGATTACATCCGGAGCGAACATGCTGGGCGGAAAATACCTGAAAGACTGTACCCTCTATGTCACAGTAGAGCCGTGCGTGATGTGCGCCGGAGCCTTGGGATGGTCGCAGATCAGCCGTGTGGTGTATGGTGCCGGAGATGAAAAAAGGGGCTATACCAAATATGCGCCCCAGGCGCTGCATCCTAAGACAATAGTTACATCGGGCGTACTGGAAGATGAATGCCGAGCACTCATGCAGCAATTCTTTGCCAGAAAAAGATAGGACTGTATCAAACTATACACAAAAAAAGATGATGCACCATTTCAGTGCATCATCTTTTTTGTTTTTCCGGCTTGATGCACCGTTTCGGTGCGTCAACATTTCGTTTCTAATCCAATATTCTTCATTACTTCACGAGAACAACCAGGTACTTGCTGGTGCTCCAGAAGATCTGAGAGTTGGTGATGCGGAGAGTATATTGCTTGTTGGCATCACGAACCAGAGTATAAGAGCTTGAAGGATGAGTAGTGAGCAACTTGGCTGACTTAGAATAAAGCTTGATCTCAGAAACCTCACGGATATCTACCTTTGTAAAGTAGCTCTTGTTGAAGTTACCGGTCATAACCTTACCATTCTCCATGATGTGCTGGTTCTTCAGCTCCTTCTTGGTACCGAATACATACCATGCAGTGTTGAGCTGCTTATCCTGAGCATTGATCACCTCAGTCTTCTTACTGCTTTCCTTGGTAAGGTTGCTGGTCTTGGTGTTCAAGTTGTTGATAGTCTCATCAAGAGCTGCAATATGGATATCCTTGCTATCCAACTCCTCACGGAGTGCCTGGAGCTGCTTCTCCTTCTCAACCAGCTGCTTCTGCAGGTTCTCGATGGTCTTCTTGAGCTGGTCGCCCTGGATAGAGCTGTTAGCCAACTGCTTCTGCAACTTGGCGAGGAGCTCCTTGTTCTGCTTCATGCGAGTAGCGATAAACTGCACATCCTCCTTGAGTTTCTGTCTCTTGGTGGCACCCTCGCCATTCTTCAAGAGCACCACGCGGTTCTCAGCCTCATTGATCTGGTTGAGACCATCCTCAATCTCATTCAGAGTACCCAGCATATCATTCAGTTCACTATCCTTCTGCGCAATGATGCTGTTGAGCGAATCTGCTTGAGCCGCATTGTTAGCGGCATTGTTCTTGCCGTCGTTACATCCAGTTAAAACAAAGGCTGCGAGGCATGCCATCATTAATAGCTTTTTCATAATCCTTCTCCTTTTTGTTAATTTTATAATTAATACTTTCTTTATTTATTATTCTTACGCTCTTCGCGTCGCTTTTCCTTCAATTCCTCCTTCAGCTGCTTGGGATCCTTACCCGCCAGCACGATGACGAACTCGCCGCGCGGTTCCGTCTCCTGGAAGTGGGCGATTACCTCGGCAAGGCTTCCACGCACACTTTCCTCGTGCAGCTTCGAGATTTCACGGCAGCAGCTCACCTGTCTGTCTTCTCCAAAAACCTCGGCAAACTGCTGCAAGGTCTTCACCACTCTATAGGGTGACTCGTAGAAGATCATGGTGCGCACCTCATCCTTGAGAGATTCCAGATAGGTTTGTCTGCCCTTCTTCTGCGGGATGAATCCCTCGAAGCAGAATCTGTCGCAAGGTAATCCGGACGACACGATGGCTGGGATGCAAGCCGTAGGTCCCGGAAGGGTCTGCACGGTGATGCCTGCTTTCGCAGCCTCACGAGCCAGATAGAAACCAGGGTCGCTGATGCCTGGGGTTCCTGCATCACTGATCAAGGCGATGGTCTCACCAGCCTTCAATCGCTCTACGATGCCAGCCGATGTGCCATGCTCATTAAACTTATGATGCGCCACTAATCGATTTTTAATATCGAAATGCTTAAGCAGGACGCTCGATGTCCGAGTGTCCTCAGCGAGCACCATATCTGCCTCTTTCAAGACACGGATGGCTCGCATTGTCATGTCCTCCATATTGCCTACTGGAGTCGGTACGATATATAATATGCCCATAAGTGGGTACAAATGTAGTTAATTAATCTTTCATAGCAAAAAAAAACTGCGTATCTTTGCATTTTTTAAAACCTTATTAGTAATTTTGTCCCCGAAATGACTGAAATACTGAATGGGGAGGCACACCGTCCCGGAAGAATTGAAGTGGTGTGCGGATCGATGTTCTCCGGAAAAACCGAGGAACTGATCCGAAGAATGAAGCGTGCCAACTTCGCCAGACAGAAGGTGGAAATCTTCAAGCCGGCGATAGATACGCGCTACTCCGAAGACAATGTAGTGAGCCATGACCAGAATTCTATCCGATCTACTCCTATTGAATCTTCCGGATCGATTTTGCTATTGGCTTCGGATATCGACGTGGTCGGTATCGACGAGGCTCAGTTTCTGGACAATGGATTGGTGGAGGTCTGCAACGAACTCGCCAACCGCGGCGTACGCGTCATCGTGGCGGGGCTGGATATGGATTTCAAGGGTGTTCCCTTCGGTCCGATTCCTGCGCTCTGTGCCATCGCCGACGAGGTGACCAAGGTGCACGCCATCTGCGTGAAGTGCGGTGCACTGGCATACGTCAGCCATCGACTGGTGGCTAACGACAAGCGCGTGCTCCTGGGTGAGCAGGATGAATACGAGCCGCTCTGCAGAAACTGCTACCAGAAAGCCATCAGCCAGGAGAAATAGAAGAAAGTATCAAAATTCAAAGTTCAAGGTAAATGAGTAAGGAGATTACATTCGACAAGTTCATCAGATGGGCTGGTATAGTTACCCTCGTCATTGCAGTACTCTACATCACCAACTATCTGAGTGAGGTACTGCTTCCTTTCTTTATAGCATGGTTTTTCGCATACCTGCTCTATCCCGTCGTGAAGTTCATCGAGCAAAAACTCCATGTCAAGGTTCGTGCCATCTCCATTCTTCTGGCAATGGGAGCTGCGATTGCCATCGTGGGGGGTGTCATCTGGCTCATCATCCCACCGATGATTGACCAGTTTGACAAACTGGGAGAAGTGTTGACCCGATGGGTTCATCAAACCACCCATACCAACAATCTCACGATGCTGATCAAGGAGTGGCTGCAGGACAACCAGACCACCATAGAACGGTTCTTGAAGAGCAAGGACTTCAGCGATGCCCTGAAAACCACGATGCCGAAGGTTTTCTCGGTAGTGAGCCAGACGGCAACCGTACTGATGAGTATCGTGGCATCCATGATTACCTTATTATATATGTTCTTCATCCTGCTCGATTACGAAACCCTGACAGCCAACTGGGTGCGCATCTTCCCGAAGAAGAACCGTCCGTTCTGGTCGGCACTGATGAAGGATGTAGAGCGCGAGCTCAACAACTATATCCGAGGCCAGGGAATGGTGGCGCTCTGTATGGGCATCATGTTCTGCATCGGCTTCACCATCATCGGTTTCCCGATGGCGATTGGTCTGGGCATTCTGATCGGCATCATGGACCTGGTACCGTATCTTCATACCTTTGCCCTCATTCCTACGGCATTCCTGGCAATGCTCAAGGCGGCAGATACGGGACAGAACTTCTGGGTAGTCTTCGGACTGGCGGTATTGGTATTCTGCGTGGTGCAGGTGATTACGGATATGGTGGTTACACCGAAGATTATGGGCAAGGCGATGGGCTTGAACCCAGCCATCCTGCTCCTGAGTCTTTCGATATGGGGTGCTCTGCTAGGCTTCCTGGGGCTGATTGTTGCCCTTCCGCTCACTACCCTTCTCATAGCTTATTGGCAGCGGTATGTAACGAGAGAAAAGCCGCAATATGAAGAGAATTTAGGGCCGGATCTACCGGAAACTGCCTCAGAAACGGGCAAAATAGAAGAAAAACAATAAAAAAACGACTAAATATTTGGTGATTTCAAAAAATAGTCGTACCTTTGCACTCGCTTTTGAACATAAAGTTAGAGATTGACTCGCTAGCTCAGCAGGTAGAGCACAACACTTTTAATGTTGGGGTCATGGGTTCGAGCCCCATGCGAGTCACAGTCTCAGAAAAGGACTTCCCTTAACGGAAAGTCCTTTTTTCGTATATGGTTCGGGGATGTGGATTCTTTTAACTCTCATTAACTAAAAACAGATGCAAGATTCTTGCTTTTCTGCGTTTTATATAATGGAATGTAGGGCAAAAATGCCCTCGGATACAAAAGGTGCCGGAAAGATTCCCACATAGAAACAAAAAATTAGAATAAAATAAAATTTCATAAGATAACAATAACAAAATACAATTTCATAAAACAATGAAGAAAATTACATTATTCTCAATCCTGGCTGTACTCTTTGCAGCTATGTCATTCACCTCTTGTAACACAGACGGTGACAGCGGTATGAACATCCTGACCCTTGAGCAGCAGAAGAGCTTCCAGTATGCTATGGCAACAGGTTCATACAACAACATGACCATTCTCTACGAAAAGAAGAATGATGCCAACGTAAAAAATCAGGTTGACTCTGTTGAATCATCATGCAGCATCAGCATGTACGGCGACAGCACCATGACCATGTATAACTTCCCAGTAGCTGCACTCGCTGAGCACATCTCCAACAAGGATTTGGCTGCTGCCATCGCCAAGGAGGTTCCAAGAGCCATCAAGTGCAAGTATAATGTAATGCCAAACAGTACTTCTGAAGTAGCTTACTTCATTGCTTGTCCTGAAGCAATCAATCTGAATCTGACTTATGGCACAGACAACAAGAGCCACAAGGTAGTGCTCTATTTCATCCCTAGCCAGATGTATTACGGCTACTGCTCACTCAAGGAGCCAAAACAGCTGGGCTTCCAGTTCGCGCTCTATCAGATCTGGGTGGATGGCTACCAGACCAACTTCATCCAGAACTCAACCAACTCTGCTAACACCACAGTAGGTTTCCTCTTCCGCAACGCATGGAAGAAGTAAGAAGAGAGGGCTAGAGAATTCAAATTCAAGAAATTAAGTTAATACTCTTTTAAATACAAACAACTTACAAATATATGGTCTGAATTTATCACTCAGCGTGAAAACTACATAAAAAGGCGCGATAGCTATCCTGCTATCGCGCCTTACTTTTTTATCCTATATTTCAGTATCCTAATCTTTCTTCCAGAGCTTGCTCATATCCTCCAAGCTCTTGCCCTTGGTTTCAGGTACCAGCTTCCATACGAAGATGGCTGCAACGATACAGATGGCACCATACAGACCATAGGTAAACCAATGACCGAAATCATCGCCCGGAGTCAGGTGCATATTGAACATCGGTACAAAGGTAGAGCTGACGATGAAGTTGAATATCCACTGGAAAGCTACGGCAATCGCCACAGCCGCACCACGGATGGTATTCGGGAAAAGCTCGGCGATAAGCACCCAGGCAATAGGTCCCCAGGAGAACATAAAGCTGGCACTATATACCATGATACTCAGCATGGTAACCGTACTCAAGGCTTCATTTCCAAAGGTCAAGGCTACGCCCAAGGCTCCTGCTGCCATGCCGATGGAACCAAAGATAAGCAATGGCTTGCGACCCAGCTTCTCTACCGTAAAGACGGCAACCAGCGTAAACGAAATATTCACAATACCCATGATGACGGTCTGAACCATCGGATTACCCATTCCCATATCCTGGAAGATACGAGGCGCATAATAGAGCACCGCATTGATACCCACTGCCTGCTGGAATACAGAAAGCATCACGCCCACAAAGATACACATAAAGCCATAGGAGAAGAGCTTCTCGGTCTTCACGGTCACCGTATTCCTGATATCGTGGATAATCTCGCGTGCCTTCTCTGAACCATTAATCTTGGCAAGCACGCCGTATGCCTTCTCATCCTGTCCGATCATCACGAGATAACGAGGAGTCTCAGGTACGAAGCAGATCAGGAAAGTGAACAGTCCTGCCGGAACCATCTCGCTACCAAACATATATCTCCAGCCCGTCTCGATGGTCCACTGCGCATCCACCATATTGGCGATGGCACCCGCAGCATCATAGATAGGATTGGCATGGGGACCCATAATGATGAAATTGACGAAGTAAACCACCAGCTGACCGAAGATGATGGCAAACTGATTGCAGCTCACCAACATACCGCGCATATTGCTCGGAGCGATTTCGCCGATATACATCGGACAGATGGCTGAAGCCATACCTACACCGATACCACCCAGCACACGATAGAAGTTGAATACCACCAGCAACGTCCAGTCTGCATGTCCCTGAGGCAGGAGATAAGATTCCGGTTCCATGGATCCCCAGGCAGAGAGGAAGAAGCAGACACCCGCAAAGATGAGCGAGCGCTTGCGACCCAGCCTGCTGGCGAAAAGACCGGAAAGCGAACTACCGATGATACAGCCGATCAGCGCACTGGAAGAAGTGAATCCGTGCATCACATCGGTGTATTCGAAATCACCGGCACCCTTGAAGAATGCCTGCAAACCCTTCTCGGCACCTGATATCACTGCGGTATCGTAACCGAAAAGCAAGCCACCCAATACGGCGACCATCACAATCGAGAAAAGATAGGCCTTAGAGCCCGTTTGTTGATGTTCCATTTTACTTTAGGTTATTTTTTTATTTGTTTATTTTTATATTTTTATCTGTTTATTTTAAAATAATACGCATAATCTGCACATTTCCCCTATTTTTTTTGTAAATTTGCAACCAAAATAAGAGCACATAGATATTACGTAATATGAACATCGCAGAATTCTTACATCAAAAGGGCGACAAAAGAGGCTTCTCTTTCGAGGTTTTGCCACCTCTCAAGGGTAATGGCACTGCGGCTCTCTTCCGCACCATCGACAGCCTCAAGGACTTCGGTCCACGGTTTATCAACATTACCACACACCACAGCGAGTATGTTTACAAGGAACTGGAAAACGGTCTCCTCACTCGTCAGCGTGTGCGTCGCCGCCCTGGCACCGTTGCCATCGCAGGCGCAATCCAGAACAAGTACGACATCCCTGTCATCCCTCACATCATCTGTAGCGGTGCCACGAAGGAAGACATCGAATACGAATTGCTCGATCTCCAGTTTCTGGGCATCAGCAATATCCTTGTGCTGAGAGGTGACAAGGCGAAGGAAGACCGACAGTTTACTCCAACAGAAAACGGTCATTCCAATGCCACCGACCTGCTGAAGCAAGTAAACCAGTTTAACGACGGTTTCTTCTTCGACGGCACCCCGATCAAGCATCCGGGTGATAAATTCTGCTGTGGCGTAGCCTGCTATCCGGAGAAGCACGAAGAGGCTCCCAATCTGGAGATGGATATGCAGCATCTCCTGGAGAAGCAGCAGTTGGGCGCTGACTATGCCATCACCCAGCTCTTCTACGACAACGAGAAATTCTATGCTTTCGTTGAGAAGGCTCGCCAGATGGGCATCACCATCCCTATCGTTCCGGCGCTGAAGCCATTCGCCAAGCTGAGTCAGCTCACCATGGTACCAAAGACCTTCCATTGCGACATCCCGGAAGCTCTGGCGCAGGAGGTTTTGAAGTGCAAGAGCGATGAAGATGCCAAGGCACTCGGTATCGAGTGGACGACTGCCCAGGTGAAAGATCTCTTCAATCACGGATACAATCATATCCATTTCTTCACCGTTTCGGCGGTGGATAGCGTGAAACAGATAGCTAAAATTTTATTTTAAAGTTCAATGTTAAATGTTAAATAGTGAAGTGATAGGTCAGCAAGATATATGGAACCGTCTGATGGAGATGGTTCAGGAGAATCGTGTGCCTCATGCACTGATGTTCTGCGGTCCACAAGGTTGTGGAAAGCTGGCAGTGGCGCTGGCTTTTGCCAGCTATCTACTGGGCGATTCCCCGATGTTGAGAAAATGGGAGCATCCCGACCTGCACTTCACCTTCCCTACAATCAAGACATCCGAGATGAGCGGCGACCATACGCCCGTAAGTCTCGACTTTATGAAAGAATGGCGTGAGATGCTCCTCCAGGAAGGTCCGTATGTGCTGATCAGCGACTGGATGCAGCGCATGGGCAAGACTGATGCCGACTTCAACAAGCAGGCAATCATCACCGCCGATGAGACCGACAATCTTTCGAGAGAACTGAGCATGATGTCGAGTCAAGGCGGATACAAGATCAGTCTGATATGGTTGCCGGAGCGTATGAACCTCACGAGTGCCAACAAGATATTGAAACTGCTGGAAGAGCCGCCTCATCAGACACTCTTCCTCCTGGTAAGCGAACAGCCGGAACTTCTGCTCGAAACCATCAGAAGCCGTGCACAGCGTATCGACCTGAAAAAGATTGAAACTTCCGAGGTGGAGAAAGCGCTCATAGAAAGAAGAGCGCTGGATGCAGAAGCAGCCCACCGCATCGCCCGAATCGCCAACGGCAACTGGAACCATGCATTGGAGGAGCTGGACTCTGGCAATGAAAACCGCCAGCATCTGGATATGTTCATCATGCTGATGCGCCTCTCCTATATGCGCAACATCCACGATTTGAAGAAGTGGAGCGAGGTGGTTGCCACCTTCGGCAGAGAGAAGCAGAAGCGAATGCTCGATTACTTCATGCACATGCTACGCGAGAGTTTCATGTATAATTTCCGCCAGCCGGAACTCAATTATATGACACAGGAGGAGGAGAATTTCGCCAGGAACTTCGCCCGATTCATCAACGAGGCGAATATCATCGACATCTCCAATCTCTTCGAGGAAAGCAAGCGATTCATCGCCCAGAATGCCAACCCGAAAATCGTGTTCTTCGACCTGGCGCTGAAGAATATCGTTCTGCTCATCAGAAAATAAAGGAAATACATCCCCCGAAAGGGCAATATATATTAATCAATAAATAGAATACATCGTGGATTATAAAAATATGAAATTCAAAATGTGGAATGGCTGCGATAGAGGTCTATGCTGCAAGGCTGTGGGACGACAGGACCGACAGCTCAACACATACGACTGGCTAGCCGACGTGCCAGGAAACGCTGAGAGCACCGACCTGGTGGAAGTGCAATTTAAAAATACCCGAAAGGGATATTATCACAATGTTAACAACCTCGACCTCAAGAAGGGCGACATCGTGGCTGTAGAGGCTAACCCGGGTCACGACGTGGGTGTAGTAACATTAACCGGCCGACTGGTAAAACTGCAGATCAAGAAGGCAAATCTCAAGTCGCAGGATGACATCAAGCGAATCTACCGACTTGCCAAGCAGGTGGACCTCGACAAGGCAAAGGAAGCCAAGAGCCGCGAACACGACACCATGATCCAGAGCCGTCAGATAGCCAAGGACCTGGGCCTGAAGATGAAAATCGGCGACGTGGAGTATCAGGGCGATGGCAACAAGGCCATCTTCTACTATATCGCTGATGAGCGTGTAGATTTCCGCCAGCTCATCAAGGTACTTGCCGATACCTTCCATGTCCGTATCGAGATGAAGCAGATTGGTGCACGTCAGGAGGCTGGCCGTATCGGCGGTACCGGTCCTTGCGGCAGAGAGCTCTGCTGCGCTACCTGGATGAAGAACTTCGTAAGTGTGAGCACCAATGCTGCACGCTACCAGGACATCTCGCTCAACCCTCAGAAGTTGGCTGGCATGTGCGCCAAACTGAAGTGCTGCCTCAACTACGAGGTAGATAACTATGTAGAGGCAAGCCGAAAGATGCCACCTAAGGATGCCGTGCTTCAGACTGCCGACGGCGAGTTCCATCAGTTCAAGGTAGATATCCTTGCCGGACTCATCACCTACTCTTCTGACAAGAACTTGGCTTCCAACCTGGAGACCATCACAGCAGAACGTGCCAAGGAAATCATTGAGATGAATAAACAGGGCGAGAAACCGCTCAGCCTGATGGAGAATGGCAAGATGAAGGAAACTTCCAAGAGCATCGATCTGCTCAATGAGTCTGATCTCAGCCGATTTGATAAGGCGAAGAAAAAGAAGAAGAATAAGAACCGCAATGCAAATCGCCCTGAAATGGGAGATAACCGTCAGCCAAACGGCAACCGTCCAGAAAAGAACGAGAACCGCCAGCCAAACGGTAACAACCGCAACAGGGATAATAGAAACAAGGGACCTCGCCAGCAGGGAAACAGACCTCAGCAGGGCAATAACAACAAGCCAAAGCAGGCAAGCAACAACAAGCCTCAGCAGGGCGAGAATAACAAGCCTCAGCAGGGCGAAAATAACAAGCCACAGGAGGACAAGAAGTAAAAATGAAAAGACTGATTCATTTCGTTTTCATACTGGTGGCAACCATAGCCTTCAGCGCTTGCAATCATGCCAAGGTATATGATGAATATGCCCACACGCCGATTGCAGGATGGGAGAAGAACGATACCCTATCGTTCGAAATCCCTCCGATGGCTACCACCGGCTATTACCGGCAGAGCCTGGGTCTGAGAACCACAGGTGCCTATCCGTTTACGGCATTGACACTCATCGTGAACCAGACCATCTACCCTGCCAACAAGGGCAAGCGTATCGAGAAGACTGATACCCTACTCTGCCAGCTCATCAACCAGCATGGCGAGAACAAGGGACAGGGCATCAGCTACTATCAGTACAACTTCCCTATCAATATCTATAAGATAAACAGAGGCGATTCCATCCATATCGCCATCCGCCATGATATGAAGCGAGAAATTCTTCCGGGTGTAAGCGACATCGGAGTGAAAATAACGAAAAATGACCAATGAGACGTATCTCACTGGTCATTTTTTATGCTGTAAAATCTAGCTTCTTACCAGGTTTCTTCCGGCATCAATACGCAGGAAGATGAAAAGCAGAATGGTAAAGCCCCAGAGCGAACTACCTCCATAACTGAAGAACGGAAGCGGAATGCCGATTACCGGCGTCAGTCCCAGCACCATTCCCACATTAATAAATAGGTGGAACAGGAATACCGAAAGCACACAGTAGCCGTATATTCGTCCGAACTTGAAAGGTTGTCGCTCCGCCAGATGTATCAATCTCAATATCAACATCAGGAAGAGCAGCAGCACGCCTGCCGAACCCAGGAATCCTTCCTCCTCTCCTACCGTACAGAAGATGAAGTCGGTATCCTGCTCAGGCACGAACTTCAGCTTGGTCTGGGTTCCGTTCAGGAATCCCTTTCCCTGCAAGCCACCCGAACCGATGGCTATCTCACTCTGATGCACATTATATCCGGCACCCGCCAGATCTTCGTCCAATCCCAGCAGCACGTTGATACGCACTCGCTGGTGAGGTTCCATCACGTTGTTCAGCACGTAATCGGCACTGTAGAAGAAGGCAATACTTCCCATTGCGAATATCGAAATCAGGAAATAGTTGCGGAAGCGGGTCCTCAGACCGTGATACACCAGGAATCCAATCATCACCGCACAGAGCAGCAGCTGCACCCATACGATGTCAAACGGAATGATGTAGGTGGAGAAGAGTGCAAAGATGAGCGTGATGCCCACCGAGTAGCACAGGATGATGAGAGCATGCTTCCTGTTGCCCGTATAGCTGTTCACCAGTCCTGCCGTGAAGATCTGCACCAGCAGCAGCACCGTGAATTTTCCCACCGAGGTGTAGGTATCCCACATCGTCACGTTCTCGTACTTGATACCCACCACAAAGTAAACCACCATCGAGACTCCGGTAAAGAGGATGGCACCCGGCATTCCCTCGCGGTAAAGCATCAGGAAAAAGGCGGAATATACCAATGCCGAACCCGTCTCGCGCTGTCCCACGATACATATCATAGGCAAAATGATGATGCCCATAGCCGCCATGAAATGCTTCATCTTATGGATATTGAATCCATAGCTGCACATAAACTTTGCCACAGCCAGCGCCGTAGCAAACTTACCGAACTCGGCAGGCTGTAGTCGCAGCGGTCCCAGCACCAGCCAGGAGTGCGAACCCTTGATGCTATGCGGATTGAATATCGTGGCAAAAAGCAGCAATATCAGCACGGCATAGATCACGTAGGCGAAGGTATCGAAAAAACGGTCGTCCATCATCAGGATGACGAAGCCCAGCGCAATGGAGGTACCTATCCATATAATCTGCATACCCGAACGGGCACCCAGACTGAAGATATCGTTGTCGCCATAGGTATAGCTGGCACCGCAGACACTGATCCAGCCGAAGCAGAGCAATGCCAGATAGATGCCGATGGTCCACCAGTCGAGCGAACGGAGAATACCAGCTGGTTGTTTATTATCTGATTGAGCCATTGTCTTTATTATTCAATAAATTGAAACTGCAGTCTCAGGATAGAAACTGCAGTTTTGATTTGAAACTTCAGTATATTATCTGCTACTAGAGCCGTAGGCAATTCTTCGGGCCTGCATCTGTGCCGCCTGACTTTCAGAAGCAGGAGAAAGCTTTCCCTTCAGATACTGCTCCATCATCAAACCACCGATAGGCACACCATAGTCGGCCCCCCATCCACCATTCTCCACATACACGGCGATGGCGATTCTCGGATTGTTCATCGGAGCAAAGCCCATGAATACAGAGTGGTCGTGACCACGGTTCTGAGCCGTACCGGTCTTGCCGCAAGCCTCGAAGTCGTAACGGGAGAGCATCTTACAGGTACCCTTCAGTGCCGAACTTCTCATACCAGCCACCACATAGTCATAGGCTCGCTTCGAAGCCTTGGTGTAATGACGGCGGGTATAAAGCGTATCGAGCGGTTCGCCCTGCACCTTACGCACTACGTGAGGCACATAGTAATAGCCTCGGTTGGCGATGGTGGCACCCAGATTGGCAATCTGCAGAGGAGTGAGGTTCACCTCACCCTGTCCGATAGAGATACTGATAATGGTAAGTCCGTTCCAGGAACCCTTGTAGGCCTTGTCATAGAACTGTGCATTTGGAATCAGACCTCGCTTCTCGCCCGGCAGATCGATGCCCAGCTTATAGCCGAATCCCATACTCACCATATAGTCTTTCCATACGGTCATTGCCTCCTGCACCGAGCCATACTTCTTCTTGTTGCCTATCATATAATAAAGTCCCCAGCAGAAGTAACCGTTGCAGGAGGTACTGATGGCATCTACCAGCTCAATAGGCGACGGGTGACCATGACATCCCACATGCAGACCCTTGTAAGAGAAACCGTGATTACATGGGAAGGCTGTGCCCGGAGTGATGATTCCCTCGGTAAGATAGGTCAGCGCCTGGGAAGTCTTGAAGGTAGAACCCGGAGGATACTGTCCCATGATACTACGATTCAGGAGCGGTTTCCAAGGGTTCTGCGAGAGCCACTTGTGCATCTTTCCTCTATTCTTACCCACCAGTCGGCGCGGATCATAGGTAGGAGAAGAAACCATCGCCAGCACCGACCCGTCTCTTGGGTCGATGGCCACGATACTTCCAATCTTGCCCTGCAGCAGTCTTTCGCCCAGAGCCTGAAGGTTGACATCGATACCCAGCGTCAGGTCCTTACCGGCAACAGGCCGCTGGTCGAGTTTTCCGTTCTGATAGCTTCCCTGTATTCTTCCGCGGGCATCGCGAAGCATAATCTTCACGCCCTTGGTACCTCGAAGCTCCTTCTCGAAATGCTTCTCCAGTCCCAGCTTACCGATATAGTCACCCGGCTGATAGTAGTCATCCTCCTCTATATCGCTTGGCGAAACCTCACCCACATCTCCCAGTACATGGGCAGCGTATGGATAGACATATTCTCTCACACTTCGCTTCTGCACATAGAAACCAGGGAACCGGAACATCTTCTCCTGGAAGACGCTGAAGTCCTTGTCAGAAAGCTGACTCATGAAGAGCTGCTGGGTATATCGCGAGTATCCGGGATTCTTGTTTCTGTCCTTGATGGTCTCCATTCGCTTCTCGAAAGCCTCCTTGGTAATGCCCAGGGAGTTGCAGAAGTCCATCGTATCCAGACGTCCCTCCTGCTCCTTCATCACCACCATGATATCATAGGAAGGCGAATTATACACCATCAGCTTGCCGTTTCTGTCGTAGATGGCGCCACGCGAAGGGAACTCAATCTGCTTCAGGAAGGCATTGGAATCGGCATTCTTCTTATAATCCTCACTCATAATCTGAAGCGTAAAGAGACGAATGGCGTATATGACTACAATTGCTATAGCCACACCACCAATCACATACTTACGCTTATCAAGATTGTAATCCACCATATTATATATATAGCTGAAATTTTTTGTTTGATCTTTTACTGTTCTCTGTCTTCCAGCAAGGTCCTATCCCTTGCGGAAGCTCTCCAATGCCATGATGAGGAGCATCGTGATGGCTGTACCGCCACCGATGCGGAGGAGCCACTCCATCCAATTGAAGAAATTGAAGGTCTCCAGAGTAAAGAATACCAGATTATAAACGAGTACGATAACCAACGTGTAGAGAACATACGAACCGACACCGATGGTGCGCATAGACGGCTCCAGGTCGTCGGCACTGTCTCTTGGCACGAAGAGTTCGAAAAGATAAGGCTGAAGCAGTCCGATGAAGGTCATCGAAGCTGCAGCTACTCCCGGCGTATTGGCAAACACGTCGATACAAAGTCCCATCATGAAGCTCCACAGCATCACCGACCAGCGTGGATGGTTTCTGCGGAAATGGAGCACCATGAAAATATACAGCAAGGGGGTGGCGCAGTTGAACAAGTGGATATGGTTGAACACCAATCCCTGCACCAGCACGAGCACCACGAAGATGCCGAGTCGTTTTATCAAATCTATACTCATTGCTACTTATATATCTCCTCTTACTATGATCTTTTAATTTTTACCTTTGGCATTGCCGTCGGGCATGATACTATCCTGTGCAGCACGCATAATCTGAAGGCGTTCCTTCATCACGGCATCATCGATGACGCAGACATCACGCAGACGGGCAAAGTCGGTAGAAAGTCTCAACTGTACTCTATACGACAATCCATCAGCAGAATTAAACACGTGCAGAATCTTGCCCACTCTTACTCCCGGAGGGAACACAGCCGAATAGCCACTCGTTACTACGTAGTCACCCAGCTTGAAGTGGGCATGGCGTGGCACCTCTTCCAGATATGCCAGTTCCGAAACGCCCCCCTTCCATCGCAGATAGCCGAAATAGCCTCTGCCCTGGATGGTACAACTGATATTCGACTTCACGTTGAGCACTGGTATCACGATGCTGTAATGCTGAGCCACGAGATACACGATGCCCACCACTCCTGTACCGCTTATCACACCCATATCCTTATGGATGCCATCAGCGCTACCCTTGTCGATGGTAATCAGGTTGTCCGGCTTGTCCAGGCTGTTGGCCACCACCTTGGCAGGGATGAGTCGGTAATTCTGAAGCAGCGCAAACTGGTCGCGGTGATAGATGGCACTATCCTTGGTTACCCCATAGAGACTGTCGCTCAGCTGCTGTACCTGCTGCTCCAGATAGGCATTCCGCTGGGTAAGCTCCTGGTTCACCTTGGTCAGGGAGAAGAAAGTCTCCACGTTGGCATCCCATTCATAGATCTTGCCCGTCACGGCATTGGCTGTAGAAAACCACGCACTGCCCTGGTAGCTGTTATACTGGAACAGAAGCACCATGCTCACCACCTCCAGAATCACGAAGACAAACCAATGGTTGTATTTCTGCAAAAACTCTAAAAGGTTGTGCATACTTTAAAAAATGAATCTGTATATGATTAAAATTCCGCAAATGGGCACAAGTGGTCCAGATGCGGAATTTAAATATCTTGAAATTATCTCATCAGGAATGAGAAACGATCCACATTCTTCAATGCGATACCGGCACCCTTAGCCACACTGTGCAATGGATCCTCGGCGATATGGAATGGGATGTTGATCTTGTCCTGGAGTCGCTTGTCGAGACCGCGGAGCAGAGCACCACCACCTGAAAGCCAGATACCGTTCTTCACGATGTCGGCATAAAGCTCTGGTGGAGTATTCTCGAGAGCTGAGAGTACTGCATTCTCAATCTTGGCTACAGTCTTGTCCAGACAGTGAGCAATCTCCTGATAGCATACAGGCACCTCCATTGGGAGCGCTGTGATACGGTTAGGACCGTGAACGATGAAGTCTTCAGGAGCCTCATCACCCAGATCTGTCAGGGCAGAACCCACATGAATCTTGATACGCTCAGCCATACGCTCAGAAACCTTCACGTTGTGCTGGCGGCTCATATACTCCTGGATGTCGGCAGTCAGGTCGTCACCGGCTGTACGGATAGAGTTGTTGGATACGATACCACCCAGAGAGATGACTGCAATCTCGGTGCTACCACCACCTATATCAACTATCATGTTACCTTCTGGTGCCTCTACGTCGATACCGATACCGATAGCAGCAGCCATAGGTTCAAAAATCAAATATACGTCGCGACCGTCGGCATGCTCGGCAGAGTCGCGTACGGCACGGAGCTCTACCTCAGTAGAACCAGAAGGTACACCAATCACCATACGGAGTGAAGGTGAGAACAATCGGCTTCCTGTATGAACCATCTTGATAAGTCCACGCATCATCTGCTCGCAGGCAGTAAAGTCGGCGATAACGCCATCACGCAAAGGACGGATTGTACGGATGTTGTCATGAGTCTTCTCGTACATCATCTTTGCCTTCTCGCCTACGGCAATCATTTTGTCGGTGCGGCGGTCGAGGGCAACAACAGAAGGTTCGTCCACTACAATCTTATCATCACTGATAATGATGGTATTGGCGGTACCCAAGTCCATTGCGATTTCCTGAATAAATGAAAAAAATCCCATTTGCTAATGTAAATCTAATATTTTAAGCTTAAAATCTTTCCTTTGTAGTCATCTTCCCGCCCTCGCTTTCAAGAGCGGGAAGAGTTGCGAGATGAATAGGTTTACCTCTTTATTACTTGGCAAACCAAGCGTGGATAGCAGTATCATAGTGAGAACTTACGCCGAATGCACGCTCTGCGAACATCTTGCGGTCCTCAATGTCGGTTTCAGCACCCTTCTTCTTCAGGATGTCGAGAAGTACACTGTACTCAGCCTTGCTAGGAACGATAACCACGTCCTTGAAGTTCTTGGCACCGGCACGGATCAGGGAGATACCGCCGATATCTATCTTCTCAATGATGTCGGCATCGCTGGCGCCGCTGGCTACAGTCTGCTCAAATGGATAGAGATCCACGATAACGAGGTCGATAGAAGGAATCTCATACTCCTTCATCTGCTCCTGGTCGCCCTCATTGTCGCGACGGGCCAGGATACCTCCAAATATTTTTGGATGAAGAGTCTTCACACGACCACCGAGGATTGATGGATATGTGGTGACATCCTCAACTTTTTCACATTCATAACCCAAAGATTCGATAAACTTCTGAGTACCACCTGTGCTCAGGAACTTAACACCCTCTTCATTCAACTTGGCGAGCAACTCGTCCAAGCCATCCTTGTGAAAGACAGACACCAAAGCTGTCTTAATCTTCTTTGTTTCAGCCATTGACTTTATATATTACGAATTTTTATATTCAATATGGTTTCTAAAAACGCTGCAAAGATACAAAGAATATTTGGAATACACAAATATTTAATACCTATTATCACATTATTTAAAGGATATTTGCGATAAATCAAGTAATGGTTCAGCCATTTTGACAGAAGCTTTTCTGCGAATAGGGAAAAAGGAAGGAAAAAACAGACAAAATGTCAGAAAAACGCCAAAAAACACGCAATGGGCACGCTATTCGCATCCACGGATTGCGATGCCGGAAGCCAGCAAGGCTGAAGCATCATCCAAGGCTGAAAGTCCGGAAGAACTGAAGCCAGACAACAAGAAGTAGAACAAAATAACATTTAGAAAGGAGATCAAGATATGACATTCGACAAATTTACAATCAAGGCGCAGGAAGCGGTGCAGGCCGCTGTGAACATAGCGCAGAGAAATGGTCAGCAGACCATCGAACCGGTGCATCTTCTCAGTGGTATCATCGAGAAGGCACCTGATGTAACCAACTACATCTTCCAGAAGCTGGGCATGAACGGCAACCAGATTGCCATGCTCCTGCAGCAGGAGATGCAGCACCTGCCTCGTGTGCAGGGTGCTGGTCAGCCATACCTCTCGGGCGATACCAACCAGATATTGATCAACGCCGAGGACATCGCCAAGAAGATGGGAGATGAATTCGTAAGCGTGGAGCCTATCCTCCTCGCTATCCTCAAAGGCAACTCTACCGCTACCCGAATCCTCAAGGATGCCGGTGCCAACGAGAAGGACCTCACCGCAGCCATCCAGGCTTTGCGACAGGGCCAGAACGTGAAGAGCCAGAGTGCCGACGAGAACTATCAGAGTCTTGAAAAATATGCCAAGAACTTGGTAGAACAGGCTCGCAGCGGCAAGCTCGACCCAGTAATCGGCCGTGATGAAGAGATTCGCCGTGTGCTCCAGATTCTCTCTCGCCGCACCAAGAACAACCCTATCCTTATCGGTGAACCTGGTACTGGTAAAACCGCTATCGTTGAGGGACTTGCAGAGCGTATCGTTCGTGGCGACGTGCCTGAGAACCTGAAGAACAAGCAGCTCTATTCGCTTGATATGGGTGCACTGGTTGCCGGTGCCAAATACAAGGGTGAGTTTGAGGAGCGCCTGAAGAGCGTCATCAAGGAGGTAACCAATGCCAATGGTCAGATTATCCTCTTCATCGATGAGATTCATACCCTGGTAGGTGCTGGCGGTGGCGAGGGTGCCATGGATGCTGCCAACATTCTGAAGCCTGCCTTGGCTCGTGGTGAACTGAGAGCCATCGGTGCCACTACCCTCAACGAGTATCAGAAGTACTTCGAGAAGGATAAGGCACTGGAGCGTCGATTCCAGACTGTGATGGTGAATGAGCCAGACGAGGTAGATGCCATCAGCATTCTTCGTGGTATCAAGGAGCGTTATGAGAACCACCACAAGGTTCGTATTCAGGATGATGCCTGCATAGCAGCTGTCAAGTTATCTGAGAGATATATTTCTGACAGATTTCTCCCGGATAAGGCCATCGACCTGATGGATGAAGCCGCAGCCAAGCTCCGTATGGAACGTGACTCCGTGCCAGAGGAACTGGATGAAATCACCCGCCACTTGAAGCAGTTGGAAATTGAACGTGAGGCAATTAAGCGTGAGAACGACCAGCCTAAGATTCTGCAGCTCGACAAGGAGATTGCAGAGTTGAAGGATAAGGAGCACGACTTCCGTGCAAAGTGGGAAGGCGAAAAGGCTCTTGTCAATAAAATTCAGCAAGACAAGCAGGAGATAGAGAACCTCAAGTTCGAGGCTGAGCGCATGGAGCGTGAAGGCAATTACGAGCGTGTAGCCGAGATTCGCTACTCTAAGCTGGTAGCCCTTGAAGAGGATATCAAGAAGATTCAGGAGCAGCTGAAGAGCACCCAGGGCGGTGAGGCAATGATCCGTGAAGAGGTGACAGCCGATGATATTGCAGAGGTAGTAAGCCGCTGGACCGGAATACCAGTGAGCCGAATGATGCAGAGCGAACGTGAGAAACTACTCCATCTGGAGGAGGAACTCCACAAGAGAGTCATCGGTCAGGACGAGGCAATCACTGCCGTAAGTGATGCCGTTCGCCGCAGCCGTGCCGGTTTGCAGGATCCAAAGCGTCCTATCGCCAGCTTCATCTTCCTCGGCACCACCGGTGTAGGTAAGACCGAGCTTGCCAAGGCTTTAGCAGAATATCTCTTCAACGACGAGTCGATGATGACGCGAATTGATATGAGTGAGTATCAGGAAAAGTTCAGTGTCACCCGTTTGATTGGAGCGCCTCCGGGGTATGTAGGATACGATGAGGGTGGTCAGTTGACCGAGGCTGTTCGCCGCAAGCCATACAGTGTGGTACTCTTCGATGAGATTGAGAAGGCTCACCCAGATGTCTTCAACACCCTGCTCCAGGTATTGGACGATGGCCGATTGACCGACAACAAGGGTCGTGTAGTCAACTTCAAGAACACCATCATCATCATGACTTCCAATGCGAGCCGTGAGATGTTGAAGAAGACCTTCCGTCCGGAGTTCCTGAACCGTATCGACGACATCATCACCTTCCAGCCATTGACCAAGGATCAGATTGCCAAGGTTGTGGAGTTGCAGATGAACAGGGCCAAGAAGATGTTGGAGCCTCAGGGCTTCGATCTCCGCTGGACTCCAGCCGCCATCGGTTATCTTGCCGAGGTAGGTTACGACCCAGAGTTTGGTGCCCGTCCAGTAAAGCGTGCCATTCAGGATTACGTTCTGAACGATTTGAGCAAGAAGATTCTTGCCGAGAAAGTAAGTCGCGAGAAGCCAATCACCATTGACTACTCAGAGGCAAACGGCATCGAGTTCAAGAATCTGTAAAAGATAGATTTTTATCATTTCCTATTATATGAAAAAGGTTCCTTCGGGGAGTAACATCCTCGAAGGGACCTTTTTTCATGCATGCATTCCCCAACTTTTTGGGGAATATTTCCACATGGTTTCCTCACATTCCACACCATTCATTTTTGGCACAAAACGTATAAACACCTGATTATCAACACAAAGTCATTTTTCTCATCTTTTTGGCACGCAGATTGTGACTATGATGATCGGGTTCGATAATGAATCCACAAACAAATAAGTAACATCAATTAGTAACAATTTAAAAAAGATAAGATTATGAAGAAGTTTATGTTTGCAGCTATCGCAGCTTTGGTTATGGTTTCAGTAAGCAACATTTTTGCATCAAGCAGAATGTTTAGTAACGCTCAGGTTGCTCCTGTTGATACAGTAGCTCCAAATGCACCTTCCGATTCATTGGCAGTAGATGCTCCTGTTCAGCCACAAGCTGCAGCAGAGGATTCTACCCAGCAGGAAACTACTGAGCAGAAGGAGACTACAGAACAGCAGACAGCAAATCAGACAGCTACAGAGCAGCAGACGATTGCTGAATAATAAAATAGGAAAAGACAATTCATTTTGCAGGCGTTATACAAGAAAGAATAGATTAGGTTAGTTTTTTTTAAAGGTAATAAGACTTATTCAGGTTTCCATAGAATTTACATGATTTTCAAATATAAGATAGAATTTTAGGTTCGGTTTAGTGAAAAGTGAAGTCTGTTGGCAGTGATGCCAGCAGACTTCTTGCGTTTTTGGGATCCCTCCTCTTTCTGTTTTTTCTTTACCACTTGATGAATCTTTGCAACTTTGGCTTCAAATCCTCATACGGGGAATAGTCGAACATCAAACATTTATTAGCATCCTTGAAAGGGATAACAGCATGGTATTCGCCTGCAGCAAAGCAATCAATCTGATAAGGATGATAGGTCAAGACTATACCTTCTGGAAGTACTGCGAAATGAGTCAGAGGAAAATCCTTTTCGGTAAATGCCTTTTCAGTGTATCCCTTCCATCCTGCCCATTCATCACAGGAGTAGTTGTGTACGAGAAAAGACTGCATCACCTCATCCATACCACTTGTATCAACCATAGGACAATGGAAGGAGAATATGCTATTGGTAAAATACTCCCATGAACTTTCCCGTTCATAGTTGAAATCATATTCTTTCTTCAAACTCTCCAAAACCAGATGTCGGAAGCGTTGCAGCATAGCTGGTTTCACAGTGTTGCCAACATCCACAAATACACCTTTCTTCTTGTCGTATGTGATGTAATACTCACGAGGCAAATCATGAAAGCCCCCATTGTAAAGGCTCGCCCTATAGTAATAGGTGGTATAGTCTTGACAATCCACAACCTTCTTCACCTTGATATCGCAAGTCATTCTCACTTCCAACGTATCTTCTATCTGGTACTTTGCCCGACAGAGCTTCTCCCACAACACGCCATAATCATCCAACGAATGCAGCATATCCCTAAGTGATGTACACTTGCCTACAGGAATATCTTTGCTGCTTTCCAGCTGGAAGAACGCATCATCCCTTACAGCAGTCATCATCCATTCACGGATTGACCTGTCAGCACCAGTATTACCCTTAGGAATTTCCAAATCCACAGTAAAACCGGCATCCATACTTTCGTACTTGTTTCTTGGCTTGATATGATAGTCCTTTATCGTCCTTTCGACAGATATATCTTTTGATTCGGCAATCTTTCTCGAATGATATAAGTCGCCAAATGGAACTTCTATCGTTTGGGCACCAGCCACTAAAGTCAAGAGCCCCTTTTTCCTGGGTATCTGACAATACACATCATCCTGAAGTCCAAAGCATTTCCCATCAGAGAAACATAGCGTATCAGAACTTGCGAAAAGAAACAAGTCATTCCATTCACCAAGATAACACAGTCCAGAAGCATTGCAAGGAGGTGCGAACAACACCTTTTTGTTCTTAATGTCATAAACATCTTTCTCGTCTATACAAACATATTCAGTCGTATTATCAATTGATGTAATATCTGATGCTCCGATTTGCGGATAATAGAAACCATTGCGTTCATACTTTAGAAGGTAGCATGGTGTCTTTTCATCGGAATGTTCATAGTTCCAAACGATAAACAGACTGTCACCAATTCGTTCTTGAATGGTGAACGTATCACCATCCAAGACAAGGGTATCTTCTTCAATGACTTTCCCTTTTAATCCGACTCCCATACGCAAACCATGACAGCCAGTAAGAACTGCAAGCATAAGGATTATAAACAATAGTTTTTTCATAATGTAATATCATCTGTTACTTTCATATCATCGTATTCGTCATCCCAGTATATCATTGGAGCTAAATCTTCTCTAAATTCTGGTTCTCTCAACTTTTCCAATTTGTTTTCAACCTCATCTTTTGATTTTGCAAATACAAAGCAACGCCACCAATAATTGTCGCTGAGATAATCACATTCATCAAACCAAAGATGATGTCTCACGAGCTGCCCTACATATACACCATCCTTGGATATTCCATTATGCGAATGGTCAGCAATCTCGTAAATATCCTTAAACGTAGTTCCGAGAACATGTATTTGCTCTGTAATCTTAATTTTCTTCATATCGATTTCCCCTAATCCGTGTCGGGCACAACTTTTATTGTTACTTCTTTCTAGTCATCAACCATTCAATCAGTAGGTTCACCTCCTTGCTCAACATTCCAGCAGTTGCCGGAAGCTTATGGGGGCGAATGACAACCATACCGATGGAATATTTTGGGTTATCAGCTGGAAAACAGCCCACAAACGTAAATTCATCAAAACATCTTTTATTGTAGTCGTATTGAAGGATATTGTATCTACCTGCCTGTTTTACACCACTTTGTTTGAAAGACAGAGCCAGTTCTATGGCATTGTTCGTCTTTGTTGTGTCACTGATAGCGGTGCCACTGACATCTGTGCCACTAATAGTTGTGCCACTGATAGCCCAGATATTCTTTTTGAATGGTACATATACCATATCACCACACCCTTCACACTCGTCATCCAATTGTTTCTCCAATGATGCCCATGCTAATACTTCTGATGTTGTGGCATCAATAACGGCTATTTGCCCATATATACCATCTGTTTCTAACATCATATTTCTATCTAATAGGTTGTAGCATGAGTCTATAAGTTCTTTGTCTGCTAATGGACAAATTTCAACACTATCGTTGAAATAGGAAACTTCTTTTCTCTGAGCATAGACACCTACGCAATAGAATGCAAGTGCTACACATACAGTAAACCGCATAGCATAAATAGCAAATACCTTGAATTTCATATTTCGATACCCTAATTCGTGTCGGGCGCAACTTCTAAGTTAGTTATTTTGTCTGTTTATGAGATATAGAGCATTGAAGTAACCATTCCTATCACCAAAGAATATAAAAATCCCCTCTGTTCACCACTGATGGTTCCTTCATCCAAGGTTTTTGCTTCATGATTTAATGTTTCAATACCCTCATTGCTATTATATACATGAGAAGAACTACAGCTGGCGTTTATCCTCCAACGCGTCAGACTTGATTTTATTCTGCGCATTCTTCCCTATATGCCATCCGTCGCACCATGCACATTTGTATACCGAGAAATGCACACCATGCTTTTTACCCATAGCCTCAGCAGCTCTTAATGCCACCTTCTTATTCGGATAAGAAATCTTTGGTTTTCCACTACGACGAGATATATGGCTATACTCGCTGAATATCCCAAAGGCATTGTGCGTGACAAAAATGTTTCGCCATGCACCCTTTCTTGTCAACTGATTCCAAATGGCAAGAATACAATTTTTAAAACTTATTTTACATACATTCATCGGCTATAAATTTCTTGATAAAGTTTTATTGTTAGTGTTATATGATTACTATTTAACTAATTGCACTGTGGTCATATGCTGCCCCGTAGGAACGTAACCTTACGTATATCACTTCTGCAATCGATACCCAAGAAGATGTTTTACAAACTCTTCTTTTTTACGGAGAGGGTTCACAAAAGCGATTTTCATAAGGTAGTCCAGACATTCCTTGACGGCTGATCCTGGTTTGATGCCTTTCAAGTCCATTATTTCCTTGCCTGTAAGTGGCAACTTGTAGCCGAACATGGCAGAACCTTCAGCCTTCATTGCCTCTGTGCGACTAAGGATAAACTCCACCTGTTTAGGCATACACTTGTCAGCAGCATAAGCATTATTGTCAGCATCAATGATAGTCATAAGATTACGGAATCGTTCTTCAGTCTTACACTCGTATTGGAGTCGTCGAAGTTTCTTGTCCTTCATATACTCACATTCAGATCCCCATGTTTTGCAAATCATGTGGTTGCGAACAAGGAAAGTTACCTCCTTGATGATTTCGTTGCTGAATTTCAAAGGACGAAGTAGTTCATCTATCATTTCTCCGCTCTTCAATTCATGCTTCAAGAAATGAATCTTGCCGTCTTCTTCAGTACAGACACGAATCTTTCCGATATCGTGTAGTAGGGCAGATATGCGAAGAATCATATTGTCATCTTTTGTTCCTTCCAATACCATCATCGTATGTTCCCATACAGTGCCGAAGTGATACTCATTCTGTGTCATTGAGTACGTTTCTTCCAGTTCCGGGATGACATAGTGCATGGCTCCTATCTTGCGAAGGAGTTCCATTGCCATTATAGGGTGCTTGCAGGTGAGCATCTTGCAGAACTCATCTTTTACTCGCTCTTTAGTGATAATTTCCAGTCGGCTGACATTGCGAACCATACCCTCGTATGTATCATACTCAATCTCCCAACCATAACGACTTGCGAACCTTATACATCGCAGGATGCGAAGAGGGTCATCGTCGTATATTGTATCAGGATCGTTAGGTGTTCGTATGATGTGGTTCTTAATGTCATCGACTCCTTTACCGGTAATGTCCACAATCTCACCAGTTGAGATATTTGTATAGAGTGCATTGATTGTAAGGTCTCTACGCATACAGTCATCCTCGATGCTACCGAAAGCTGTCTCAGGATTACGGCAAGAGTGGTCGAAGTACTTTTCTTTGCGTGTCTGAACGAACTCCAGTTCAACCTCAGGGAACTCATTCAAATGGAGCATGGCCGTACCATAGTTAGGATAAACAGTAACGCCTTTGGTTGTATAACCATTATCACGCAACCATTCCGCAAAACGAATACCACCGCCTTGGAGTGACACGCACATATCAATGTCCTTTATCTCCAGGCCCATGATTTCGTCTCTTACACATCCACCAACAGTGAATACGTGACCTTCCCATTCAGTACCGATAATGAGTCTTCTAAGAAAGTCTTTTATCTGTATATATCGTCCTTTTTTCATCGTATATTAATGTTTTACGTATAGGCTTGTTTCAAGTAGTAATCCTTGACAAGATACATACATTGAAACGAGCCTTGTATTATATAAACTTTGTTGTCTTGCCTCTCCAAAGGTCGCCTGCAACATGGAGGATGACATCATGGAGTTCGAGGTTTGTCTTGAAGAACTCTGGGATTGCATCATAACCCACAACAGCTCCAAGGATGTTGCCCGTCACGGCTCCAGTGGAGTCGCTGTCGCCCCTATGGTTTACAGAGGCAATCATTGCCTGCTCAAAGTTGTTGAAATACTTGACGGTACAATATATTGCCATAGCCAAGGCTTCATCACCCGTCCAGCCTTCACCGATGGTCTCTATGTTTTCAACATCCGATGCAGACGAATCGACAAGACCGAGAGCCTTGTCGGTCAAAGCTCGAAGTTCTGCGATATATGCAGTCTCATTTGGATAGAGAGCCAACAACATGTCATAACCATCTGACAAATATTCCTTGAAGTCATCCACTGTGGGACTATCCTTCTGCATAATCCTGTATATAATGTGTGCCTCTAATGATGATGGAAGCCAACCGAGAGGATGCTGGTGGGTTATCTCTGCTGCATCAGCCGCCAACATATCAACATCCTTTATGTTGGAGATACGTCCTTCAAGAGGCTCACCTTCGGGCGTGTCTCTCCACACAGCACCATAGAGTGCCACAGGAGCTGTACGCATGATGCCGCCACAACCTTTACTATTGTTGTATGGGTCTTTACCTCTAAGAATATCCTGCAAGGCAGTAATACATGTTTGGCCTGGAGCACGACGATTGTTGAGTTCAGGCACATCACCAATCCAGCATTCCTTATGACGACCAGATCTCTTACCTATTTGTGTGTAATACCATTCAAAATATGCCTCGCAAATAGCATACTTGGGAGCTGCGCCCTGCGCTTTTGCATTCAGTAAGCCACAAGCTGTGAACAGCGTCATCTGAGTGTCGTCAGAAATCCATGCCTTGCCGCTATTTTCTTCATCAGGCAACCACCACTGGGTAGTGTCCAGTCTTGTGATGCCATTATCTCCATACCTCTTCTTTATACCCTCATACGAGTTGATAAACTCTATAGGATAACCGAGCGCATCACCAACGGCTCCTCCTATAAGTGAGCCTCGTATCTTGTCTTTCTGCATCATATCTATTTTTTCCATATCAATATATTTTATTCTTTTTATGTGGTTATTCCTTCCTAATTTCCGCAGCACTATAAAAAGCCATAACCAGGATAATTGCTATTCTTTTCATATCTCAATACCCTAATCCGTGTCGGGCACATCTTCGCTATCTGTCCTGCATATCCAATATATTTTTTACTCCTAATTCTGCAGAATGTCGTATTTTTGAATTTCATTGTACTCATATCAGTTGACTTGGTTGTATTTTATATGAATGGTTCCATACAAAGCAACCATATTTCCCTAATACTGTCTTGCGTTTTTTGAAGCAACGATTTGCTTTTGCATATCGTCTCCAATTCTCCTTCCGAACGTTTGGGTTGTTCATCAGAATTACCACTATTGGCTGAAACCTTCTTGGGTAGCAGCCCTTGTATCCTATCATAAATCTTACTCATAATATATAGAATTTACTGTGTGTGACATGCTTTCTTCAGTAGCTTTATCAGATCCTTGTATACAGAGTCGCTGATTCGTCCATGGTCGCGAGCATTGTTGATGGCATCATACACCTTGTCTCCCGAATAAGAATCCAGTCCTCCCCACAAGTTGTCTGTACATAGATTTGTTGTGTAGATATGATTGGTGTTGAGCTGCATTATCAATGCTGATTTAGCTAGATTACGAGCATCCACATCTGGTGCAGCACCAAATGAAATGTCATATCCGTGACTGGTATCGTGCAACCCATCGCTTGTTCCCAATGCGTTTCGCACAGCATCCTCTATATCATCTGGACTATATTGGGATAGATCAAGCGTAGAACCATCAAATCCATCAATCACACTCTCGTGTCCATTTGTATCGTAATGGCTACCATCTCCATTAGAGAACAGGTCGCCTAATCTTTCAAAGAATTCAAACATAGCGTATTCGTTTTTGCAGTTTTACTTTTACCTACTTGTTCTTTTGGTCTCTGAATGCCTTGCGGAAAATCTCGCCAAGCTCTTCTTTCGTAAGCTTTGATTTGCCGAGATATTCGTTTCTGAAATATGCCTTTGCCGTTGAACCGATAGCCCAGGCAAATGCAGCAGATGTCGCAGCATCAAGGGCTGCACCAACGGCATAGCAAATACCAGTAGACTCAATAAGTACTGAGAGTATCTTTGAACTGACATTCATTGAGAGAAACCACATTCCTGCACTGAGTACAAACTGCTTGACGAACTTCCAACCTTCATCTTTTGTCAACTGCACGCCATAGCACTTTCCTATTGCAACAGCACCTGCACCCATTGCAGAAGCCGTTAATGCCCAATTCACGTGAGCAGGAACTACAGCTGTTCCAACCACATGACGATAGCGCTGTATCGGTACCACGCGTAGCGGTGTAATCGGTACCATGCTA
>ERZ809407.340-NODE-340-length-52785-cov-19.072255_pt1 | contig 52785 bp, 47 predicted proteins | sample MGYA00520792_ERZ809407 | MGnify/ENA primary metagenome ERZ809407 (study PRJEB31576, sample SAMEA3212665) | Homo sapiens | biome: human-gut; feature: human gut; material: fecal | place: Sweden | collected 2012 ...
CTAAGAACAAGTTCTTCTTTTCACTCGTTTGCACTATCTTTGCATAAGATAGGCTATCTTTGTGTAAGCTAATCTACTATAATAAATAAGATAGGTCACGAGGAATAAAAAACAATCAGATACTAATAATAAACAAACTAATTAATATGAAAAGAACAAATTTAAGATTTTTGACATGGCTTTCATTAGCTTTGGTGTCTCTTTTAAGTGTTCCAACGCCGCTTTGTGCCCAACTTCCGGCTTTCCCTGGTGCGGAAGGCTTTGGCCGTTATACTACCGGCGGACGTGGCGGAGCTGTTTATCATGTAACCAAACTTACCGATGACGGCTCTACAGGAACATTCCGATGGGCCTGTGCCCAGAAAGGTAAACGTACTATTGTATTTGATGTTTCCGGCACTATTCAACTTACAAAAGGACTTAGATTAAATCAAGGAGATGTAACGATAGCCGGCCAGACAGCTCCCGGCGATGGCATTTGTATTGCCGGTTATCCCTTTGTCATCAGTGCTGACAATGTTATAATACGCTTCTTGCGTTTCCGTCTTGGCAATGAGAATGTGGCATATCATGAAGGTGACGGTCTTGGAGGTATGGATCGCAGTAATATAATAATAGACCACTGCTCCGTTAGTTGGAGTATTGATGAGTGTCTTTCCGTTTATGGCAGCAAGAATCTTACCGTTCAGTGGTGTATGGTTACGCAAAGTTTGAAGAATTCCGGACACGCCAAAGGCGCACACGGATATGGCGGAAACTGGGGCGGTAGCGGGGCGTCTTATCATCACAATCTGATGGCGCATCATGACTCACGAGTTCCGCGTCTTGGTCCGCGTCCTTCAACTCAAGAAGATGAACGGATGGATTTGCGAAACAACGTCTTCTACAACTGGGGAGGCAACGGTTGCTACGGTGGAGAAGGCATGAACGTGAACATTGTGAACAATTATTATAAGCCGGGACCTACGACTCTCAAGAAAACTACAGCTATCCAGAAGCGAATAGCAGCTCCGGGAATAAGAACCGTGGACTATTGTCTCGGAAATAAGAGTGCTATTGCTACGGCTTATAATGCTGTTAAGTCTACAAGCTTGACAGACAAAAATATTTCAGGTTCATATTCCGGTGGAAAATATTATGTTACTTGTGGTTCAGACAAGTATGAGATAGACATGGTTAACAATACTATTACCGTTGATGGTAACACTATTAATGTTGCGTGGAATGAATGGAAGCCGATGTTGCACAAGTGGGGAACATTCTATGTAGATGGTAATTACAATCCGAAATATCCATCTATGAATGAATTCACCGATGGCGTGTCGGCGCAAATTGATAAGAAAGGTAACGACGGAACATATCCGGGAGATGATAAAGTGAGACTCTCTGCTCCGATAGCATATACTGCCGTCACCACACATTCGGTATCTAAGGCTTTTGAAAAGGTGTTGGCATACGCCGGAGCTTCTCTAAAGCGCGATGCTCTCGATGAGATTATGGTTAATGATGCGCGCACCGGCACTGCAACATTTACTGGTTCGGGAAATACCGGCGGTATCATCAATTCGCAGAACGATGTTACTTATAGCGACGGCTCAAAGGGATGGCCCGCTTTGAATAGCACAGCCGCACCTGCAGATACAGATCAAGACGGTATGCCAGACGCTTGGGAGACTGCTCACGGCCTTAAACCAAATGACGCTTCGGATGGAAACAGCATAGGTGAAGGCGGTTATACCAACCTTGAGATTTATATGAACAGTCTTGTTTCTGAGATTGTTGAAGGTGGCAATGCCGATGGACAAATGTTGGAAAACGGCGAAATCTATGAGCCAGAAGGCTCTGAAAGCTCTGACGTTTCTTATACTTTGAGTTCCGAGACAGCGACTTGTGAAGACAAGGCTACGACTTGGACATTTAATAATGGCTGTACTATCACTTCAGAAAAAGGCGATAGAGGATATGCGAAGGGTAGTAACGGAACGATGAAGTTCTCGCGTAACTATAAATTCTATATCAATATTCCCGAAAATGTGTCTGTCAAGAGTGTTACATTTACAGGATATTGTAATAGCACCACTGAGACTTCGACAACATATTTATCGGAAGTGAATGGCACGGAATATGGTTCAACGGAATATGTCTTTACTCATTCCGGTACGTCAACATCCCATACGATTACCTTTGATACTCCCGTAACCGGTAATATATCATTTACGCCGAAAGGAGACGACCAAAGTTGTTTTGCTATAACGTTGCAAGGAACAAAACAAACGACGGGAATCGTTGACGTAATAGCAAACAAACGTGAGGGAAACGGTAAGATTTATAATCTGCAAGGGATAGAAATCGCTAATCCTACAAAAGGCATTTATATCCGTAATGGAAAGAAATTTATTGTGAAATAAACCGATTCGCCGTGTCTTTATTAAGAATTTGTGCTTAGGTTATTTCTTTTAAAGCTATGAAAAAGCATTTAGTTATATTATCGTTGCTTGCGCTGGGAGTATGTAAAGCCGGCGCACAGCAACTTCCATATCAGATTCCCAATCTTAGTCCAAAGGAACGGGCAGCCGACCTTTGTAGCCGAATGACAATAGAAGAAAAGGCACAGGTGATGCTCGACCGTTCTAAGGCCGTTCCTCGTTTGGGCATTCCTGAGTTTGCCTGGTGGAGCGAAGCCTTGCATGGAGTGGGGCGCAACGGCTACGCTACGCTTTTTCCGTCGTGCATCGGAATGGCAGCCTCGTTCGATGACGTGTTGTTAGAGCAGATCTACACAGCCATAAGTGACGAAGCACGCGCCAAGAATACTGTGCAGCGTAAGACCGGAAAGGTAGGTAAATATCAGGGTTTATCGTTTTGGACACCTAACATTAATATCTTCCGCGACCCGCGCTGGGGCAGAGGGCAAGAGACCTACGGCGAAGACCCATACATGAATTCACGTATGGGACTTGCCGTCGTGCGAGGATTGCAAGGTCCGACAGACAGCAAATATGCCAAGCTCTACGCTTGTGCCAAGCACTTTGCCGTGCATAGCGGACCGGAAAAGACACGCCACCATTTCAATATCGAGGACCTTTCGCCACGCGATTTGTGGGAAACCTACTTGCCTGCATTCAAAGACTTGGTACAGAAGGGTGGTGTAAAGGAAGTCATGTGCGCCTATCAGCGCTTTGAGGGCGAGCCGTGTTGCGGAAGCACGCGTCTGTTGCAGCATATACTTCGTGACGAATGGGGCTTCAAAGGCCTTGTCGTAAGCGACTGCGGAGCTATCGCCGACTTCTGGAAACCGGGTCGGCATGGTGTGTCCCGCGATGCTGCCGCAGCCTCGGCAAAGGCAGTTCTCAGTGGAACGGACGTTGAATGCGGTTATGAATACAAACTGTTGCCCGATGCCGTAAAGGCTGGAGAGATAACCGAGGAGCAGGTAGATGTGAGCGTTAAGCGACTGCTTGAGGCTCGTTTTGAACTTGGCGACTTCGATCCCGACTCGCTTGTAGAGTGGACAAAGATTCCCGAGAGCGTCGTCGCGTGCCGTGAACATCGGGATTTGGCTTTGCGTATGGCACGTGAACAGATGGTGCTGTTGCAGAACAAGAACAATATACTCCCATTGAAGAAGGACGCGCGTGGCATTATGGTGATGGGACCGAATGCTGCCGACTCTACGATGCTGTGGGGAATATACTTCGGAAAACCCTTGCATAGCGTGACGGTGCTCGAAGGTATAAGGCAGAAAATAGGCGATGTGGCATACGATCAGGCCTGCGACATAACCGATATGACGGTCAGGGAGACGCGTGCAGGTAAGAGTACGGAGACCGCTGACGGCAGTACGACGCTGCAACTGACTGTTACAGGCGAGAAAACCAATACAATTTCGGATGTCTTAAACGCAGCGAAGGATGCGGAAACCATAATCTTTGTGGGCGGAATATCGCCTAATCTCGAAAAAGAACAGGCTAAAGTTGTTGCCACCGGCTTTGACAACGGCGACCGCACGAGCATAGAACTGCCTCAGGTTCAGCGCGATATACTGAAAGCTCTGCACGAAGCGGGCAAGAAAATAGTCTTTGTCAACTGTAGTGGCAGTGCCGTTGCGCTTACTCCGGAGACCTCAACGTGCGACGCAATCCTTCAGGCATGGTATCCGGGAGAGCAGGGAGGACACGCCGTAGCCGATGTCTTGTTTGGCGATTATAATCCCGGTGGAAAGCTGCCGATAACTTTTTATAAGGATGACAGTCAGTTGCCGCCTTTCGACGACTATAACATGAAGGGACGCACATACCGTTATTTCACAGGCAAACCGCTTTATCCGTTTGGCTATGGACTGAGTTACACCACTTTCAAACTCAGAAAACCCGAGTATTCCGACGGAAAGGTGAGGGTGGAAGTGAAGAACACAGGCAACCGCGAGGGCGTGGAGATTGTGCAGGTCTATCTGCGTAATCCCGCCGACAAGGAAGGGCCGCAGCGAACACTTCGCGGTTTTGCGCGCATGGAGTTGAAGTCAGGCGAGTGCAAGACGGCTGAAATAGATTTTCCGCGTGAGTCTTTTGAGTGCTGGGATGCCTCCACAAACACCATGCGTGTTATGCCTGGAAAGTACGAATTGCAGGTAGGCACTTCGAGCAATGCTAAGGATTTGACTAAGATAACAGTCGTCTTGAAATAATATTTACGTTTCTATAAATTGTTAAGTGGCGTATTCCGAAACCGGAATGCGCCACTTTTATTTTGTTACAACAGTTTTGTAATGTCGTTACAAGGCTTCGGTAATCGCATTACAAGGCCTCGGTAATCCGATTACAAGATTTTGTTTTAATTTTGTGACTTACTTATGGCTTTCTGTGGCCGGCTAAACCGAGTGTTTGCGTATTCTTGATTTTATGGATCTGACAGTGCTTGGGCTTATTCCCATGATGCGCATAATGTCATCTTCATTCAAATTCTGATGCAACAGTAGACAGACGAACAGATATCTTGGTGAAAGACCGCTGTATGTTGTCTGAATCTTGCTTATAATAGCTATATCCACAGACCAGTAATAATCAATATAGGCAACAAAGTCATCATTACTCCATTTTGAGGTTTTGCCTCCGCCTTTTATGTGTTCATACAGTTCCCTGCCCCTTGACAGGGTTAAGGCATTTTTCTCTTTTAGCTTCTCTAATGCCCTTTTCATATCCTCGATAATCCTGTCCTTTTCTTTATCTTCATTATTTCCTTTTTCTTTTCTTGCTTCTTGTTCTTTTTCAAATTTCTTTTCGGATATATCAAGCAGTATCGTCGTTACTTCGCCCAGATAATACTTGGTTTGCTGCTCGGAAGTGTACTCCAGCTTGTGCTGCCTTTCCTGACCCAGTCAATCGTTGATGTAGGTATAAGGAACAACGACATTGGTTTTATATGGCTGGTACTCATCGGTCAGTTGATGCTGACATTCAGTCGTACGGCTGTGGACTTCATCCGCCGCTAGCTTCTGCTTCACATCAGCATGAGGATAAACATCTCGCTGGTGAGCGACTTCTTCCTAAAACTTCTGCGACTTCCCATGTCTTTTTTCGACACGAAGCTGATGGGCGACCTGTTGCAGAGAATGAACGACCATAGCCGTGTAAACAGTTTCCTTACTTCACAAACATTGAGTGTGATGTTCTCGCTGATAAGTTTCGTGGTGTTCGGTGCCGTCTTGTTCATATACAACAGCTTTATCTTTCTTGTTTTTCTTGCAGGGAGCATCATCTATGGTATATGGATAGCTTTGTTTATGCGGAGACGCAAGGTGCTTGACTATGAACTGTTTGAGCAACAGGCTATAAACAGCAACAAGACATACCAGTTTATCACTTCCATGCAGGAGATAAAGCTACAGGACTGCGAGCAACGCAGACGTTGGGAATGGGAAGACGTACAGGCAGACCTGTTCAAGGTGCAGATGAAAAGCCTGAAGTTGACGCAGACGCAGGAGGCAGGCAGCATATTCATAAACGAACTGAAGAACATCATAATAACCGTGTTGTCTGCCACTGCAGTGATACACGGCGACCTGACACTCGGTATGATGCTCGCCGTGCAGTATATAATAGGTCAGTTGAACAGTCCCGTAGAACAGCTTATGGCTTTCTTCTATTCCCTACAGGACGTGAAGATAAGCCTTGAGCGTATAAATGAGATACACCTGCAAAACAATGAGGAAGACCGCGGTAGAGAACAGAAGACAGAATTTGACAATGGAGGAAAGGCAATCAGTCTAAGAAACGTTGTTTTCAAATATGATCCTCATAGCCTTAGAACAACGATAGACGGAGTAAACATAGAAATACCAGAGGGAAAGGTTACGGCTATAGTGGGCGCATCGGGTAGTGGAAAGACGACCCTGATAAAACTAATGCTGGGCTACTATCCTGTTATGGATGGTCACATATACATAGGCTATAGCCCCCTTTCCAAGTATAGTCTTAAATGGTGGCGCAGGCAGTGCGGTGTCGTGATGCAGGACGGAGTGATATTCTCGGAGTCGATAGCGAGGAACATTGCCGTTGACGACGGCGAGATAGACAAGGAACGGCTGATGAAAGCTGCGGAGATAGCCAACGTCAAGGACTTCGTAATGGCTCTGCCGTTGAGGTTCGACACTATAATAGGGCGTGATGGTGTGGGATTGAGTCAAGGGCAGAGACAGCGCATCCTCATAGCCCGTGCCGTGTACAAGAATCCGGATTTTATATTCCTTGACGAGGCAACCAATTCCCTTGATGCCAGCAACGAGCGTGCGATAGTAGAGAATCTCGGCAGGTTCTATAAAGGCAAGACGGTTGTTGTGGTCGCCCACAGGTTGAGTACGGTTAGAAACGCCGATCAGATAGTGGTGCTCGACGGTGGCAAAGTTGTTGAGACAGGAACACATGAAAGTCTGACGGCTAAACGGGGAGCATACTATAATTTGGTGAAGAACCAACTGGAATTGGGTAGTTAATGGGAAACACTCCCAGCAACCATTCAAGAAGATGCAAGGTGGTATGTAATTAACAGAATACGGTATCCGCATTAAATTCAGAACATAAAACATTAGTATCAAATGGAAAATATAGAATTGCGAAGTGAGAAAGTCCGTAACATAATCGGAGAGATACCTCCTTTCTTTACAAGGACAGGAACCGTTATTATTATAGTGATAGTCTTGGCACTCGGTATCGCCTCGTGCATAATACGCTATCCTCTGACTACTGAGGCCGACGGAAAGGTAGACTTGTTCGTGAACGGCTTTGGCGACCATTATTATAGTGCTAAGCTGCTGATGCCTTATAAATACAATGATTTCTATCACGAACTGCGTGAGGTGGACATGACATTCGAGGGGCGCGACGGACTCGTTCTGCGCGATTCCATAGAGTTCTCCGCAGAAGACAAAGCTGTAGAGGTGAATGGTGAGAACTATTTCATACTCTATGTGCGCATAAAAGAGAAGGATGCGAATAAGTATAATCTTCAGCATGGAATGAAAGTACACGGCGTAGCTGTTGTTGACAACAGGACGATATGGCAACTGTTGTTTAAGATGCCTGTAGATTGACGGATAAGTTGTGTGTCATAGCATAAAAAATACTAAACGTTTTGCAGTGTCATTTTATTTTCGTACTTTTGAACGTGAAAAATAGAATTCTCAAGATATGAATATAAAACTCATTGCAATATATTTCCTATTATTTCCATATTGTGTATGTGCTCAAAAAGTAAAAATTGGAACTTGTATTACTAAGGATGGCGGCCAATATAGTGGCGAGATGTCCGGCGGAAAAGCCCACGGTAAGGGTAAGTGCGTATATAAAATTGGAAATACATACGAAGGAGAATACGTGAAAGGCAAACGCCAGGGATATGGCGTATATACATTTGCTGACGGCGAAAAGTATGAGGGCCAGTGGTTTCAGGACCAGCAGCACGGCAAAGGCACGTATTATTTCATGAACAACAACATCTACTCAGGCCTGTGGTTTCGCGATCTCCAGGAGGGGCATGGCGTGATGCGCTACTACAATGGCGACGTTTATGACGGCACATGGTCGAACGACAAGCGCGACGGCAAGGGAAAATATACCTTTGCCGGTGGTGCTTATTATGACGGTATGTGGAAGAACGATATGAAAAACGGCAAGGGAAAGTTTGATTGGGGCGACGGTTCTTCATATACGGGCGACTGGGTTGACAACCGAAAGGAAGGTCTCGGAGTGTATATCTATGGCGACGGAGACAAATATGACGGTGCTTGGAAAGATGATTTGCAAAACGGACGAGGCGTATATACATTCTCGAACGGCGACATCTACGAAGGCGATTATGTTAATGGAGAACGCACCGGACAAGGCATTCTGCGTTATAAGAGCGGTGATTGTTATGCTGGTCATTTCCTGAAAGGCGACAAGTCTGGCTACGGAACCATGACATGGGCAAACGGTGATAGTTATGTGGGCTATTGGGAACGCGACCGACAGAACGGACACGGTAAGTTGACGAAGAAATCACAAGACCTTTTTGAAGGCCAGTTTAAGGATGGAAAGGTTGAGGGACTCGTGATAATACATTATGCAGACGGTAGTAAATTTCGCGGCACATACCATAACGGCAAGCGCAACGGTAGTGCGATAGAGGAGAGCAAGGAGGGCATCCGCTTTGAGGGAAACTATCGCGACGGACTGCGCGACGGCAAGTTCGTTGAGAAAGACCGTAACGGACAGATTATAGCCCGTGGCGAGTATGTGAAAGGAAAACGACAAGTATTTTAAGAAGCAAATAACATAAACTCTTAATATTATGATAGTAGACACATTAGACAATTTGGAAAAGTATGTGAATGTGAATCCGCTTTTCGGCGAAGTTGTGAAGTTCTTGAAGGAAAATGACCTCAACAAGTTGGAAGAGGGCAAGCACTTCATAAAGGACAAAGACTTGTTTGTGAACATTACGACCGCTACCGGCAAGACAAAGGAGGCAGCGGTGTTTGAAACACACAAGAAGATGCTCGATATTCAAATTCCTTTGGATGCTCCGGAGACATACGGATATATTCCACTTTGCGATATGCCGGATGCAGAATACAACGCTGAGAAGGACGTAACAAAATATCCGGGAGTAGTGGCAGAGACTTACGTGAATTGTAAGCCGGGTGAATTTGTTATCTTCTTCCCGCAAGACGGCCACCAGCCGTGCATCGGCGAAGGTCCGATACATAAAGCAATATTCAAAATAAAAGCATAATAAAAATGGCAACCCCAAAGAAAACGGCAACGTCGAAGGCTGCTGCCGGAGCTAAGAAAAGCAAAGTTCCAAAGCATATTGGACTTGTAAAGAACGATGCTTACCTCGAACCATTCGAGGACGCGATACGTGGACGACATGACCACGCACTGTGGAAAATCGGTCAGTTGACCCAAAATGGAAAGAAAACCCTTTCCGATTTTGCCAACGGACATGAGTATTTCGGTCTGCATAAGACCTCAAGAGGCTGGGTGTTCCGCGAGTGGGCACCTAACGCCACCGATATTTATCTTGTAGGAGACTTCAATAATTGGCAGGAAAACGAAAAGTATCGTGCGAAACGCATTGAGGGAACTGGCAACTGGGAATTGAAACTGTCTAATAAGGCACTCAAGCACGGCGACCTCTACAAGATGCGCGTTCATTGGAACGGCGGCGAGGGTGAGCGTATTCCGGCTTGGACACGCCGCGTAGTGCAGGATGAAGAGACAAAGATATTCTCTGCTCAGGTGTGGAATCCCGAGCCATACGAATGGAAGAAAAAGCAGTTTAAGGCAAAAAAAGACCCGTTACTCATTTATGAGTGCCATATCGGAATGGGCGAGGATGCCGAGAAAGTGGGTACATACGATGAGTTCCGTGAGAATGTGTTGCCCAGAATCGTCAAGGACGGATATAACTGTATGCAGATAATGGCCATACAGGAGCATCCTTATTACGGCTCCTTCGGCTATCACGTAAGTTCATTCTTCGCTTCGAGCAGCCGTTTCGGTACGCCGGAGCAACTGAAACACCTCATTGATGAGGCTCATCGCAACGGTGTGGCTGTGATAATGGACATTGTACACTCGCACGCCGTGAAGAACGAAGTTGAGGGACTGGGCAATCTTGCCGGTGACCCTAACCAGTTCTTCTATCCCGGTGAGCGCCATGAGCATCCCGCTTGGGACTCGCTTTGCTTCGATTATGGTAAGGATGAGGTCATTCATTTCCTGCTTTCCAACTGTAAGTACTGGCTTGAAGAGTTCCATTTCGACGGCTTCCGCTTCGATGGTGTTACCTCGATGCTTTATTATAGTCACGGGTTGGGTGAGGCGTTCTGCGGTTATCCCGACTATTTCAACGGCCATCAGGACGATAATGCGATTTGCTATCTTACGCTTGCCAATAAGCTCATACATGAAGTTAATCCTAATGCGATAACCATTGCTGAGGAGGTTAGTGGTATGCCGGGGCTTGCTGCGAAGTTTGAGGATGGCGGTTACGGCTTCGACTATCGTATGGCCATGAATATTCCGGATTATTGGATTAAGACTATAAAAGAACAGAGCGACGAGAATTGGAAGCCAAGCTCGATATTCTGGGAGGTGAAAAACCGTCGTCTGGATGAGAAAACAGTCTCTTATTGCGAAAGCCACGATCAGGCTTTGGTGGGCGACAAGACGATAATCTTCCGCCTAATCGATGCCGATATGTATTGGCATTTCCGCAAGGGAGACGAGAATGAGACAGCTCGTCGAGGCATTGCGTTGCATAAGATGATACGTCTTGTTACAGCCGGAGCCATCAACGGCGGTTATCTGAACTTCATGGGTAATGAGTTCGGACATCCGGAGTGGATTGATTTCCCGCGCGAAGGCAACGGATGGAGTCATAAATATGCTCGCCGACAGTGGAATCTTGTTGATAACAAGGAACTGTGCTACCATTATCTCGGCGATTTCGACCGCGAGATGTTGAGCGTTATCAAGAGCCAGAAGAATTTTAACAAGACTCCTGTGCAGGAGATTTGGCACAATGATGGCGACCAAATATTGGCATTCATGCGTGGCGACTTGGTCTTTGTGTTTAATTTCTCCCCGACACGGTCGTTCTCTGACTACGGCTTCCTCGTGCCACCCGGCTCATACGAGGTCGTTCTGAACACCGATGCGAAGGAGTTTGGCGGCAACGGACTCGCTGATGATACCGTTATACACTTCACAAACTACGACCCGTTGTATGTTGGCGAACGTAAGGAATGGTTGAAGCTCTACATACCGGCACGTTCGGCTGTGGTTTTGCGTAAGAATTAAAATCTATTATAAATCCTCCGACAAGTTGCGAGGTGCTTGTTTTTTAGGCGTGTCGTAACTTGTTGGAGGTTATGCTGTTCGGGATTATAAATGAATACATTGCTTGTGCGTGTCTCCTGCGCTTTGATATTCTTGATATTCACGTTTGTCTACCTGTTTTGTTACCAGGCCGACATAATGGTTGTTGCGCAACACGTGGCATCCGGTGGACAGACACATTACGTTCCGTTGATGGGGGCTGTACTGATAACCATCGCTCTTTATTTTATCCATCTCGGAGTGTATGCAATAACCAAGTTGCGTAAGCGTACCCACGCTTTAACTTATCTGCCTTCGCTACTCATTCTTGCTTTCATTACGAGTCTTTCTTCGGATGTTCGTGATAAGATTGAGCTTGGATGCTGGGTGTGGGTGTTCCCGTTAGTGCTTGTCTTATATGCTTTTGTGGCATACATTGCCCGAAATTATCAGGAGATAGAGACCGAGCCAAGTGCTGGAGGATTGTATTCACGGTTTATATGGATAAATCTGTCGGTTCTTCTCGCGATGTTTGTAGCGGTAGGACTGATAGGAAACCATGACGAGGAGTTCCATAAGCGCGCGAAAGTGGAAACTCTGATAGCTGATGGGAAATACGATGAGGCTTATAATCTGGCTCTTACGCTTGGTTCCAACGATCCGTCGGCATTCATGTTGCGCGCTTGCGCTCTGAGTGGAAGCAAGAAAATGGGCGAGAAATTGTTTGAAGTGCCGTTGACGTCCGGAGTGAACGGCATCGTTCCGGATAGTATTAATAATGTGAGGACGCTTGTATTGCCGGAGAAAGAAATACAAGAAAAGGCTCGTTATAATCTGGATTATTTCTTGTGCAGACAACTCTTGGATAAGAATTTGAAAGCTTTCATGTTTATTTTGAAGCGATATTATTCGTTGTCCGATCCTTTGCCAAAACATTATCGTGAGGCTCTTGTGCTTTATATAAATAAATATGGCAGTCTCGGAAAGGGCTTGAGCTTTTCCGATGAAAAACTGAATGAAGAATATCGGGAATTTTCTGATGCGTATATAAGGCATGACATGAAGACTCTCAAACGCTATAAATCCACTTATTGGTATTATTATGAGTGCGTTCCCAAGTTGCATTAAGTAAGAAATGAGAGCAGAAATGTTATGAATGATTGGTTTCAATTCAAGCGTTTTATTGTGAAACAAGACCGCTGTGCCATGAAGGTTGGTACGGATGGGGTGCTGCTTGGCGCTTGGGCGCAAGGTTCTCGGCGTATTCTTGATATAGGAACCGGTACAGGGCTTATTGCTTTGATGATGGCACAGAGATTTCCCGATGCTGTGGTCGATGCCGTAGAGATTGACGGTGAGGCTGCAAATCAGGCAAAGGACAATGCAGTGTGTTCTCCGTTTCATACTCGTGTGAATGTTTTTGAGACTTCTTTGCAAGATTATGCAAAGGATTTTGAAGGTCAACCCTATGATGCTATCGTCTCAAATCCTCCTTATTTCAATAATTCTTTGAAAAATCCTGACGGTCGGCGAACGATTGCCCGTCATACGGATAGTCTGCCTTATGCCGTGCTTTTCCGCTCTGTTGATAAGTTGTTGGCGGCAAATGGTGCCTTTAGTCTGATAGTTCCTAACGATATTAAGGCTGACATATTGACGGAAGCGGCGGTTTTCGGTTTCTTTCTTTTGCGGGAAACTGCGGTGAAAACTACATCTTCAAAGCAACCTAAGCGTTGCCTTTTCGCTTTCACAAAGGTGCGCCCAGAATCAGTAAATAAAGAAACTGTAACGATGATGAATGCAGATGCGACTCCGTCTTCATGGTATTCAAACTTAACTGAAGACTTTTATCTGTCTAAAGAATAAATAAGTAAGTCGCCAAAATTAAACGATACTATGTTTTGATAAAGCATATACTTATACATTAATTTTTGCAACTTACTTATTTAGAAAGACATTACTTATAATATCTTTCGCTTTTGAGGTACAAAAAAAGTCTGGCTTGTGCCTGTCGAAAAGATAGCCGTCTACAAGTTAAACTTCTTCAAAATGGTCTTGTTCAACTCGTGTACTTTCTTGCTTTGTCGCGTGATACTTTCCCTGAAGTAGTTAAATTCGTTGAAAATGTCGCAGAAAGCGTTCTGAACCATATTCGGCTGACGCAGACTCTTGTCCGCATGAGGGTTCACAATGACTTTTATTCCCTTGCTTTCTATCGATACGTCAATATCCGCATCGGTGATTGTCGGGTCTCCGTCATAGTGTATCAGCCCTGGCATACTTCTCTTTATATGTATCTTTTTTGTTCTGAAAGTCTTTATCTTGGAGTTCTTGTTCAGTGTTTTGTTGAACATCTCGATGCTTATCTGCGGAGCTTCCAGCACATCGAACGGTTCCATTATTATCACATCAAGAAAACCATCGCTCATTGAGGCCTGTGGAGCTATATACGCGTTGTTGCCATACTGGGACGCGTTGGCCACCGAAACGAGAAAGGCCTTATACATCTTCTTGCCGTTCTCGTCTTCTATCTCGTAAGTCTCGGGCTGATATTTCAGCCCTTCCTTCAGTACATTCTCCATATATGTCATGAGACCGCGTTTGCCCGCCTCGGCAAACTTCTTGCTTATAAACGCGTCAAATCCCATACCGCACGTGCAGAAAAACGGCATATCGTTTATCAGTCCGTAGTCGAGCGTGTGTATTTCGCATTCGTTTATTATGTCGATGGCCTTTCCTGCCTCCATCGGAAGCATCAGATGGCGAGCCATTCCGTTACCGGAACCACTCGGAATGATGCCCATTGCCGTGTTGGTATGCACCAATGCACGCCCCGTTTCGTTCACGGTTCCGTCTCCGCCGACAGCAACAACAATGTCGAAATTGTCCTCTACGGCTTTGCCTGCCAGCTCTGTTGCGTGTCCGGCGTATTGAGTATTCATAATGATATAGTCAAACTTTTCCTTGTCAAGTCTGCGTTCTATCAAGCCGGGTATTCCCGCCTTTGATGTTGTTCCAGAATTGGGGTTCATTATGAATGCAATCTTCTTTTTCATGTTTTAACTCATCCGGATTGTGAAATTATTACTATTGCAAAAATACAAAAAAACGATTAAACCATATATTGCTTAGACGAAAAAAACAAGAAAAGTAAGATTTCTTACTAAAAAGGACAGATTTATAATACATTTTTTGTAACTTTGCACGCAAAATTTATAAGATTGTAGCACTTGCTACACCTAAATATTAAAATGGGACAATTACAAGAAAAATACAAGAGTTATCGCGAGCCGCAAAAGTTTATGGAAGCCGGCGTGTATCCGTATTTCCGTGCGATAACAAGTAAGCAGGGTACTGAGGTCGAAATGGGTGGACATAAAGTCCTTATGTTCGGTTCCAACGCCTATACGGGGCTTACGGGTGATCAACGTATCATAGATGCTGCTAAGGCAGCCTTGGATAAATATGGCTCAGGATGTGCAGGTAGCCGTTTCCTTAATGGAACGCTCGACTTGCACGTTCAGCTTGAAAAAGAATTGGCTGAATACGAAGGCAAAGATGATGCCCTGTGTTTCTCAACCGGTTTTAATGTAAATCAGGGCGTGCTTGCTGTGGTTGTAGGCCGTGGCGACTATATTATATGTGATGACCGTGACCATGCGAGTATCGTAGACGGGCGTCGTTTGTCGTTCGCCACACAGCTCCATTACAAGCACAACGATATGGAAGACTTGGAGCGCATACTTCAGGGACTGCCTAAAGAGGCTGTTAAGCTGATTGTCGTAGATGGCGTGTTCTCTATGGAGGGCGACCTTGCCAAACTGCCGGAGATTGTAAAACTCAAGCATAAGTATAATTGCTCAATCATGGTAGACGAGGCTCACGGTATCGGAGTGTTCGGAAAGCAGGGACGCGGTGTTTGCGACCATTTTGGACTGACGGATGAGGTAGATCTCATTATGGGTACTTTCTCTAAGAGTATGGCCTCTATCGGCGGATTTATTGCCGGTGATAAGGATACAATTAACTACCTTCGCCATACTTGTCGCTCATATATCTTCAGCGCATCGAATGCCCCCGCGGCCACAGCGGCAGCTTTGGAGGCACTTCATATCATCAAGGCTGAGCCTGAACGTATGGAGCGCTTGTGGGATGTAACCAACTATGCGTTGAAGCGTTTCCGTGAGGAAGGCTTTGAGATTGGCGACACCGAGAGTCCGATTATTCCGCTTTACGTTCGCGACATCGACAAGACATTCCTCGTAACGAAGCTCGCTTTCGATAACGGAGTGTTCATCAACTCTGTCGTTCCGCCGGCTTGCGCACCACAAGATACGCTGGTTCGATTCGCTCTTATGGCTACACACACCACAGAGGAAGTTGAGCGTGGTGTTCAGATTCTGAAGAAAATATTCGTAGAACAGGGTATTATTAAATAGGTATATAGAAGATAAACGCACTATAATATTATAATTTCCGCCACGATACTTAATAATAGTATTGTGGCGGAAATTCTTTTATATCCTTTTGTCCTTTATCTGTAAAGAACTCATACTTTTGTCATCTCGTAAAAGTTATCCCTGTAATGTGATTACAAAGGTATTGTAACGCAATTACCGAACCGTGGTAACGTTTTTTCTTCCTTTTTTGTTATTTCAATACCGCTTCGCCGTGGAAACCATTGAGGAATGAAACGGCATCCATACGCTTTTTCCCACTCTGTTGGAGTTCGAGAATTTCGAGCAGACTGTCGCTACAATTGACGTAGAGATGCTTCTTTTCTGCCACAATCTCGCCCGGTTGACCCGTCGATTGTTGGTCGGTCTTCTTAGTCTTGTATATCTTCAGCATACTGCCTGACATTTCCGTCCATGCACCGGGGTAGGGGCTAAGACCGCGAACGAAGTCATATACTTGCTTTGCCGACTTGCTCCAGTCGATGCGACAAGTGTCCTTGAAAATCTTGGGAGCAGCATTCAAGACAGTGTCCGAAGTTATTTCGTCTTCCTGCGCAATACTCTCGATGTTACCGTTGTTGGCAATTATCATGTCGATGGTGTCCTTAGCGATTTCTGCTCCGAGATGCATCAGGCCGTCATATACATATTCTACATCGGCATCATCGGGGATGTCGAACGTCCGTTTCATAATGATGCGCCCCGTATCTATATCATGGTCGAGGAAGAACGTCGTTACTCCGGTCTGCGTCTCGCCGTTTATCACAGCCCAGTTGATTGGAGCTGCACCGCGATACTGAGGTAATAGGGCAGCGTGAACATTGAATGTTCCGAAACGGGGCATAGCCCATACCACTTCCGGCAGCATACGGAAAGCTACCACCACCTGCAAGTCGGCATTATATCCGCGTAACTCTTCCAAGAATTCCGGGTCGCGCATCTTCACCGGTTGTAGCACCGGCAGCCCTTGACTCATGGCATATTGTTTCACCTGCGAAGGCTGCAGCTGCTCATGGTGTCGCCCGACGGCTTTGTCTGGTTGTGTAACCACCGCCACCACGTTATATCCATTTTCCACTAAAGAGCGCAGAGATTCCACCGCAAATTCGGGTGTTCCCATGAACACTATCCTTAAATCTTTCTTTTCCATTACCTTGTTTGTTTGTCGTGATGCATTTTGTCATCACATCGTTTCACAGTCTAAGTAATTCTTTCTCAGTCTTCCGACATATCCGCCACCATCTGTCTGTATAGACAATATAGCCTTGCCCTGCTGATATACCCTATAAGATGCCTGTCGATGTTTACAACCGGAAGTGTCGCCGCACCGGTTTTGTCGAACGTCTTCATAACCTCTTCCATAGAATCGTTTACTCCGAGTTGTGCAGCCGGTTGTGTCATTATCTGCTCTACGGAGAACTTCTGATACAGTTCCGTACGGAAGATGATGTGCCGCAACTTAGTTATGTCAACCTCTCCGAGCAGGCATCCCGCATCGTCGCACACAGGAATCTGATCATTACGGCTTCGGCTCACCACGTGAACGAGCTTACCCATCTTCATATCCGGGGCTACCGAGGTGAAATCGCGCTCTATTACCGACTCCAAACTCATCAATGTGAGCACCGCCCGGTCGGTGTGGTGTGTTATCAGTTTGCCCTGTCTCGCAAGACGCATGGCGTATATACTGTGCGGCTCGAAGATAGAAATAGTAAGATAAGCGCATACGCTCACAATCATCAACGGCAAAAATAGTTGATAACCGCCCGTGAGTTCTGCAATCAGGAAGATTCCCGTAAGCGGTGCGTGCATCACTCCGGCCATCACTCCGGCCATTCCCAGCAGTGTGAAATTCTTTTCCGGTACGAATACGCCAATCTGATTAATGTTCCAAACGCGCGCGAAAAAAAAGCCCATGAAGCCTCCGATGAACAGTGAAGGTGCAAATGTACCTCCGCATCCGCCGCTGCCGTTGGTTGCCGATGTCGCAAAAACCTTTGTTGCTATTACCAGTCCGACATATAGCACGAGCAGATTGCCGTGTCCGGCAAAGAGCGACTGGTTGAGCAACTGTTCCCAATCGGCCTCCGTTCGGCCGTTGATGAATATTGACAGACAGTCATATCCCTCGCCGTAGAGGGCTGGGAAGAAGAATATCAAGGTGCTGAGCAGCGAGCCACCCAGTAGTAGTTTCACGTAAGGACGGTCGGAGAGACGCGCGAATCCGTTCTCACACCATGTCATAAGTCGCATGAAATAAAGTGAGATAAGTCCGCAGACGATGCCGAGCAATATAGTTGGCGGAACGCGCACAAGCTGCCATGCCTCGTCAAGATGGAAGTCGAAGAGCGATGCGCTGCCCGTAAACATATACGAGAAGCACGTCGCCGTGACGCTTGCTATCAATATCGGGAGCAGCGACCCCATTGTCAGATCCACCATAAGCACCTCAAGCGTGAATACAAGTCCGGCTATCGGAGCCTTAAATATGCCTGCGATGGCCGCAGACGCGCCGCATCCCACGAGCAACATCAGCGTTTTGTTGTCCATTTTGAATAGTTGTCCGAGGTTGCTGCCTATGGCAGAACCCGTCAGTACGATAGGTGCCTCGGCGCCCACCGAACCACCGAAACCGATGGTTATGGCCGAAGCGATTACCGAACTCCAGCAGTTATGCTTTTTCAGTCGCGACCGTTTCGACGCTATCGCATACAGCACACGCGTGATACCGTGCGAGATATTGTCGCGCACGATATATTTTACGAATAAATAAGTTAGGTAGATGCCTACTACCGGGAACAGCAAATAGAGCCAGTTGAATCCCTCCGCGCGGAATCCGGCACGCAGTAGGAGTTGTATTTGATGTATTATGCCGTGCAGGACGAATGCCGCCACGGCTGCGAAGAAGCCCACAAAGAAAGCTAATAGCAGCGTGAACTGCCTGTCGCTGACGTGAGCCTCGCGCCATGCAATGAGTTTTTCGAGTCTTGTCGGTTTGTATTCTGTTGTCTCTGTCATTTACGAATAATCGTTACTTCGCCGTTCTCGGCCAGTTTTATGATGCTCGATGGAGTGTGAGGTTTATGTTCCTGACGTCGAGATTGGCATACATAGTCCACCGCGTTGAGAATATCCTCTGGGATGTCGCAGTAGTTTTGCGCAGTCGGTTCACCGCTGATGTTCGCGCTTGTGCTGACTATGGCTTTCTGAAAGCGGTAGCATAGCTCGTGCGAAAACTCCTCTTTGGTAATGCGTATACCTATGCTGCCATCTTCGGCGATGAGGTTTGGCGCGAGTCCCTGTGCTCCATCGAGAATCAGCGTTGTCGGTTTCACCATCACGTCTATCAGTTGCCATGCCGCATCGGGTACGTTTCTGACGTATCGTTGCAGTCTCGCATCGGAGTCGACAAGGCATATCAGTGCCTTCGAGTCGTCGCGCCGTTTTATCTCATACACTCTTTTCACGGCCTCTGCGTTAGTCGCATCGCAGCCGATTCCCCATACCGTGTCAGTAGGGTAGAGTATTATGCCGCCTTTGCGCAGCACTTCAACAGCATTCTTTATATCGTCTTCTCTTTTCATAATTTCTATTTATATATGCAATAATAGTGCAACAGGGGGTAATCTTCTTACCTCTAAATAAAGACTTAGAATTCGCTTGAAAAGTGGAACTTGATGTTTTCAAAGTCTTGTTGCGCCATACTGAGGACATATCCGGAGTCGGCGAGGAAGACATCACGTCCGTCACGATCCTTAGCCATATATTGATATTTGCGTTTTTTGAAGTTGTCGAGTTCTTTCTCATCGTCGCTCTCTATCCAGCAAGCCTTATACAGGTGTACCGGTTCCCAACGGCAACGGGCATTGTACTCGTTCTCCAGACGGTATTGGATAACTTCAAACTGAAGCTGACCGACTGTTCCGATGATCTTGCGGCCGTTGAATTGGTTGACAAACAACTGTGCCACACCCTCATCCATTAGCTGCTGTATACCCTTCTCCAACTGCTTGGACTTCATTGGGTCGTCATTCTCGATGTATTTGAACATCTCAGGACTGAACGACGGCAGTCCGCGGAAATGAATCTGTTCACCTTCCGTCAGCGTGTCGCCAATCTTAAAGACACCATTATCGGGCAGACCGACAATGTCGCCTGGGTAGGCTTCATCGATGGTACTCTTCCTTTGCGCCATAAATTGTGTGGGCGAACTGAACCGCATAGTCTTCCCCATACGCACGTGGAGGTAGGGCTGGTTGCGCACGAACTTGCCCGAACACACCTTGCAGAACGCTATGCAAGAACGATGATTGGGGTCTATATTAGCTGTAATCTTGAAAATAAATCCGCTGAACTTCTGTTCTTCTGGCTTTACCTCACGCTCTTCGGCTTTAGTGGGGCGTGGTGAGGGGGCGATTTCGACGAAACAGTCGAGTAGTTCCTGCACACCGAAATTGTTGAGAGCCGATCCGAAGAACACGGGAGCGACTTCTGCCGAGCGATAGGTTTCCACATCGAACTCTGGATAAACGCCTGATACCAGCTCAAGGTCATCACGCAGTTGGGCTGAATCAGCCTCGCCAACCTGCTGTTCCAGTTCATTTGAGTTGATGTCTACCTGCACTTTCTCCGTCACACGCTGCTTGTTTGGTGTGAAAAGGTTGAGTTGTTGCTCGTAGATGTTATATACGCCTTTGAACCTCATACCCTGATTTATTGGCCATGACAGTGGTCTGACCTTTATCTGGAGTTCTTGTTCAAGTTCATCAAGAAGGTCGAATGGGTCGCGGCCCTCACGGTCCATCTTGTTGATGAAGATGATAACCGGCGTGTTTCTCATGCGGCACACCTCCATGAGTTTGCGTGTCTGAGTCTCCACACCCTTTGCCGAGTCTACGACAATGATTGCCGAGTCGACAGCGGTGAGTGTGCGATAGGTGTCTTCGGCAAAGTCTTGGTGACCTGGAGTGTCGAGAATGTTCACCTTATAATCCTTATAATCGAATTCCATCACAGAGGTAGACACCGAGATTCCACGCTGTTTCTCAATATCCATCCAGTCTGATGTGGCGGTTTTGCGTATCTTGTTGCTCTTCACTGCGCCTGCCACCTGAATCTGTCCGCCGAACAACAGGAACTTCTCAGTAAGCGTTGTCTTACCCGCGTCAGGGTGTGAGATGATGGCAAAGGTGCGCCTTCTTTCTATTTCGTTCATTGTATTATCTTGTAAGTTCTGTTATACACTCTTGTAACGACTCTTCCCAGTATGGCACTTCAATGCCGTATGTATCTTTAATTTTTGTCTTATCGAGCACACTGTAATGCGGACGGTTGGCCGGAGTGGGGTATTCGGCCGTGTGGAGCGGCTTCACGTGGCAGCCATTGATGCCCGCAATGCGATGGATGGCTTTGGTGAAGTCATACCAACTGATAACGCCCTCGTTCGAGAAATGGTATGTTCCCGGCACGATGCCCTTGTTTACGGCCGTCATAATGGCCACGGCAAGGTCACGGGCGTATGTCGGAGTGCCTATCTGGTCGAAGATAACACCCAGCTCCGACTTCTCTTTTCCGAGCCTGATCATCGTTTTCACGAAATTGTTTCCAAAGGTGGAGTAGAGCCAGGCTGTGCGTATAATCATCGTTTTCTTGCAGAGTTTTTGCACTGCAATCTCTCCAGCGAGTTTCGTACTTCCGTAGACGCTGTCCGGGCATGGCGTGTCGGTCTCTACGTATGGCGTGTGTTTTGTTCCGTCGAACACGTAATCAGTACTCACTTGTACGAGCCATCCGCCACGTTTCTCTATCGACATGGCCAAGTATGCCGGTGCTTCAGCGTTCAAGGCAGTACACAACAGCTTGTTGCTTTCGGCTTTGTCTACCGCCGTATAAGCCGCACAGTTTATTATTCCGTCAATCTTGTTCTCCTGTATAAATTGGTCGATGGCGAGTTGGTTTGTAATATCCAGTTCAGCAACATCGGTATTGAAGAATGTGTGTTGTGGATTTACTTTCTCCAATTTCTGTATCTCGTTGCCTAACTGTCCGTTACATCCTGTTATCAATATGTTCATAGTCGTATGTTTTTTTATTCTTTAAGCTCCGTTTCCTTGTTGTCTGTCATTTTCTTTAGTCGAACTCAAGACCCTCATTTTTGTCTTTCAGATAATAGTCAGACAACATTCCCACGAGCGTAGTAATCTCTTTAATGGCGTTTGCCGTCTCCGTGGTTATTTCCTTCTTCTGCAATCGCAGCATCATAGTGCCATACAAGGCATTGAAACAAGTCTCTATCTCGTTCTCTTCCTTATTTGCTCCCTTGTTGCGTAGCTCTACAATGAACGGCAAAACACGGTAGTACTCAGCGTTATAGAATGGAAATTTGCTTGAGTTCAGCAACGCGCCGTGAAACTCTTGCAGGTCTTGCATCAGTATTTTGTTAATCTGAAGGTGTCCTTTCTCCCTCACACCCTCTGAGTTCATCATACGCACAAGGTCGCCAAACCAGTCTGTTTCCTCCTCTTTCTGTTCGTCGGAGTAGTCGAATTTATCGATATATTCGCGCTTAATAGCCGTCAGCGAGCATCCGTAGGCGCGTATGATATCCTCTATCTGCCACATATAGAGCAGATATTCGGCAATAGATTTCTTTCTTAATTCTTTTGCTATATACATAATATATAATATACGTAAATGAAAAACACTTAGAATTCGGGCAGTTGATACAGATTGAACACCAATCCGAACAGGGCAATGAGCGAGAAAATCATTACCACAGAGCCAATAACCTTGTTGATTATGGTTATTCCGTTAGGGTCGAAGATGTTGCGCACCTTGTCGATGAGCCATGTCAATCCGAACCACCACAGCAGTGCGCCGAGTACAATACTTAGATAACCGACAGACATCTCGAGCGGATGGTCGGGTATGACAAACGCAAACTGTGCGAATGTGGCCATGAAAAGGAAGATGATAAGCGGATTGCTGAGCGTAACGAAGAATGCCGTTATCGCATTATGGGTGAGCGTACCTTTCTTGTTCGAGCTCTTGTGTGCGTTCTTCATCGGGTTCGATTTGAAGCAGTAGATGCCGAAAATAAACAGCATGATAGAGCCTGATATCTGCAACAAGTATTTGTTGTGCTCGTTATTGATGAAGTCCATGACGAAACTCATGCCGAGGCCGGTAATCAGAGCGTAGAAAATGTCGCTCGCTGCGGCTCCCACTCCCGTGATGAAACCAAACCAGCGACCTTTGTTCAAAGTGCGCTGAATACACAATATTCCGACCGGACCCATCGGAGCCGAAGCTATTACGCCAATGAGTATGCCCTTGATAATGCAGTCAAGAATATCTATATGAAACGGAAAAGGTAAATTCATAATCGATTGCAAAATTGCAAAAATTATGCGAAATAGGCAAATTTACTATCTAAAACTTTGCGTAATAGCATATTTTTAATAACTTTGCCAATTAAGATATGAATCTTAACGATTATTTCTAACTAAAAAATAAAACATATTTATGAATACACAACAGCAGAAACCTTATGTTATAGGTTTGGATTTGGGTGGCACAAATTCTGTGTTTGGAATTGTTGACCAGCGTGGCGAGATTAAAGTAACAACGGCAATCAAAACACAAGGTTATGAAAAAGTAGAGGATTACGTAAAGGCATCTGTAGATGCTCTTCAGGTGATTATCGATCAGGTAGGTGGCATTGAGAATATCAAGGCTATGGGTATCGGTGCGCCTAACGCCAATTTCTATAAAGGAACGATTGAGTATGCACCGAACTTGTCATGGGGACACGATTGCATCGTGCCGTTGGCAGAACTATTTTCCGAGGCGTTAGGCATTCCAGTAGCACTTACCAACGATGCAAATGCCGCAGCCATTGGCGAGATGACCTATGGCGTGGCTCGCGGAATGAAGAACTTCATCATGCTCACATTGGGTACTGGAGTAGGTTCGGGTATCGTGATAAATGGCCAGATGGTTTACGGTTGTGATGGCTTTGCCGGTGAGTTGGGACACGTAATCATGCGACGTGATAACGGACGCCTGTGCGGTTGTGGCCGCAAGGGATGTCTTGAGGCTTACTGCTCGGCTACTGGTGTGGCTCGCACAGCACGCGAAATGCTCTCTACTACCGACCGTCCATCGTTACTCCGTGATATGAATCCTGACGATATAACCTCTCTTGATGTGTCTATCGCTGCAGGAAAGGGTGACGAGTTGGCAAAGGATGTGTATGAGTTTACAGGTAATATGCTTGGTGAGGCGTGCGCTGATTTCACAGCGTTTGCTTCTCCTGAAGCTTACGTGTTCTTTGGTGGTATGGCAAAAGCAGGCGATCTCATTCTTGATCCTATCAAGCGCAGCTATGATGCGAACGTGATGCCGATTTTCCGTGGCAAGGCTCAGTTCTTGGTGAGTGCGCTCGACGGTGCTTCGGCTGCTGTTCTTGGTGCTTCGGCTATCGGTTGGGAAATCTAATAAGGGGTAATTTATAGCTCCGCCATAAATACAGATGCGAGGATTATTGAGACGCGCATACGTCTTGATAACGAATTAGAGAGGCTATGTTCTAAGCATGGCCTCTTTTTTATTGCTTTTTCACAACGATAAAGACCGAAGGTGATAGTGAAAAAATATACAAAAAAAGTTTGTTCCAATATTGGGTTCGATATCTTAAAATTACGATGTTTTTTTGCTAAGAATATTCTGAAAAATCTTTACAACTATACCCTCTAAAACTCGCGTATTTGCAATCAAAAGTTTCTTTGCTTGAAAATATAGCGAAATTCGGCATTTTAGGCTATTTTGACTTAAAATATTGATAATCAGCAAGTTATCTTGTTTTTCGTCTAAAATATGACTTTGAAAACGCCAAAATAGCCACTCAACATCGTCAAAGTGGCACTTTGAGACCCTAAAAGTGCCACTTTTGAACGCAAACAAACGTTAAATCGCACCAAAAAGGTCGTTTTCGGCGTTTTCGGGAACGACAAATTTTGATGGAAAATGACTCCTTTTTTTCCTAAAAGTGGCTCTTTTAGAGCTTAGAAGTATGATTTTTTGACTTTTGAGGCTTGATTTTTGACGTGAAAAAGTGTCGAAAAGGGCTTAAAAGACCCATATTTAACATTCATTTACGCGAAAGAATCAACTTCTCAGAGGGGTGATTTTTGGTAAATTTTCTTTACTGTTTTGATATCTTAAGGCTAATATTCTGATGGGTGAATGATTTCCTTTTTATTGTTTTAATTTCTCGAATAAAAAGTGTATATTTGCATTTTCTTGCAAAATAAAAAGGTTTCTAATAATTAAAGAGATTGTGGAGAATATAAAAGGGTTTGATAAGGAATGGCAGAAATTATTAATGTCATTATAAAATAAAACAAATAAAAATGCTGTACTGGATTTTATTGATATATTTGGTTGTTGGCTATTTCTACCCTGTGGTTGGTTTGATAGCTTTTATCTGTATGATTGGCCCTATCTCAATGTCGGTGTTTAAGGGCAGATACTGGTGTGGACACATATGTCCGCGTGGCAGTTACTACGAAAAACTGATTAGTAAGGTGAGCCGGAACAGGCCGATTCCCGCATTCCTCAGAAGCCGTTTTTTCCGAGGTTTTATGCTTTTGCTAATTTTTACCATGTTCGGCGTACAGATGTATTATGCCTGGGGCGATTGGAATGCTATGGGCAGAGTGTTTTGGAACATCATCTTTGTCACCACTATCGTGGGCAGTGTGTTCAGCATTATCTATGCTCCGCGCACATGGTGTACGTTCTGTCCGATGGGAACACTGTCGGCAATGGTCGCTCCGCGCAAGCATAAGAGTACGTTTAAGAATATCCATGTCGCCGACAAATGTATCCAGTGCAAGCTATGCGCAAAGGTGTGTCCGATGCAACTCAAACCATACGAGGCCAAAGGTGTAGCAGAAGGATTGCTTGACGGCGATTGTATCAAATGCGGAAAGTGCGTCGGGAAATGCCCGAAGCAGGTCATGGAAATGCGAAAGATATTATAAATATGAATAAAAGATAATATGTACAGGCCAACAAGGCGTGTCGAGATTGGATAGTTGGGGATAGGATTTACATAAGAGTATGACGTTGACAATATATAAAGGACGCCCCGGTAACATAACGGGGCGACAAGAGCGTGAGGTAAGGGTGTACGATCTGCTGGATAGTATCGGTGTGGATTATGACCGCCTCGACCATGCACCGGCTATGACAATGGAAGTCTGCGACGCTGTCAATGCCGCTTTTGGCAGAATGACTCTTGAAGAATTTAAGGCGGAGGACAGCAATGACCGCACCAAGCATGCCATAATCTGCAAGAACCTGTTTTTATGTAACCGACAGAAAACAAAGTTCTATTTGTTGATGATACCGGGAGATAAGAAGTTCCTCACAAAGAATTTGTCGGCACAGATAAATTCCTCAAGACTATCGTTTGCCGGTGAGGAGGATATGCAGAAATTCCTTGACGTTACTCCAGGCTCTGTATCGGTGTTGGGGCTTATGAACGACCACGACCATATTGTACAATTACTCATAGACAGTGATGTACTGCAAAGCGAATATGTGGGATGCCACCCTTGTATCAACACATCAAGTCTTAGAATGAAAACTAAAGATTTGATGGAAAAAGTAATTCCAGCATTGCAGCACGAGCCGGTGATTGTTAATTTGTGAGGAATAAGTTGTGATTTGCTTAAAAATTCGTATATTTGCATAGAGACAAACATCCCGCTTTCCCTTCTGCCATTCACGATGCGGAATACGTGAGGAAACATCACCAAAAATCAAGTAAAAATTGCATAATTCAAAGAAAATCACTATATTTGCGATATAAACCTTAAAACAATTGATTATGAGCTTTATCACTCTTTTCTGCATATATTCTATGATATTTTTCTTCATTGTACTGTTGAAGAATATGTTTAGCGGTGGCGGTAGCAGCTATAAAGATAAAGGCAAACCATATGATGAGATGTCTGAGGATGAGAAATGGCTGGAGGCAGAGTTACAGTCTGAGTATTACAGGAAAAGTTCCGAAAGAGATGAGAACTACAATTATTTAGACTCAAACGAGGTCGAAGAATTCCTCAGGAAAAAGTTCAAACAAAGATACATAGACATAGGATACACACCAGAACAATTCGATAAGCGTCTTGGAAGATATTTCCGTTAATGAATTAAAGTTGCACATTCAGTGCAACTTTTTTTGTAGTTTTACCTATTTTCTCCTAAAATTATCTTTGTGCCATAAACATTTTTATTATGGCATCGAACTATCAGGAATTTGTAACCAAGGTAAAACTCAACACCGAGGAAGCGCAGAACAAACTCGAGAAGTTGCGCAAAGAGACGGAGACATGGGTTAAGAAACGTGATACCCTTATCAGTGGTGGGGGCAGCAAGAAAGATGTTAACGACATTACCAAGCTCATCAGCAAGAACGAGCGGGCTATGGCACAGCTGGAGAAGCAGACACATAATGTCATCGATACGGTAAACAATCTGGACGGAGCAACACTTGCGCAACTCACACAGACGGAGAAAGCTCTGAACGCTGAGATGCGCAAGACTCCACAAAATACGCAGTATTTCCATGAGCTTACGGAGAAGCTACAGTTGGTGAAGACGCAGATTGCTTCCATAAGGGAGCAGACAAAGCAGAACTATACCGAACAGAAGCAGTTAAATGATGAGATACAGAACATGAATAATGTTCTGGCACACACGAACACCTCTTCACTAAAGGAACTCGCACAGGCGGAGGCTACACTGAAATATAGATTCAAGACAGAAGCGTTGCACTTCTATCTTGAATCTATAGAATTTTTAGCAAATCACAATAAGGATTATTCCGTTGTGAAAACATTCAGGTTCGTCCATCGTCCTTAACGGTGGACTTTTTTATATTCTAACTCCAAAAGGTGATCCTAAATATTGGCTCACCCGATAAATATAGGGGAAGTCTTTTATTAGATATTATGTCACCCTTTGCACACACTTTACTTCATGCTCAGAGTATTTAAGGCTGGATTACTCCAGTACTGAAGCCAAAATACTTGAGTAATCAGGCCGGAATTACTTGAGTACTGCGCCCAAATTACTCGAGTACTGCGCCCAAATTACTCGAGTATTGTGCCATAGTACTATGATGTTCGACAGAAATAGGTTGCCCCCTGTATTTATCGGATGAGCCTAAATATTCGTTGTTTTTCGTTTGTAACTTACTGACAATATAAACGGAAGAAGCGCATCGAAATTCGATGCGCTTCTTCTTTGTAGTGACTCCGCTGGGATTCAAACCCGGAACCTTCTGATCCGTAGTCAGATGCTCTATTCAGTTGAGCTACGGAGCCGTGCTTTATTCATTTCTGAATTGCGAGTGCAAAGGTATAGCTTTTCTGTGATACCACCAAATGTTTGCGAAACTTTTTTGCGAAAAACTGCTTTTTGTGGTTTGATTTAACGTTTGTAAAGATTTTTGGCGGTGTTTTATGCACATTGTGTAATCCGCAATGTAATAATGCTTGTGTTCGGCTTAGTGTCGAATACAAGAATTATATTACTTTTTGTTTGTTGCGATATAGTGTTCTATCTGTTATGATATAACGTTTTGGGGATGATTCTCGACAAATGCCTTTATATTAGCTATGGCTGTGTGCACAAGTCGGGTACGTGCCTCTTTTGTTGCCCACGCAATATGTGGAGTGATATATGCGTTCTCGCATTTCAGCAGAGGATTGTCGGGTAATGGCGGTTCCTTGCTCAGTACGTCGGCGCAGTAGGCTTTCAGAGTCCCGTCCTGTAGCGCGGCGGCCACATCATGTTCGTTGATGAGCGGGCCACGGCCCGTATTCACGAGTATTGCGCCTTTTTTGATTTTTTGCAGAGCCGTGGCGTTTATCATTTCGCGTGTGGAATCGTTGAGAGGGCAGTGCAATGATAGGATATCGCTTATCGATAGAAGTCCATCGAGAGTGGTTTTGTGTATGTCGTGAGGCAGGTCAGAGCTGTTTTTGCTTGTGTAAGCATATACATCCATACCGAATGCACGAGCTAATTGCGCCACTTTCATGCCGATGTTGCCCAAACCGACAATTCCGATAGTCTTTCCGGCAAGCTCTATAAGCGGAGTATCCCAGTAGCAGAAGTCCTTACAAGCCGACCATTTGCCATTTCGGGTTTCACCGGCGTAATGTTCTACGTGGCTTGCAACGGTCAGTATATGTGCGAATACCAACTGAGCCACGCTGTCGGTGCTATATGCCGGGATGTTTGTAACGATGATACCACGCTCGCGCGCGTACATTATATCTATTATATTATATCCCGTGGCGAGCACACCGATATATTTCAGTTTCGGCAGAGCGTCTATCTGCTCCTTTCTTATTGCCACTTTATTTGTCAGAATGCAGTCGGCATATCCGGCTCTTTCTATGAGTTGGCTTGGCGAAGTGCGGTCGTAAACTGTTAGTTCGCCGTATTCTTGCAGCGCGTCCCATTGCAGATCGCCCGGGTTTGCGCTATAACCGTCTAATACTACTATTTTCATGTTTCTTTTCTTGTTTTTTTTGAACGATATTTCTTTTGTTCTTATTCTTGCTTATGCAGGCTTTGGAATAGAGTCTGATAGTCCTATAATTCTTGTAAAAGCCTTTTAATATGATTACCGAGGTTTGGTAACGCGATTACCAGAGTTTGGTAACGAGATTACCAGAGTTTGGTAACGTTGTGGGTGACGTTTACTCCTCGAATCGTTTGCCCCAACAAGTCTTCATCCACTTGTAAAGCCGTTCTTCGGACTGGCTATGCTGCGGATGCCAAAAGCGCGCGTCTGTGATGGCGTCGGGCAGGTATTGCTGTTCGGTGAAGTGGCCCGGATAGTCGTGCGGATACTTATATCCGTCGTGATACCCCAAGTCTGCCATCAACTTTGTGGGTGCGTTGCGTATATGGAGTGGCACCGGCAGATTGCCACTGCGACGCACTTCCGCGAGCGCAGCATCTATTCCGAGGTATGCCGAGTTGCTTTTCTGGCTCGTGGCGAGATATACGGCACATTCGGCCAGCGGTATTCTGCCTTCCGGCCAACCAATTTTCATCACCACGTCGAACGTGGCGTTGGCGAGCAGCAAGGCGTTCGGATTAGCCAAACCGATGTCTTCGGCTGCACTAATCACGAGTCGGCGTGCTATGAATTTCGGGTCTTCGCCGCCCTCAATCATGCGGGCCATCCAATAGAGAGCCGCGTCCGGGTCGCTTCCACGTATGCTCTTGATAAAAGCCGATATAATGTCGTAGTGCATTTCGCCGTCCTTGTCGTAGGCGAGCGGGTTCTGTTGCAACCGTTCTACCACCATCTCGTCGGTTATATTCACTGTTCCTGTTTCACAAGAACTCACCACGAGTTCTAAAATGTTGAGCAGTTTGCGTGCGTCGCCGCCGCTATATCTCAGCAGGGCATCCGTTTCGGTGAGCTTTATTTCACGGTTTCGCAGCTCCGTATCGTTCTTTACGGCACGGCTTAACAACTCCATGAGGTCCTCCTTTTCAAGAGACTTGAGCACATAGAGTTGACATCTTGACAGCAATGGGCGTATCACCTCGAATGAAGGATTCTCCGTTGTCGCACCAATGAGCGTTACCGTACCTTTCTCCACAGCTCCGAGCAGCGAGTCTTGTTGCGACTTTGAGAAACGGTGAATCTCGTCTATGAAGAGTATTGGTGATGCCGAGTTGAAGAAACGGTTGTTCTCCGCCTTTTGTATCACGTCGCGCACGTCTTTCACTCCGCTTGTTACTGCGCTCAAGGTGTAGAAAGGTGTCTTTAGCTTGTTGGCTATTATCTGTGCCAAAGTTGTCTTTCCGACCCCAGGCGGCCCCCATAATATGAATGAAGAGATGCGTCCTGTGTCTATCATCTTGCGTAAGATAGCCCCTTCGCCCACAAGATGTTTCTGCCCGATATATTCGTCGAGCGTGCGCGGTCTCATTCTTTCAGCTAATGGTTCCATATAGATTTAATCTCGATAATCGTGTTTTTATAATATGTGAAGATAGTGTAAGCTATCTTATGCAAAGATAGTGCAAGCCGAATACAATAGAATTAATTCTTGATTGTTGAGGTGCAGTCTATCTTATGCAAAATTATTAAAACTATATTATACGGCAAAAAATCTTATGGAAAAAGTTGTGAAATAGAAGTAAAGTATATACTTTTGCAGCACATCAATCGAGTAACAATGAAGGTAACAGTTCTCCAAATGGACACAATATGGGCTTCGCCCGAAGAGAATGCCGCTGAGGCTGAAAGACTTATGGCGGCAGAAAAGGACTCTGACGTGTTCGTTTTGCCGGAGATGTGGAACACCGGATTTGCCACAGAGCCAATGGGAATAGCTGAAGATGGGGCCGAATCGGTGAACTGGATGATGAATATGGCGCGTGAATACGATGCCGCGGTGTGTGGTAGTGTGGCTGTGGAACTTGACGGACACTATTATAACCGCCATTATTTCTGTCTTCCCGATGGCACAACATACGCTTACGACAAGCATCACCTGTTTCGTTTCGGAGGCGAAGACAAATATTATGAGCCAGGCAATGAGCGTGTGGTGGTGGAATATAAGGGCGTGCGCTTCCGCTTGGTTACGTGTTATGACATACGTTTCCCTGAGTGGTGCCGATGTCGGAATGACTACGATGTCCTCGTTTGTGTGGCAAACTGGCCCGAGGAACGCGTCCTTGCATGGGACACACTGATACGTGCGCGGGCCATAGAGAACCAATGTATGGTGGTCGCTGCAAACAGGGTCGGCCATGATGCGCATAATAAATACGTGGGACACAGCGTTATTCTTAACGCATACGGCGAGAATCTTGCCCTTGCCGAGGACCGTAGGCAGATGGCAATAAGCGCGTATTTCGATTTAAAAGCGCAGCAACATTATAGAGAAAAGTTTTCCGTATTAAGTGAAATAGAGTATTAACGATAACAAATAAATATGAAACAATCATCAGATAAGACATTAACTCTGAAGACATTGACGAAAAGCAATGTGTGGGACGTACAGGAAAACGACATCTTCCGACTGTGGGAAGGCGCAGAGAAAGATGCCGATATTAATGACAATGTGCGTCATTACATGGACATAATTCGTAGTGCGTTTAGTATTGAGGAAGTGCTGGTGGACAGACCGGAGGTGATAAAGAAATATGAAGACCGTGGATGTCATGTAGGAATGATAAAGGTAGATGACGTGCAAAAGAAGTATGCCATCAAGAAGAAACCTATTCTGCGTGTTACCGACCTTACATACGAGAATATACATCACATCACGGCTGCTAAACTGATAGAGGTCTTGGAGCGAAATTTCGGCGGCGGATGGGAGTCTTTGTCGCAAAGCATACGCGATATTATCGAGAGTGGCTTCGACATAAGCACTACTACTCTTCCAAAAGACCGACTGAAAAAGCCGGGTGGAATGTATGAAAAGAAACTCGCAGACGATTTTGAGGTTCTGGAAATCCCCAAAGGTTCTTGGGTGGAGGCTATCTTTGCTAAGGCTAAACCTATCGTTGAAAGACCTAAAACCAAGTTCAGCATAGATGACGAGGACGATGAACATGGCTCGGATTTGGATAATGAGGACGAGGATTTGCCTGAGGTAGAAGACGATTACAACAAGATGGACGATGATGAAGACGAGTATGATGAGGATAAACTCACAGAAGAAAGTTATCGCACAACGTTTGATACCACTCCAGAGGATTTGGAATTGGCTGAGGATGTAGTGGATGATGATTATTAGGAGATTTTATTTTTAATGAAAACTGGCTGCGTGCAGATGCCCGACAAGCGTTGTGCGCATTGCCGTATATAAAAGACAAGTGTTGCCTGCTTTACTTTCGCGTTATGAAAGTTGGTGGGCAACACTTTTTGGGTGCCTTTATTTGAAGGCTAACCAAACTGCGGCTCTGCAGACTATATATCCTTACTTTCTAAAAAAGAGTAAAAAGGAAGCTGTAACTATGGCGTTTGTGCGTTTTTTACTTTATCTTTGCATCTGTATATGCGGCGTTATGCCGACAACTAACGAATATAGAAATTGAATGAAAAGAATATCTTTTGAGAATGTGCTCCCGCAAGTCTTTGCGCATCGGGACGACTTGGTATCGGATGTCTGGAAGCAGAATATTGTTTTTGAAAAAGGACATCTGTATCTCGTCGAGGCCGAGAGCGGAAATGGAAAGAGTACGTTTTGCAGCTATGTGATAGGTTATCGCCACGACTATTCGGGGCGCATATCGTTTGACGACCGTGATATTTCTGGCCTGAAGGTGTCGGATTGGATAGATATGCGCAAATCTCATCTGAGCCATTTGTTTCAGGAACTTCGGCTATTTCCGGAACTTACCGCATACGAGAATGTGGAGATAAAGAACCAGCTCTCAGGCCGGAAGACCCGTGCTCAGATTCTTGATATGTTTGAGCGTCTTGGTATTTCCGACAAAATAGATGTGAAGATAGGGCAGATGTCCTTCGGTCAGCAACAACGTGTGGCAATGATACGGGCTCTTGCGCAACCGTTTGATTTCCTTCTTGCAGACGAACCAATCAGCCATCTTGATGATTGCAATTCTGAGATTATGGGCGAGATAATGATGGAAGAGGCGCGGTCGCAGGGCGCAGGAGTTATTGTTACGAGCATCGGAAAGCATATAGAACTGGATTATGAACAAGTGTTGAAACTCTAAAAGACAACAGGCGAAAGATATAAATTATTTATTTCGCTAAAAGTTTTAATACATTTGTAAATAATAAATTATCCATTTTAAGTGGAGTAAATATAAGATAATAGAATTAAAGATATAGATATGGGCTTGGTCTGGAGATTGTTAAGGCAACATATAAGCATCGGACAGTTTGTCGGGTTCTTCTTCGCCAATCTGTTTGGTATGTTTATCGTGCTTCTCGGCATACAGTTTTATAATGATGTGATACCTGTCTTTACGGCGGAAGATAGTTTTATGAAGGCCGATTACGTCATTCTTAGTAAGAAAATAGGAATGGCAAGTACTATTTCGGGTGCGTCGAATACTTTCTCGGATAACGAGATTGACGATGTAAAGGCACAGGGCTTTATTAAAGATGTGGGAACCTTTACGGGCAACGACTTTCGCGTCTCAGCCACAATGGGTGTGAGTGGTACGAATATACTCAACTCCGAGATTTTCCTCCAGAGCGTTCCTGACAGGTTTGTCGACACCCCTTTGGATTCTTGGACTTACGCCGATGGGAGCAAGGAGGTGCCTATAATCATTCCGCGTACATATATAAATATGTATAACTTCGGGTTTGCGCAGAATCGTTCGCTGCCTAAGATTAGCGACGGGCTTGTGGGAATGATTGACTTTCATCTTTTTATTTACGGTAACGGGCAGGATGACGAGTATAAAGGAAAGGTCGTTGGTTTTACCAATCGTATGAATGAGATACTTGTTCCCGAAAAGTTTATGAAGTGGGCAAATGATAAATACTCTTCAAAAAACGCTTCTTCCCCCAACAGACTGATAGTGGAAGTAACGAATCCGACCGACGAGAACATCGCAAAGTATGTGGAAAAGAAAGGTTATGAGATAGACAACGACAAGCTGAACGCAGAGAAAACCACTTATTTTCTTAGGATGATAGTGCTGATAGTGCTGGCTATCGGTCTTGTTATCTCCGTCCTGAGCTTCTATATCCTCATGCTCAGTATCTATTTGCTTGTGCAGAAAAATGCCTATAAGTTGGAAAACCTGTTGCTGATAGGCTATTCGCCGTTGCGTGTGGCTATGCCTTATCAGTTGCTGACCATCGGATTGAATCTCCTTGTGCTTGTTATTGCGCTTGTGGTACTGGTGATTGTCCGCAAGAGTTATATGGATATAATATACGTATTGTTCCCGCAGATAGAAGACTGTTCTATGATTCCGGCAGTATTGACTGGCTTGGTGTTGTTCCTTGTGGTTACGTTGATAAATCAGATTGCTATTTATGGCAAGGTGATGAATATATGGAAGAGGAAAGAATAGGCATAGAACGAACCTGTAAAATATAAATATTGTTATGGTAATAGATTTCGATAAGATTCCTGAAGTCCATCAGATGGATTTCAAAGGAGGTAAGGGAGCGCTCGATACGCGCAACAGTGTGGATGATAAAGTAAGAATAATGTATTCCACTTTGAGACCGGGAGCGTCGAGCGGACTGCATACCCATGAGAATAATTGCGAGGTTGTTTATGTCATAAGTGGTGAGGCGACATTTCATTATGACGGCCAGATGGAGACCGTGAGGGTGGGGCAGTGCCATTATTGTCCGATGGGGCATTCGCATTATATGGAGAATCTGACCGACCACGATGTCGTTTATCTCGCAATTGTGGCCGAGCACCATTGAGGCAATGAGCATAAAGAGGTGTATATACCTTAATATAATAAATGAAAAGGGCAACTTCACGTTATGTAAAGTTGCCCTTCGTTGCTTTTTTATTTCGTTTTTATTCCGTCATATTGCCTTCGATGTAAAGGCGGGTCAGTTCCACTTTGCCGTTAGTGCGCACTGTTATGCTCTTCTTGAAGTGTCCGGGGAACTTGCCTTTGCCGTTATAGGTTACTTCTACCGTGCCTTTTTGTCCCGGCGCAATCGGCTTTTTATCGTATTTGGGAGCTGTGCATCCGCAAGAAGCGATGATTTGGTTTATCACTAATGGGCTTTTTCCGATATTTGTAAACGTGAATACAGCTTTCTGAATAGGATTGCTTTCAGAGAACTCGCCCATGTTTATAGTCTGCTTGTCGAATTTTATCTCAGCTTCAGCCTGTGCAGAAGCATTTATGAATGTGCCAATCAGCATGATGGCGATAAACAAAATTTTCTTCATAATTTTTTATATGTTATTGTTTAACCGTTGCAAATGTAGTAAAAAGATTGCATTTACATCTGTTAAAGTAAGTTTTTTTGCTGTATTTAGCACGACTTAACAACTCGTTATTCCATAAATTTATATAATTTTGCATCTAAATTGAAAATAATATAATAATATGTATAGAACGAACACTTGTGGTGAATTGCGCCTTACGGATGCCGGTAAGCAAGTAACGCTTGCGGGATGGGTGCAGCGTTCACGTAAGATGGGAGGCATGACGTTTGCTGATTTGCGCGACCGTTATGGCATTACCCAGTTGGTTTTCAACGAGGCTGAAAATGCAGAATTGTGTGAACGGGCAAATAAACTCGGCCGTGAGTACTGTATTCAGGTTAGCGGAACGGTGATGGAACGCCAAAGCAAAAACCCGAATATGCCTACTGGAGATATAGAGATAATCGTGAATGAGCTTAATGTGCTTAGCACCAGTCTTACTCCGCCGTTTAAGATAGAAGACGATACTGATGGAGGTGATGACCTCAGAATGAAGTATCGCTATCTTGATTTGCGTCGCCCGGCTGTTCGCAAGAATCTTGAACTGCGCCATCGCATGACAATTCTCATACGCAACTTCCTCGATTCACAGGATTTTATAGAGGTTGAGACTCCTATACTGATAGGCAGTACTCCCGAGGGCGCGCGTGATTTCGTAGTCCCTTCCCGTATGAATCCAGGGCAGTTCTATGCTTTGCCGCAGAGTCCGCAGACGTTGAAGCAGTTGCTTATGGTCAGCGGTTTCGACCGTTATTTCCAGATTGCCAAATGTTTCCGCGATGAAGACCTGCGTGCAGACCGTCAGCCGGAGTTCACACAGATAGACTGCGAGATGTCTTTCGTAGACCAGGACGATGTGATAAACCTCTTTGAAGAACTTGCCCGCCATTTGTTTAAGGAAGTACGTGGCGTGGAACTGCCGGTCAAGTTACAGCAGATGACATGGCATGAGGCAATGAGACGTTTTGGCAGCGACAAGCCAGACTTGCGTTTCGGAATGGAATTTGTGGAACTTATGGACGTTCTGAAAGGTACAGGAACTTTCTCTGTATTCGATAGTGCCGAATATATAGGTGGAATATGTGTACCCGGATGCGCAAACTATACCCGCAAGCAACTCGACCAACTCACAGACTTCGTGAAACGCCCGCAGGTCGGTGCCAAAGGATTAGTTTATGTTAAGTATAATGAAGACGGAACGGTGAAATCGAGTGTCGATAAGTTCTATACTCCGGAGGTTCTTGCGACGTTGAAGGAGAAGATGGGAGCGAAAGACGGAGACCTCGTATTGATTCTTAGCGGTGATAAGGCAAACAAGACCCGCACCCAACTTTGCACTTTGCGTTTGGAGATGGGCGACCGCTTGGGCCTGAGAGACAAAAACAAGTTTGAGTGCCTATGGATTGTCGACTTCCCGCTTTTCGAGTGGAGCGACGAGGAGCAGCGCCTGATGTCCACACACCATCCGTTCACGATGCCTAATCCTGATGATATTCCACTACTCGAAGAGCATCCGGAGCGTGTGCGTGCCAAGGCATACGACTTTGTTTGCAATGGTATAGAGGTCGGCGGAGGTAGTCTTCGTATTCATGATGGAAAGCTGCAAGAGAAAATGTTCCGCATTCTTGGCTTTACTGAAGAAAGCGCAATGGCTCAGTTTGGTTTCCTGATAAACGCTTTCAAGTATGGTGCGCCTCCTCATGCAGGACTTGCTTTCGGTCTTGACCGTTTTGTCAGTATCATGGCAGGGTTGGATTCTATACGCGATTGTATAGCGTTCCCGAAGAACAATAGCGGCCGCGATGTAATGCTCGATGCTCCTTCATGCCTTGATGTCAAGCAGTTAGACGAATTGCAGATAAAAGTTGATTTACGTCAAGAAAAAAGTGGTGGTTGCTAAAAAATAAGCGTTTTTTTGTCATTTTTTTGTAAAAGAAGCATATCATATTAAATTAATGTGTTACATTTGCAAAGTGTTTTATAACAGAGAGTTATTCGATATGGTTCGAATAAACTAAATTTTACTAAATTATGGCAGAAAAGAAAGCAACAAAGGCAGCTACGGCTGCAAAGAAAGAAACCACTAAGAAAGCCGCTACACCTCGTAAGTGTGCAACAAAGAAAGTTGAGGTAGCGTTGACAGCAGAGAATGTAGGTTTCAAAGCTGGTGATGTTTATGAGGCTCTTGCAGCAGCAGGTAAGGCACTTTCTGTAGCAGAAGTAGCAAAAGCTGCAAAAATCAGCACAGAAGAAGTTTATCTCGGTATTGGTTGGCTTCTTAAAGAGGGTAAGGTTAAGGAAGAGAATAACAACGTTACATTGGCTTAATCATTTACTAAATAAGAGAAGAAAGGAGTCCGTATCTAATATACAGACTCCTTTTTTGCTTTTGGAAAACACTTTTAGTATAAAACTACTGCGTGTGGATTACGATAAGGAAATATTACGTGTACTCACTGAGGCTGGCGAGAAAGGGCTTTCTGTATCCAAAATTTCTCGCCATGTTTATAATTCATACAATTCTTTCTTCACCGTTGTTACTTATGACGATGTGCATCGCTATGTTTCCCAATACTTATTGCGCAATAGCAAGAACCCCGAATCAATAATAGAAAAGAGCGAACGCGGCATTTATCATTTGAATTTCAAGTCGCAAGTAACCCTTCAATTAATGTTGCAGTTTACGGACAACGTTATAGAATCGGAACAAGAAAGTAAGAATGAAGATTGTTCTTTGAGCCTTTTCTGATATCCGGCACCGTAATAAATTTTATCTTAGAGATTACTCTAAAATATGTTTGTAGTATTATACCAAAACTGATAAACGATTATGACAGAGCAGGCAATATTGGATTTGATGGAAAGGCATGGCGTTAAGCCGACTGCCAACCGTATAATAATTGTGAGAACTCTGTCAGAATCGAACGGTCCGATGTCGTTGACAGAGTTGGAATACAAGATTTTGACGATAGACAAATCGAGTATCTCGCGTGCGTTGGCGTTGTTCCGGAAGCAACATCTTGTGCATACGATAGAGAGTGGAGAGTCTGTTCGTTATGAGTTGTGCTTGTCGCATAGTTGTGATAAGGATGATGACAGGCACGTACATTTCTATTGTGAGCGTTGCCATCGTACGACTTGCCTCGATGCTTGCCCAGTTCCTGAGGTGGAATTGCCGGTCGGCTACGTGCAAATCTTTGCCGAACACATAGTGCGTGGTATCTGCCCGGATTGTAGTCGAAGGTAGTATGGAAGTCGTTTTCGCGTTAATCCTCTTTCTTATCATATAGTTTTGATTTGTTGAACACAAATTATTATAATGTTCTAAATATCTCTTTTATTAAGAACAATTTTTACCTTAAAGTATAAAATAGTCTTAATCTTTTAAGGGGAAATCTGTTGTCATACGTAATTATATTATATAAAAGCCATAAAAGGCTGATATATAATGTTGAAAACTTTTGAATAACAAACTAATGGCAAGGAGATATCTATTAGGATTTGACGTTGGCAGCTCTTCGGTAAAGGCCTCACTCGTAGACGCTGATACTGGTGTGTGTGCTGCTGATGCCTTTTTCCCCGAGCGCGAAGCTCCGATAACAGCAGTAAAGGCTGGTTGGGCAGAACAAGACCCACAGATGTGGTGGGATAATGCCAAGCTCGCATTGCAGAAAGTAATGCACGTTGCAAATGTGAAAGGTGAGGAAATAAAGGCTATCGGAATTTCCTATCAGATGCACGGACTTGTTTGTGTAGACAAGAATCTGCAAGTGTTGCGTCCGTCTATAATATGGTGCGATTCTCGTGCAGTGCCTTATGGCGAGCGTGCTTTCAAGGATTTGGGCAAAGAAATGTGTCTCGGACATCTGTTAAACTCGCCCGGTAACTTTACGGCTGCTAAATTGGCGTGGGTAAAGGAGAACGAACCGGAACTGTTTGACCGTATATATAAGGTGATGCTTCCCGGTGACTATATCGCCATGAGGCTGTCCGGACAAATCAATACGACCATTAGCGGACTTTCGGAAGGAATGTTTTGGGATTTCAAAGAGAAGCGTCCCGCAAAGTTCCTTTTGGATTATTTCGGCTTCTCAGAATCACATATAGCCGACATCGTGCCTACGTTCAGCATACAGAGTGAGGTGTCTGCGGAAGCGGCTGCCGAGCTTGGATTGAAAGAAGGTACACCGATTTCATATCGTGCAGGCGACCAGCCAAACAATGCGCTGTCTCTCAACGTGTTCAATCCGGGTGAAATAGCTTCTACTGCAGGAACATCGGGAGTTGTTTATGGTGTGCTCGGTGATGTGAACTATGACCAAAAATCGCGCGTAAATACTTTCGCGCACGTCAATTATACCAAAGAACTCGACCGTCTCGGAGTGTTGTTGTGTATCAACGGTACGGGTATTCTCAATGCTTGGATACATCGCAATATCACTCCGAACATTTCTTATGCAGATATGAACTACCTTGCGGCGACTGTTCCAATTGGCTCTGATGGCGTAACAGTCATCCCGTTTGGCAATGGAGCAGAGCGCGTTCTCGAAAATCACGAAGTAGGTTGCTCTATAAATGGCTTGAGCTTCAATAAGCATAATAACGCTCATGTCATTCGTGCTGCACAGGAAGGAATAGTGTTCAGTTTCTGTTATGGCATGGAAATCATGGAACAGATGGGGATGGATATATGCAAGATTCATGCAGGAAAGGCAAATATGTTCTTGAGTCCGCTTTTCCGCGACACCCTTGCCGGAGTGAGTGGCGCGACGATAGAGCTTTATGACACTGATGGTGCAGCCGGAGCTGCTAAGGGAGCGGGTATCGGCTGTGGAATCTATAAGAATCATGACGAGGCTTTCGCTTCTCTGAAGAAACTTGCGGTGATAGAACCTGATGAACAGCATCGCACAGAGTACTTGCACGCTTATGCAAAATGGAAAGAACAATTAAGTCAACTTAAAAAATAATCTAATTATGGCAAAAGAGTATTTTCCGCAAATCGGAAAGATTCCTTTCGAAGGAACAGAGAGTAAGAATGTAATGGCTTTCCACTATTATGACCCGGAAAGGGTTGTTATGGGAAAGAAAATGAAAGATTGGTTGCGCTTCTCAATGGCTTGGTGGCACACCTTGTGTGGAGCGTCAGGCGACCAGTTCGGAGGCCAAACCCGTAGCTATGAGTGGGATAAGGCTGATGATGCTGTGCAGCGTGCTAAAGATAAGATGGATGCAGGCTTTGAAATCATGCAGAAACTTGGTATCGAGTATTTCTGCTTCCACGATGTAGACCTCGTAGAAGAGGGCGCGACCGTCGCAGAATACGAGAGCCGCATGAAGGCAATCACAGACTATGCACAGGAGAAGATGGCCGCAACCGGTATCAAGCTTCTTTGGGGAACAGCAAACGTATTCGGCAACAAGCGTTATATGAATGGCGCTGCTACAAACCCGGATTTTGATGTTGTAGCTCGTGCCGGCGTGCAGATAAAGAATGCTATTGATGCAACTATCAAGCTCGGTGGTCAGAACTACGTGTTCTGGGGTGGTCGTGAAGGTTATATGAGCCTACTTAACACACAGATGCAGCGCGAGAAGAATCATCTTGCAAAAATGTTGACCGCTGCACGCGACTATGCCCGTTCAAAAGGTTTCACAGGAACATTCCTCATCGAGCCGAAACCAATGGAGCCAACAAAGCATCAGTATGACGTTGATACCGAAACCGTTATCGGCTTCTTGCGTGCAAACGGTCTTGAAAAGGACTTTAAGGTGAATATCGAGGTTAACCATGCTACTCTTGCCGGTCATACTTTCGAGCATGAGTTGGCAGTGGCTGTGGATAACGGAATGCTCGGTTCTATCGATGCAAACCGTGGCGATGCTCAGAACGGATGGGATACAGACCAGTTCCCAATCGACAATTATGAGTTGACGCAGGCTATGATGCAGATTATCCGTAATGGAGGATTGGGTACAGGCGGTTCTAACTTCGACGCTAAACTTCGTCGTAATTCTACCGACCCTGAGGATATCTTTATCGCTCATATTAGTGGTATGGATGCAATGGCACGCGCGCTTCTCAATGCTGCCGCTATTCTTGAGGAAAGCGAACTGCCGCAGATGCTAAAAGACCGCTATGCAAGTTTCGACAGCGGCATCGGTAAGGACTTTGAAGACGGCAAGCTGAGTCTTGAACAGATATATGAGTATGGTAAGAAAGTAGAAGAGCCGAAGGCGACAAGTGGAAAGCAGGAGAAATACGAGACAATCGTAGCTCTCTATGCAAAATAATGCCGGATAATTTATTCTACTTTTATTATACATAAAAAGTAATCGCAGTCAGGGTGGCAATATCGCCATCCTGACTTTTTTTGATATTCTTTCGCGTGACAGCGCAGTTGGCCTTGTCGCATTCTGATTGCATCCGTTTCGTGTTGCGTTCTCTATGTAATTGAAATCCGGTTTCATTATGACATCGTGATAATTGTTTTTTGATTGTTAAATACTTGTAATTGCGAAAAATGTATTACCTTTGCACAAGATGGGCTAAACTCGGCAAATTGAGAATAAAATCTCTTTATGCTTGTTGGCACTATCTTTGCAAAATATTTTCAGATGATTTTCTCATGTAAAGGATAAAATAAAGACAGCAAATTATGGCATATTCAAACAATCATTTAGTCATTATGGCAGGCGGTGTAGGAAGCCGTTTCTGGCCGATGAGTACAGAGGATAAACCAAAGCAATTCATTGATGTTCTTGGAGTTGGTCGCTCGTTATTACAACTCACGTTCGACCGTTTTAAGGGAATATGTCCTCCAGAGAATGTTTGGGTGCTTACCAATCATAAATATGCCGACCTTGTACATGAGCAGTTGCCGGAAGTTCCTGTCGGCAATATCTTGCGCGAGCCTTGTCGCCGGAATACTGCGCCTTGTATAGCATACGTCAGTTGGCGTATAAAGAATGCTGATGTAAATGCCAATATCGTCGTTACGCCAAGCGATCATATTGTTACAGACACGGAAGAGTTCCGCCGTGTCATCATGCAAGGCCTGAATTTCACCGCAGAAACCGACGCTATCGTAACACTCGGAATGCGTCCTAACCGTCCGGAAACCGGCTATGGATATATTCAAGCAGATTTGCGTTCGCCAAGTGCAAGAAATAAAGAGATCTTCAGAGTGGACCAGTTCCGCGAGAAACCAGATTTGGCTACGGCACAGAAATATATTCAGCAGAACAATTTCTATTGGAATGCAGGTATCTTCATCTGGAGTGCTACAACGATTATCAATGCTTTCCGCATTTATGAGCCTTCTTTGGCGAAGATATTTGATGGCATAAGGTCGAAACTCGGAACTCAGGAAGAGCAGTCTGTCATTGATACGCGTTATCCGGAATGTGAATCTATCTCGGTAGACTATGCTATAATGGAGAAGGCAGAGGAAATTTTTGTGTTCCCTTCTGACTTCGGATGGAGCGATTTAGGTACTTGGGGTTCTCTGCTTATGCAGAGCCGTCGCGATATCTATGGAAATGCGATTATCGGCGAAAACATCTCTCTGTATGATTCAAAGAACTGTATTATTCATACAACAGATAATAAGAAGACAGTCGTTCAGGGATTGGACGGATATATAGTAGCGGAAAAAGACGGGAAACTTCTTATCTGCAAGCTGTCGGAGGAGCAGCGCATAAAGCAGTTTTCGGGAGAAGCATGATAAATAACGAAATAATATAAGAGAAATGGAAAGAAAAGTTGCATTGATTACCGGTGTTACCGGACAGGACGGAAGTTATCTCTCCGAGTTTTTGCTTGAGAAAGGTTATGAGGTTCACGGAATCATCCGTCGTTCTTCTGTTGACTATCGTGAGCGAATAGCTCATCTTGAGGGAAAGCCAAACTTCCATTTGCATTATGGTGATATGGGCGATTCAATGTCGATATTGCAGATTGTATCGTTGGTGAAGCCGACGGAGATATACAATCTTGCGGCTCAGAGCCATGTTCAGGTAAGTTTCGATGCACCGGAATTTACGGCCGATGTGGATGCTGTTGGCGTTCTGAGAATACTTGAGGCTGTGAGAATGTGCGGACTTACAGAGACTTGCCGCATATATCAGGCGTCGACATCTGAGCTTTACGGAAAAGTGGAGGAAGTTCCACAAAACGAGAACACTCCGTTCCATCCCTATTCTCCATACGCAGTGGCAAAGCTTTATGGTTTCTGGATTGTGAAGGAATATCGTGAGGCTTATAATATGTTCTGCTGTTCTGGCATCCTTTTCAATCATGAGAGCGAGCGACGTGGCGAGACTTTCGTTACGAGAAAGATTACATTGGCTGCTGCCCGCATAGCACAGGGAAAGCAGGAGAAGCTTTATTTGGGCAACCTTTCTTCGTTGCGCGACTGGGGATATGCTAAGGATTATGTAGAGTGTATGTGGCTTATCTTGCAGAACGACAAACCGGAGGATTTCGTTATTGCTACCGGAGTACAGCATTCTGTGCGCGAGTTCTGCTATCTTGCTTTCAAGGAGGCAGGCATAGAACTTGAATTCCAGGGAGAAGGTGAGAACGAGAAGGGTATAGACAAAAAGACCGGTAAGGTATTAGTTGAGGTTTCAAAAGATTTCTATCGTCCAACAGACGTTGTAAATCTTTGGGGCGACCCGACAAAGGCACGCAAGGAATTGAATTGGAATCCGCAGACTACAACTTTCGAGGAGCTTGTCAAGATAATGGTTCAGCACGATATGAAGAAAGTGGAAGTCGAAGGCGCAGCGGAGTTTATTCGTAAAGCAAATCTTGCAGAATATTTGGAAAAAGGTATAGTGAAATAATATACTTAATCTTCTTAACTCGAGACATTCCTTTATTATAAGGTTTGTCTCGTTTGACGATTATAAATAGTATAGTCTTTTATGGATAAAAACAGTAAAATATATGTAGCCGGACACCACGGACTTGTAGGTTCGGCCATTTGGAATAACTTGAAGTCGCGTGGCTATAATAATCTTGTAGGCAGAACACATTCGGAACTTGACCTTACCGACCAAGTCGCAGTGAAGAAGTTCTTTGATGATGAGCGTCCTGATGCAGTTGTTCTTGCAGCCGCTTTTGTGGGAGGTATTATGGCAAATTCGCTCTATCGTGCGGACTTTATAATGCAGAACATGAAGATGCAGTGCAATGTTATTTCTGAGGCATACGCTCATGATGTGGAGAAATTGCTGTTCCTCGGTTCTACTTGTATCTATCCAAAGAATGCACCACAGCCAATGAAGGAGGACGTGCTTCTGACTTCGCCTTTGGAATACACGAATGAGGAATATGCCATTGCAAAGATTGCTGGCCTTAAGATGTGTGAGAGCTATAATCTGCAATATGGTACGAATTATATTGCTGTGATGCCGACGAACCTTTACGGTCCGAATGACAACTTCCATCTCGAAAACAGTCATGTGATGCCGGCTATGATGCGTAAGATTTATCTTGCCAAACTCATCAATGAGGGCAACTGGGATGCTATCCGCACGGATATGAACAAACGCCCTGTTACTATGAAAAAGGCTGATGCCGATGGTAAATCGCAGGTCGTGAAAGTTACTGGAGCTAACAGCGAGGAAGAAATCCTTGAGGTTCTTGCGTATTATGGCATCTATGACAATAGGGTTGTACTTTGGGGAACCGGTACCCCATTGCGTGAGTTCCTTTGGAGTGAGGATATGGCGGATGCGAGTGTTCACGTTCTGTTGAATGTGAACTTCAGTGATATTATCGGTATTGAGAAATATTCAAGTGTATTTTTCGGTTCCACAACAGATGGTTCTGTTGATAGAAATAGCAGTGAGGGCCGTGGTGGTGCAATACCTTCACTTGGCGAGATACGTAACTGCCACATAAATGTTGGAACAGGAAAGGAACTTACAATCCGTGAGCTCTCAGAGCTTATTGTCAAGACCGTAGGCTTTACCGGCACTGTAGAGTTTGATGCAAGTAAACCGGATGGTACTATGCGTAAGCTTATAGATGTAAGCAAGTTACATTCTCTTGGCTGGACCCATAAAGTAGAGATTGAAGACGGTGTGCGGAAGTTATTCGATTGGTATCGTATGAGTTTGAAATGAGGGATTCTTTAGCGTTTATCCGCTTTTCAAAGATGGTGGGATAGGGGCTTTATCCTATTGATATAAACAAGAAACCGTATCAATATCCAATGTTGGGTTTGATACGGTTTCTTATTTCCTTTGAAGTATTATAGATATGTATATAGCACGGAAGGCATATTGTAGCTTATGCCTTATTGCGTTTATTCAAAATCATTCTGATTACAATATATGCCACAGCAATGAATAATGCAGAGAGAATAACGATTTTTATGTAAGTGGAGTATTCATCGATTTTGTCGGCCAACTGGTCTTTGGGTACAAATGAATGCAGATACCAGCCCAATGTAGCAAGGATTGAGTTCCATATGCCGGCACCAATTGTGGTGTAAAGGATAAATTTATAGAAATTCATCTTAGCGAGTCCGGCCGGTATTGATATGAGTTGTCTTATTCCCGGTATCACGCGGCCTACGAGGGTAGCTGTTATACCGTGGTCATAGAAGAACTTTTCGCTTCTCTCAACTTTTTGTTGGTCTAACAGGCATAAGTGGCCCCATCGGCTGTTGGCGAATTTGTATATAAAAGGACGCCCGAGATAATATGCTAACAGATAATTTACCGATGCTCCGAGGTCTGCTCCGATTGTGGCAAATAGTACAACAAGGAATATGTTCAGTTCTCCGGCTGCGGCGTTGTATGCGGCTGGTGGAACAACAACTTCAGAAGGGAACGGGATAAAAGTACTTTCAATGAACATCAAGAACATTACTGTTAGGTAATTGAGCTGTTCGAGTAGGGGAGTGATGAAATCCATTTTGTCTTATATTTTTTCTTGTTTATATTATATTTCGTTGAATGTCAATGCAAAAGTATTTGTTATCTGACCGATACAGAGTGTTTCAACGATTTCTTATTCTATGTTTTCTTTTTCTTGCATGAACGGTTTCACCGGTTTCGTGAAAGGATATTTCTCAGGTGGCGTATCTTCCGGATATATATCAGCCAAGACTTCGTATGCTTCGGAAGGATTAACTTTTGAGGCAATTAATACAGCACGGTTAAACTCGTCTTCCTTTCCTAAGATAAAGCAACAGCTTGCCAGATATGCAAAGCCGTCGGTCCAATCTAAATCTGCGTTATTGAGTAGATAATGCAGTATGTTATATGCTGTTGATATGTATCCGTAGTCGTATAATGAAGTCGCGACCAGTAAGACGGTTCTTGGGAAATCATCTGTTTTGCGGAGGGCGGTTACAAAGTATTCCTGTGCTTTATTTCTTTCCGCGCCCGCCAACATGATACGTCCTCTTATTAGATTGGCTTCTACCGAGTCATTTCCTACGGCTTCCAGCTTGTCTACATAATTGAGAGCTTCCTGATATTTATGCATATTGTGGTATGCCGCGATAATCTCTTTGTAAATTTTTGCTAAGTTCCTTCTGATTTCAGGGTCGCCGGATTCAGGGACTTCAATACGGCCGTTAGAGTCGTAGAAGTTTTGCATGGCGATATCAAGTGCTTTATTCAGGTGTATTATGGCTTCCTCATAGCGGTCTTCTGATGCCAGAGTTATGCCCTGGAACATCTCGCCAAGTTCGTTTAACGGAGTCATAATAGTGTATTGCTTATAGTATTTCAAGGCTTCGTCATAGTTGCCTAACGCATATAAACTATTAGCTTTGTTTGCTATAGCCTCTTCGTCGTTGGGGTTGATAGCTATGGCATACTCGCTTGATGTTATCGACTCGTTAATCCTGTTGCGTATGAATTGTATGGAGGCTAATAAATTCCAATATTCATAGTTGTATGGATAATTGTCTACGAGTTTCTGAAAATACCTCTCACTATCTTCATATTCACCTCTGCCATTACATAATTTACCATATAGTTCCAAGTAAGTTTCTGAGTCTGTCAGCGTGCTTTTCTTTAACCATTTCTCGCAAATGTCATATTGATTATAGTCTATGAAAATGCAGGCTACGTCAAGGATAAAGTCTTGCACGTTGTCGCTTTCTATATCGTAGTGCATATATTCCATATACTCGCATAGATATTTGTCTGCATTTTCTGCTTGGTTGTCGGCAACCATAATCTCTGCTTTTGTGTATATGTATTCTATGTCGTGCTTGTCTAATATCTGATTTGCGAAGGCCTCGGCTTTTTCCCGGTTTCTTTCTACTAATATCGCGTATCTGGCGAGGAAAGAAAGAGGTGCAGTTGAATAGGGATAAATCTCAAAGGCAAGGTTAGCAGCGTTGAGAGCTTCATCTTGAAGTCCCAAATTATAATAATATTCTGCTATGTCTATAAGTTCTTCTGAGTCAAGATGACAACCTATGTTACCCTCTTTCATGCTTTCATAAGTCCGTAGAATATTCTGAAAGCGTTCCGACTCGTAGTATTTGTCTATCATAAATATATGATTACCGTACACTTATCTGCCTGTCCGTAAAGGGTTATGGCCGATAAGTGTACGGGTTAAATTATTTCGTCTTTTGCTTAGCCCATGTATCCTTTAGTCCGACAGTCTTGTTAAATACAAGATGTTCCGGTGTGGAATCCGGGTCAAGAACGAAGTAGCCGATACGTTGGAACTGCAAATACTCACCAGGTTTCTTTTCGGTGAGATAGTTTTCTACGTAGCAGTTGTCTATTACTTTCAAGCTGTCCTGATTTAGTAGCTCATGGAAATCACGTTCGTCGGCAGATGGATTCTCAACATTGAACAAGCGGTCGTATATGCGGACCTCCGCTTTTTGGCAATGGTCTGAGCTTACCCAGTGCAATGTTCCTTTAACCTTGCGGTTTGCTCCTTCGAGTCCGCTCTTGCTCAATGGGTCGTATTCAGCCTGTATCTCAATAACATTTCCGTTATCATCCTTTGTGCATCCGGTACATTTTATGATGTACGCGTTTTTCAGACGGACTTCTTTGCCTATTGTAAGGCGGAAGAATTTCTTCGGAGCTTCCTCCATGAAGTCTTCACGCTCTATCCACAAGTTGCGTGAGAAGGTTATGTGGTGTATTCCATCCGCCTCATTCTCAGGATTGTTTATAGCCTCTAGTTCTTCTGTTTGTCCTTCCGGATAATTTGTAATGACCAGCTTCACTGGGTCTACAACGGCACTTACGCGTGTGGCACGCTTGTTTAGGTCGTCGCGTACTGCCGCTTCGAGCAGAGCCATATCATTAAGAGCATCGAATTTTGTATATCCGATAGAATCGATGAATTTACGGATACTTTCCGGGGAATATCCGCGTCGGCGCATTCCGCTGATTGTAGGCATTCGAGGGTCGTCCCAACCGTTCACTTTCTTTTCTTCTACGAGTGCAAGGAGTTTTCGCTTGCTCATCATCGTATAGGTAAGGTTAAGGCGGTTAAACTCAATCTGGCGTGGACGGTAGTCGCTTTTGCCGTCTTTCTCCAACAGAAAGTCTATGAAAAGGTCATAGAGAGGGCGGTGGGGTACAAACTCAAGTGTACAGATAGAGTGTGTAACGCCTTCGAAATAGTCGCTCTGTCCGTGGGCAAAGTCATACATTGGGTACGCGTTCCATTTCGTTCCTGTGCGATGATGTGGCGTATGTATGATGCGATATATTATTGGGTCGCGGAAGTGCATATTCGGATTTGCCATATCGAGCTTTGCACGAAGTACCATAGAACCCTCCACAGCCTCGGGAGTATTCATCTGTTCAAACAGACGGAGGTTTTCCTCTATCGGACGGTCACGATATGGAGAGGGAGAACCAGGTTCTGTCGGCGTACCTTTTTGTTGGGCAATCTGTTCGCTTGTCTGCTCGTCAATATACGCCTTGCCTTTCTTTATCATCCATATTGCAAAGTCCCATAACTGCTGGAAGTAGTCTGAGGCATAGTATATATTTCCCCATTTGAAGCCGAGCCAACTTATGTCGTTAAGGATATTCTCTACATATTCGTTGTTTTCCTTTGTAGGGTTGGTGTCGTCAAAGCGCAGATTGCACACTCCGTTATATTTCTCTGCAATGCCGAAATCCATGCAGATAGCCTTAGCGTGTCCGATGTGTAGGTAGCCGTTTGGCTCTGGTGGGAAACGTGTCTGAATTCTTCCGCCGTTCTTTCCTGCGGCAAGGTCTTCTTCTACGAGCTGCTCGACAAAACTCAAGCTGCGTTTTTCCTCATTAGTGCTGTTTTCTTTGATTTCTGTAACCATATCTGCAATATTTTTTTTACTGTGTGCAAAGATACTATAAAAAACTGGAATTTAGAAAACTTGTATAAGAAAAGGTCTGTAATAACTTTGCCTTAAACTTAAATTAGATGTCCGATGTTTGTGGTATATTGCCTCGCAATATATCCGTTCCGCTGATTTGTGGGAAATATTATTATACAAAAAGTGTTGAATAACATAAAAAAATATTTGCAGGTTTGATAAAAAACGTTTACCTTTGCAAACGTTATCCTGAATACAATCTTTTTACCTTAAAGGAAGCTAATACCTATTGAGATTGGATGCCCATCGTTGCGAAACGGAGGGCATTTCGCTTTTTATGGCTTTGACACGTCTTTGTCGTGATTTGTTTTTCTTGATTTTACCAACGAAAAGTATTATATTTTTATTTTATTCCCCTTTTATTCAGTTCCTCATCATACCTCTTTGAGTTTGCAGAATGCTCTTCGTAGGTCTCTGCGAAATCGTGCGTGCCGCTAAAATCAGCCTTTGCACACATATATATGTATTTGTGATGCTTGTAATTTAGTACGGCATCAATATCTTCAATGTTTGGATTACGTATCGGGCCGGGAGGCAAACCTTTGTATTTGTATGTATTGTACGGGCTGTCGTAGCTTAACATACTGGTATATAGTCGCTTCAGGTCGAAACGTTTCATGGCAAATTTCACGGTTGGGCATGATTGTAGGGGCATATTTATCTTCAGGCGATTAATATATATACCGGCAATGGTAGGCTTCTCATCCTTGTTATTGGTCTCCTCGGCAATGATGCTGGCTATTGTCATAACCTGTTCCGGGGTGAGTCCTGCCGCTTCAGCCTTGTCTTTTCGTTCCGAAGTCCAAAACTTATCACTTTCTTTTTTCATCTTTTGTAGGAATTCTCCTATGCCTGTATTCCAATAGAAGTCATAAGTATTTGGTATGAACATACACATAATGGTTTCTGGAGTGTAGCCGTATTTAGCGCAAGTGTCAGGATTGCTTACTGCATTCATGAAATCTTTCTTTGAGAAAGACATCTTCTTGCTTGCGTCATCGGCAATGTCATCTAATGTCCTCACCGACCGAATTGTGAGGTGTATCGGAGCTTGTCTGCCGTTACGCAGATTACGCAATGTCTGTAATGCACCTTCATTACCTATGGCATAGCGACCGCTGCGAACGTTCTCATTGTAAGCCAATATTGTGCCGACTTGTCGTAATGCCCATGCCGAGTGCGCTGTCGCGATGGGTTTTATCTTGTAATATACAGAGTCGGCGGTGTCATCATTGTCGATATATATGTATTTCTCTTCTCCGCTTTTCGACATTCCGGTAAAAAAGAAATAATAAATTACAGTTATCAGCACTAATAATATTATGCCGGAGATGGTTAGAGCGTTGGATGTTTTTTTACTCTTATTCTTTTTTGATTTCATGTCTTTTAGCCTCTTTGTAAATTATGGCGCAAAGGTAAACTAAATGGCTAAATAGACAAAACAAATAATTCATTTTTATATCTGATTAAAACTTTTTTGTTGTTCTTGTCTATATAATTATATATAATAATGTGTAAACAGGAACACGGCCGAAAGCTATTCCTTTTACATAGCAAAAAGCATAGGAAATATTTGTTATATTCAGAAGAATAGGCTATCTTTGCAGAAGAAAACTTAGTGAAAGGTAAGATAAAAAGGTCGTATCGGTTCGATCGGGATACTCATCAAATAATACAGAAAACCGAGAAGACATCTTCTATTAATGGCGGGCCACATAAATTCCTAAGGAACTAAGCTGCAAAGCCGGTGGATTACAAAGATAGGGGAGCTCTCAAAACATATATGCTCGGAGTTTTCATCACATCATCGGTACGACCATTTTTTTCTTTCTTTTTAGATAGTAAATGTTGTTGATACTATCATAAATAATGTCTAACCAAAATAATAAATAAGTATGTTTTCTGGTATTGTAGAAGAAATGGCCACTGTCGTAGCCATAGATAAAGATAAAGAAAATATAGATTTCACGTTGAAATGTTCGTTTGCAGACGAGCTGAAGATTGACCAAAGCATTGCTCATAATGGCGTTTGCCTGACAGTCGTTTGTCTGGAGAATGGCACTTATACCGTTACGGCTATGAAAGAAACTCTTGATAGGTCTAATCTCGGATTGTTGAAAGTGGGAGATCGGGTTAATGTTGAGCGTTCGATGATTATGAATGGTCGTTTGGACGGTCATATTGTGCAGGGACACGTCGACCAGACGGCTAAGTGCATTGCTATGGAAGACGCCGATGGATCTACGTATTTCACATTTGAATATGATTCAAATCCCGAGATGGCAAGGCGCGGATATTTTACAGTTGATAAAGGGTCGGTTACTGTTAATGGAGTTTCCTTAACAGTTTGTGAGCCTACTGACAACACTTTTAAGGTGGCAATCATTCCTTATACACGTGAGAATACAAATTTCGCTGATATATCTGTTGGTACGATAGTGAATATCGAATTTGATATTCTCGGTAAGTATATAGCTCGTTTGAACGATTTTCGTGGGTAGTTCTGAATGATTTTTCATTTATAAACATATATTGCTGTCCGGTAAAAGTTTTTAATCAAAGATAAAAATAGGCTGAAGCCCTC
>ERZ809407.356-NODE-356-length-51648-cov-6.992712_pt1 | contig 51648 bp, 39 predicted proteins | sample MGYA00520792_ERZ809407 | MGnify/ENA primary metagenome ERZ809407 (study PRJEB31576, sample SAMEA3212665) | Homo sapiens | biome: human-gut; feature: human gut; material: fecal | place: Sweden | collected 2012 ...
ATCATATCCCTGCTGCATAAGAACATAACCAAGCAGTTTACTTGCCAGAAGTGTTCCCTGTCCGCCAACACCAACAATCATAATATTCTTAACTGAATTACTCATACATATTCCTCATTTCCGACATTATCAGATGCCCTGCCTAATTTCACATCAAGCAAATCTAATTTGAACAAATCGGACATCTAATACTTTTTTCTATTCCATTAACACCTAATATACATCGCCTTACAACATTATATTGCCTCGAACTTACACATCTGTGAACATACTTTACAGCCTATGCAGAGTGTAGGGTCAATATGTGCTTTCTTATCTTTAACTGCAATTGCTGGACAGCCTATGCTCATACACTGTTTACAGCCAACACATTTGCTTTCATCTACACTGATTGGTGGTTTATGTACTGTTCCTTTAATCATAACGCAAGGTCTGCGGCTTATAATAATAGATGGTTCTTTAGCTGCAAGCTCCTCTGTAACAGCTTCCTCAACTGCCTTAAGGTCATATGGGTCTACAACCCTTACTCTGTTAAAGCCCAATGCCCTGCATAATGCTTCAAGATCAACCTTTCCTGCTGGTTCACCACGAAGGTTCTTTCCTGTAGTTGGATTTTGCTGGTGTCCTGTCATTCCTGTAATAGAATTATCAAGGATAATCACTGTCGAATTACTCATATTATAAGAAATGTCTGTTATACCTGTCATTCCTGAATGAATAAATGTTGAATCTCCGATAACACCTACGCTGTTACTCTCTGCTTCCTCACCTATAGCTTTATTAAAGCCGTGAAGTCCTGAACAGGAAGCTCCCATACAGACATTCAAATCCATTGCATTAAGCGGTGCAACTGCGCCCAATGTATAACAGCCAATATCACCATATACCATACATTTTTTCTTCTTTAAAATGTAGAATATTCCTCTATGTGGACAGCCTGCACACATAACTGGAGGACGTGCTGGAACATTTTCTTCTATAGTAATATGCTCTGGTTCTTTCATACCAAGACATTTTCTTACAAGGTTCTGGGAGAACTCGCCGCATATAGGAAATGTATCCTTACCAGCCACCTTAATTCCAAGCTGTTTGCAGTGATTTTCAATTATAGGGTCTAACTCTTCAAGAACAATAACCTTATCTACCTTCTGTGCAAAGTCTTTTATAAGCTTTTCTGGGAGTGGATTAATCATTCCAAGCTTTAATATGCTAACTTTATCACCTAATACTTCCCTTGCATACTGGTATGAAGTAGAGTCTGTGATAATTCCCACACTTGTATCCTCACCCATCTCAACTCTGTTAAGTTCTGTGCTTTCAGCATATTCTATCAATGCCTTAGTTCTCTCCTCAACCCTTATATGAGCATTTCTTGAGTTAAGTGTCATCATTACTTTAGCTGGGTCTTTTACATAAGGAACTCTATCTGGCTCAACTCTTTCCTCTGTATCAACTATGCTCTGTGAATGGGCTACTCTCGTGACCATTTTTAAAAGGACTGGTGTATTGAACTTTTCGGACATTTCAAATGCTTTCTTAACAAATACTCTCGACTCCTCTGAGTCTGATGGCTCAAGCATTGGAAGCTTCGCCGCAATTGCATAATGCCTTGAATCCTGCTCATTCTGTGATGAATGCATACCCGGGTCATCTGCAACACACACTACAAGTCCTGCATTAAGCCCCTGATAAGATATTGTAAATAATGGGTCTGCCGCAACATTTAAGCCTACGTGCTTCATAGCACACGCCGCTCTTACACCACCAAGTGTTGCTCCATGAGCCACCTCTAATGCAACCTTTTCATTAGGTGCCCATTCACAATATATCTCATTGTAAGCTACTGCCTCCTCTGTAATCTCTGTACTAGGAGTTCCCGGATAACTTGATATAACCTTACAACCAGCTTCATATAACCCTCTGGCAACCGCTTTGTTGCCTAACATTAACTCTTTCATACCTTTTCCTTCCATCATCTATAATAATATCTGTATTGCATATTAATCTATAATCACAATTATGCTTTGTTCTCCATCGCAACAAGCTTATCTGCTCCATATATTTTACGAAGCTTTGGTTTCTCTATCTTACCTGTTGCATTTCTTGGTATATCCGCAAATATTATCTGCTTAGGTCTTTTATAACGTGGAAGCTCAAGACAGAACTTTTCGATTTCTTCCTCTGTACAACTGACTCCGTCTTTAATCTCTATAATTGCTGCTGTCTTCTCGCCTAGACGCCTGTCAGGAAGACCAATTACCGCCGCATCCTTTATCTTGTGAAATCTTCTTAAGAAATCCTCTATCTGCACAGGATATATATTCTCTCCACCTGATACAATAACATCTTTCTTCCTGTCCACAAGAAAATAAAAGCCATCTTTATCCTGCATAGCCATATCACCTGTATACAGCCAGCCGTCTTTTAATACTTCCTTTGTAGCAGCTTCATTTCTATAATAACAAGTCATAACTCCGGGTCCTTTAACACATAGCTCACCGACTTCACCCTGACAGACTTCATTATCATTCTCATCAACAATCTTACATTCCCAGCCATAACCCGGAATTCCAATTGCACCAACTTTATCTATATTCTCAACTCCAAGATGAACACAGCCCGGTCCAGTTGACTCTGACAAACCATAGTTAGTATCATATTGATGATTAGGAAAATATTTCCTCCACCTCTTAATAAGTGATGGTGGAACTGGCTGAGCACCTATATGCATAAGACGCCACTGCGATAAATTGTAATCTGATAACTTAATCTTTCCTGAATCCAATGCATCAAGAATATCCTGTGCCCAAGGCACTAACAGCCATACTATAGTGCAGTGTTCACTTGATACTGCTGACAATATCTGTTCCGGCTTCGTTCCTTTAAGAAGAACCGCCTTACTTCCTGCAACAAGGCTTCCCATCCAGTGGAACTTTGCTCCTGTATGATAAAGTGGTGGTATACATAAAAATGTATCATCTCTGCCAGTAGAATGGTGCTTCTGTTCCATAACAGCCGCCTGTGTAAGGCTTTGGTGCTTATGAAGTATTGCTTTAGGAAATCCTGTTGTTCCTGATGAAAAATATATCGCACCATAATCATCTTCCGTTATCTTAACATCTGGCTCTTTACTTGAACAATCAGCAACAAGCTCGTGATAGCTTTCTGCAAAGCTTGGACAGTTGTCTCCTACATATATAAGAAGTCTTCCTCTTAATAATCTCTCAGCATTAACCTCTATTCTTCCAATGAATGCAAAGCCAAATACAATGACATCTACCTGTGCAAGTTCAGCGCAATAGTATATCTCATCTGAGTCATATCTGAAATTAAATGGCACTGCTATTGCACCTGTCTTTAATACACCAAAATATATTGGCAGCCATTCCAGGCAGTTATACATAAGAATAGCAACCTTATCCCCTTTCTTAACTCCACGGCTTATAAGCATATTGGCAAACCTATTGGCTTTCTCATTAAATACGCTCCATGTAATCTCACGCCTATATGGCATATTGGCACTTGGCTGTATTAAATCAAATTCTTTCCAAGTTGTTCTCCTTGTATCTTTCTCATCTGGATTTAGTTCAACCAAGGCAACTTCATCGGGGTATAACTCGGCATTTCTTATTAAATATTCTGTTACTGGCATAGCATTTTCCCTTCCATTATTGAATAAATATATGTACTAGCTTTCTTTAAAATACTACATATGTTCTACGGCTAAAATTCATATTTTATTTGATAAATTATCTTAATAAATAATAGAATACCACATTTTACACAAATAAAAAAGAGTTGCAAGGCAACTCTTTAGTCAATTATACCATTTCATCACTTATAATCTTTCCGTCACATATATTAATAATTCTGTTAGTGCTGCTGGCGATATTGATATCGTGCGTAACAAGAACAACCGTTTTACCCTGATTATTAATTTCTCTTAAAATATTAATGACTTCTTGTCCGGTGCTCTGGTCTAATGCACCAGTCGGTTCATCAGCAAGAATAATATCTGCATTAGTTACAAGTGCGCGTGCTATTGCCACGCGCTGTTGCTGTCCTCCCGACATTTTCTTTGGCAATTTATCTTTTTCTTCCACAATATTCAACTTTTTCAATTGTTCATTAATTATTCTTTTTCTATCTTTTCGTCTTATATTGTTAGCCAGCAACGGCAGCTCAATATTCTCATAAGCTGTATAATAATCCATTAATGCAAAATGTTGAAATACAAATCCTATATTCTTCTTTCTAAATCTATGTATGTCCAATTTATTCAATCGTGACACTTCTATGTCATCAACATAATAACTTCCGTCTGTAACACTATCCATACAGCCTATTATGTTAAGAAGTGTACTTTTACCACTCCCTGATGGTCCCATAATAGCTACAAACTCCCCATTATCTATAGTTAATGATACCTCATCTAACGCTTTTTTATTTTCAACCTTTGCATCATATATTTTTGTTATTTTATCTAATCTTATCATATGCCTGCCCCCTATATATATCTACAACTGGATATATCATCGCAATAACAAGTGTTATCAGAAATAAACCAACTGCTAATAATATTAATTTGACACTCCACAATCCCATACCCTGAATTGTTGAATACCTTATAAAGCTATATAACACATATCCTACAAAATACATTATTACAGTAATTATCATTAGCAGTAACAGATTAACTGCGATATCGGCTATCATTCTTATATTACTAAATCCAAATACACGTTTTATTGCAAGCTCTTTCTTTCTCTGTACCGTCCAGAATATTGATATAATTATGCTGTTAATAAGGCAAAAAGTATATACCATAACATTAGTTTTAATATTTTCTTTCTGAAGAGTTTCACTCACTGTGCTTTCGCCCGTATCTTTCTTGCTATATGACACTATATTACAGGTATTATCAACATTGACTACATTTGAATATACTTTATTATAAATTTCCATAATATCTTCCTTATTACTATATACTGTCAAAGATATATTAGACAGTGAACTAAATGACTGCTTAAGACTATCACTCATACAATCTATATTAAGTACAATCTTATAGTCCCAATAATCAGATACCGGACTTCCTATAACACCTACAACCTCATATTCCTCCTGACCAAGTGTTATATAATCCTTGCCATCCCTATTATATACATATCTGTATTTATCACGTCCTAATGCCACACAATTTCTGCCATTATCCGTTTCTTTATCGGGTATATGTCCTCTAATCATAGGATAAGGGGTTGACTCATTAACTGCCAAAAGCACTTCACAACGGTTCGTACTTCCAATTTGTGCCACTTCTACCGACATACGTCCTTGTGCTAACACATTTCCTACATCTACATTTACTGCCGCATATGATAATATATCTTTCTTTGCAAATGTATCTATATTCAGCTCTATCCTATTCTTAGCCAGAGCCTTAAGCCTGTCATTTTCTTTTGCATAAGCTTTATTAATCGTATTAAGCACTCCAAATATTGCTGTTAAAATAACAAGCTGACTTAATATGAAATATATCGAAACAAGCCTGTATCTGAATATTTTATTAAATATTTTTCTCATTCAAATGCCCCCTGAATATGCTGTTCAATAACTTCTCCACCGCTAATCTTATATTTTGAAAACCTCTGTCACTAACCTACTGATTTAACAGCTTTCACCATCAATCTGCACACCCGGTATTTTCTATAATTAATCTACTGGTTTGATAACTTCTGCCACTTTCATTCGTGATATTATAAACATAGGCACAATACCAGCTATAACAGTAACAATCACAAGTTCTGCCAGATACATTATTGGAACAGCGACACAATGACTAAACCAGTCACCATATTTAATCATATCCAGCTCTGAAATGTTATTCATAAATACTTTTCCAAATATATTTTTCTGACATATAAGCCATATAATTATTTCTGGAATTAACACTACAAAGACATTTTCCATATAATTAATTGCCATAATACTTCGCTTGCTAACTCCACAAGCAACCATAATTCCCATATGTTGTCTATTCAAAATACACGAAACTATTGCCGCAGAAGACATTGATATTAATGCAAGCAGAAACAGCAAAACTTCTGCACTAAATGAGCTGTCCGCTGTTATATTTCTTAATTCTTTTTCATTTGCTATTTCCTCTGCCTCATTAATCACACTTACTCCAAGATTACGCTCTGCCGCCCATTCAACAATGTCCATCTTAAGTTTATCTGCCACTGCCTCATCATCAACTATATAATATGGTGTATCCGGCATACCTCCTATATTATCAAAATATTCATAATTGGGAGTTATCACAACAATCGTATTATCAAGATTATATGAGTCTATATCACTAACACCGCCAAATAACTTTCCCTTTAAAGGCCACGATGCTCCCTTTTTTAAATAACCTGCAATCTCGCAACTTGATTTCTCATTTTCCTCATAATAATTAAATTGAATTCCTGTTTTATACTCATTCCTATAACTATAGCCCACATATGCCATATTCTCACTACCATTTTTTTTGCTTTTCAGATTATCGTTATCCAACAGCAGATTACCCATATTAGCAATATCTTTTTCTATAACAAGTGTCTTTACAAGTTCACCATTAAGTATCATTTTATTGTTATTAAATCTTCCACAAGCAACAACACCTTGATAATTACGAATATATTGTATAAGCTCATCACCTATCTGAGGAGTATATTCAGGACTCATTAGATTAAGATATTTTACATAGTTAACCTTATCCGGATTTACCGCAAACATCGAACTCATTGAATTAATTCTATACTGATTAGAAAAATATCTTGTTGCTATAACATCAGTCATATATATAGATATTGAACTCATAGCAAGAAGCAGTATAATCATTATCTTTTTTTGAAAAATATCATCAAGCATAAGCTTTAATATATATCTAATTCTCATATTTCTCACTCCCCTATGAACTGCCCTATATGTTCCTGTTTCCACACCTGATACTTTTCATTATCAGATATATTGTAGCAATTATCACCATTCATAAGGTAAGCAAACCCTGTTGTTTTAGATACTTTTAACACAAGTAAAAACTGACCACAATCATTCTCCTCTGCCATCTTCTTATAATCTATATAAAATATACTTGTATCTGTTATATATTTTTCTCCTAAATATACACAACTTACAAAATCTTCATTTGGACAGTCTTTCACCAAAAAATCCTTATATGCTCTTCCATCGCATTTAGTTATATCGCCAAACCTCTGCTCTATCAGATTATTAGGTATTCCGTACACTTGCAGTTTCATCTCTGGATATTCGGGATATAAATCTTTATACAACGCAAAAGTTATACATCCCACATCATATATACCCAATTTGTTAATTCCATTATTAGCTGTTAATGAAAAGGTTTCTTTAATCTGCTTTTCCTGTGTTGGATATACCTCTTCATCAGCATTATATCCCAACATTGGATTGCTCACATATATAAATTGACATCCATAACTCTTTAATGTTGCTGTCTTTGTGCCATCTGGACGATTATATCCAGAATATTCATATGAAAATACAAATTTAGCGTCATCTTCACAATCAAATACCCCAGCAACTTTGGGACTAATTAATGGAGTATATTTCCACACCATTCCATTATCTGTCTTTAACTCATTTACCCAAAATCCACTATCTATAATCCTATCGTCACTGTTGTCTGATGAATTCTTTTCGCTCTCAATATCAGATACATCTTTACCCAATGTATTATTTTCCGTTATTGTTACACTTGGCTTATCTAATTCTATATCTGCCTCTGTATTATGAGATGATGTTGTTCCTGTTCCACAACCAGCACTTATCGTCATTACCAGAAGCAGTAATATAATATATACTTTTTTCATAAGCTCCACCCCCTCCCTTATATAGGTATAACTTAGCTTCAATACATTATTTATTGAAGCTAAGTCATATTTTCATTTAATTACCAGCAAGAAGATAATTCGACTCTATCTCTTGCTTCCCCTGAACTTGTTCTGTGCAAACGATGTATACTATAATAATCTTCTGCCCAATCCCAGCCAGTATTTTCGTGTACCGACCCCTGTACCACTCCTGACCAATAATCGGACTCTTGTCCATCCTGATATGTTGTACGCAAATACAAAGAAGCATATTCCCCACTCCTATCATTAATAGTTCCGGCATCGCAACACTTTATGCCTCCTGAACTTGTCGCATTATTATAAGCGTGTCCATCTTCCATATCATAACTTTCTGCAAATACTGGAATTGTTCCAATTACCCCTAATGCAACTACAACTGCAACTGCATTTCTAACTAACTTGTTCTTAACCATTCTAATACCTCCAATTTCTATAAATTTAGTTACACCTATCCCTCATCATAACCTAAAATAGGCAAGTTACAATTGATTGCACATGCAATTGTGCAATACCCTTCTACATTTCTATTTCTTTATTCACCCCTCTCATAGCATTTTGATATATAATAGCAATATTTAGGAATTCCCCATTAATTGCATTATATCTGTATCTCGTATAAAAGAATACAATTCCCAATATACTATCACTAGCCTCTAACTAGATATGACAATACGGTATAAACATTTCACCCCTAATACATCACCTTATAACATTTGAAAATGTATCCTTATACACAGTTTTATCTATCGCATTAACAAATATAATTTCGTTCTTTGATGCATTTTCTCCTATAACAGATGGTATTTCAATAACAATCACCCAATATGGAGCTATCTCATATCTGGTATTGTAATCTATGCCATCGCCACCTGTTACCTGAGGTATATATTGTAATTCTGCCCGAATAATATTCTGTTCTGACACATAATCATACTTTGTCATTGCAATATTTACAGCAGTATCATAACTTATAACTTTATCCTTAACATCTTCCTTTGTAATAAAATCATATTGATAAGATGTATCAAGATAGATAAGTCCCTGCTTTCCATATATAACTTTAACCTGTGTTGGTACACCACTCTTTAAAATATTATCAAATGCCACATCTGACATTGTCTGGTTATCAAGCTTTCTTTTAAATATCATACAATAACATTCATCATCTTTAGTCCAATCGTCTAATTCACTTGTCAATTGTAATTTAGCTTTAACTTTCTTTTGACTATCAACATCTATAACATATATATCTGGCTCATCGCATACTTCAATTTCTAATTCTGCAAGAATATTACTAACATCTGCCAAACAATCTTCCTTTGATAAATCATCAAGTTCATCTAACTGATACCAGCTTTCATCACTCATCTTAATTCCATATTGTGTTGGAATATAATATTCATATTTAAGCTGCGTATATGATGCACTCCTGTACCCTATATCACTGCCGCTAATACAGTATCCACCATCACTGTATTTATATATGTATCTTAATATATTGTCTTCTTTGTCTTTTATCTCTCTGCAATTTACTATTGATGTATCATCTTTTCTAAATAATTCTGCATTATTATCTGCTTCTTCTTTATCAACTGCTCTGCGAACAGCCTGACTTATATACCATTGGTCTTCGTTACCTACATCATAAAGCTCATCAGGTATCTGATTATCCATAACTTCCTCTGGTGTAATATTATCTTTCTCTGTTATCAAGCTCTTATTATTATCACTTTGATACTTTGCCATATTGATTGTAGAATTTGGCAAAAATAAACCTGCTGATAAACTTATTAATAATACATCTGCTATTAATGTTAATTTCTTCATAAGCTGCTCCTTTTCCGACTCATCTTCCGTCTTGTTATTATCTCTCAACTAATCTATTATCTTCCGTTTCTCACACACATTGCTTCTATGTCCCAAAATTATCACATTATTTTACTTCATACAACCATATTTGCAAAAAACGACTATAGCAGACAAAAAACGACTATATTTACTATTACATTTTATTAGAATAATTTAACCACAAAAAAATCAGATATATATAGTCATCTATAATGACCAATATATATCTGATATTAAATACCACTATTTCATTATCAAGTAATATTCCCGCTTAAACTTTTAACCGCTAATTATTTTCTTTAAATTCCAATATTCTCTTCTTAACTTCTTTATATCGTGATTTCGGAACACCCAAATCCATGCCATTCTTTAGGTACACACGATAACTGCTGATGTTATTAACATACATCATATTAACTATATAGCTTTGATGTACCCTTAAAAGATACTTATATTCCTTTAATTCATTCTCTATGTCATCAAGCTTGCTCTTGACAACATAATCACCAAATTCCTTACCGTGTATATGATATGTAACTTTATGGCCACTGCTTTCTATATAGATAATCTTACTGACATCAACCTCTTTACTACCAGAGTCACAACTGATAATTCTCTTATCTGAATTAATGTAATTCAGCTTATATAATATTGCGTTCATACATTCATAGATTGAACCTTTTAAATCCATACTATCCTTCAATAAATATCTGAACACATCATACTTATAACCCTGCATATTATAATCTGACATTGAGGTTATAGATATTATTATAACTCTATCCGAATACATTCTTATCCATTCAGCTACTTTAATATTATCTATTCCTGTCATATTAATATCCAGAAATACTATGTCGTAATTCACTATCTTATCTTTTAAACCAATCAGCTCACTGCCAGAACTGTACATATCTATACTATATTGCAATTTATTCTCATTAAGATATTCTTCTAAAAGCCCACTTATATTCTTCACGAACATCTCCTCATTATCACATATAGCTATATTCATCACAACCTACCCCTGTCTATCTATTCTACTCTGCTTTTATATTGTGTGAAATTATGTTCATAACAATACGAATATTTAATTATATAGGTATAATTTATCACGTCATTAATTCAATAACAATATACCTTACAAAAAAAGACTATATGAAACAAAAAAAGACTATTTACATCTAAAATATCTATAGCTTAAGTTTTGCTTATTGCAGTCCGACATAATAACGCCAGTTTGTATTCTCATACATATCACAAAATGCTGAAATTCCTGCCATCTTCTGCTTAAGTTCATTGACCTTTTCTTCCCCAAGCTCTCTCTTCTCATCAGCCGAAAATGTATACTGCCATCCATTCTCGCCATACTGTGAAAGCATATCATAGCTTGTGTTAAACTCACCCAGAACAAGCTTTTCGTTCAAATACACTAAAGCATCATTATAATCTGCCTTAAACTGTGCAAGTGCCTTATCCCTGTCCTTATATATCTGTACGCCATATATATTGTATGCACGCTCATATACATCGTTGTTATCCAGCTTCTTGTACGCACTTTCATCTACCTTCCTTACAGGTATCAATGGTGCTACAAATACAGCTATTATACCAACTGCCACTAATATCGCTGCCACAATAGATACAATCTTTAAAATATTGCTCTTACCGCTTTTAGCTTTCCCCATAAAAATCCTCCTTTTCATTGATGACATCAACATCTCCTAAAAGCTCTATTCTTTCGTAAATGAATAAAACTCACAACCTTTATAATCTAATACTCCTTTATCTCCTTCTTTAATGTTATCAAATGTCTTCTCATCTACATCAAGTTCAACATCTTTCCCATTGACATCAAAGTACAATCTATAAGCTATTCCCCTATTAGACGTGCTTCCATACCCCGGTGCCGGTCTGTTAGAACCTAACGATGTGTTATATGCCTTTACTTCGCGGTATGCTTCTTTGACTTTGGATATCAGAACTGCATTTTCATTCTTTCTGTTAGCTATAAGCTTCTGATATACAATGTACTTATATACCGAACGAAGTATCCATAATACAAATATTATCGCTATAATATAGCAGACAATTCTGAGCCATAATGGAAATTCTATAACTCTCATATTATTAATTCTTTGTCCCGGACTTTGTATAACTGGCATACGCTGCACCTCCTATTCACTATATACATTGGTATAGTTTATCATTTGTATATAACTCACACTTTACAATATTTTCTAATACTAATATAACATTGTATTTATATTTGTGCAATAGGAATTAATACTTATTTGTAAGATTGATTAATATAGTCTTTTAAATCATTTGCTACTATTTCATATATATTTTCCGCTATTTTCTTTGCCCTCCTGCTATCAAGTTGAATATTTTCCGCCACCTGAAGTATCTCTTTCATACCCGGATTACGCCCATTACCATCTACCATAGTTGCGTGCTCTCCACCTATAGAATTACTGTATGTCAAATCATATGCTTGTGATAATTCCCATACTTTCTCATTATCATTATAAATAAAAGAAAAATTCTTAGAATGGTCATCACGATTATGTGCAAATACATTAAAGCACATAAGGCGATACATTTTTTCAACTTCTTCATAACTTTTTGTAAGTATAAATGTCAGCTTCATTAGCTGGTTATAATCAAGATTCGGTATTCTATGCGAAGTTTCCATTAAACCACTCACTGATACCATATGAATTTTCTTATCTCCCTGTCTGTCAAAACGCTTTACCGCAAAATATCCTGAACCTATTGAAGAATTAAGCAGACGTGTCTCTGGCATATTTATACCACATCTTCCTGCACATAACGAATATTCATATTCCTGCTGTCCTATATCTTTGCTATCATACGATGACGGAAATTTTACTATCCATTCTTCTCCGTCTATATCATAGTATACCTTGGGTCTTGCACCACCTGATGAACCTCCCATTTGAAATATGGTATCAAGACTTTCTGAATTATTAGTTTCAAATATTCTTTCACATTCTTTGGCTATCTCATCTAATGACATCTGTTCTTCTTTTTGCAAAAATATATTTTCTGGATAATACTCAAGTGCTCCCATTCCACTTTTACCCACTATGGCAATACACACATCAAGCTTCTTAACGCTGACCATCAATAACCTCCTGAATAGACGAATATCCTTTTTTAGCAAAAAGACTTTCAAAATCTTCCTGACAATTCAGAACAAAAGCAATCTTAATAAGGGAGTCAAGTGATATATTTCCCGTCTGTTCAAATCTTTTTAAAGAACCTAAACTTACACCTGCACGCCTGCTAAGCTCTGCCTGCGTAAGCTTCTGTTCTTTTCTTCTTGCTCTCATTCTCTTTACAATATCATTATTAACATCTTTTGGAGTTTTCATTAAATCTAATATATTATTCATAGCTAATATATTAGCTATTTAGTTAATTTTTGTCAATAATAGCTAATATATTAGTCATTTAAAAACACCACCCATTAACTTCACGCTAATGAATGGTGTCTTTACATTTTATTAATATCTACATACACCGCCTGCTGGTACATTTTCTGCCCTGCAAGCCCTGTACATATTATAATATATTAACTTTCTATACATCATGGTTCTTAACACCACGAAGTCGTGCCATAGCTCGCGCCATAGAGGCTGTCGATACGTGATATTCCATAATGCTCTGTTTCTGTGCAAGCTGTTCCCTCGCTCTTTCAAGCGCCGCCTCAGCTCTGAACTTATCTATTTCTTCAGGTCTCTCAGCCGAATACACTATTATATCAACTTTGTTGTGTTCAACTTTAAGAAGTCCTGTCGAAACTATAGCTTCCTGCCATACAGTTTCTCCTGGAACTCTGAATCTTAATTCTCCTGTTTCAACACTACAGGTCATAGGCTCGTGATTAGCCATAATAGCCATCTCTCCATCGAAACCATCAAATATAAGAATTTCACAAGGTCCATCGTAGAATACCTTATCGCAGGCTATTAATTTCAATGAAAATGTATTCAACTCATACCTCCTTGTTTTTACGAAGTAAAAATGCGAGTCCTCTGGCGAGCAGAGGTATTTACCTCATTGTTTTTTACGAAGTGAAAAATGCGACTGCCCTTGCAGGAGCCGAAGGTTTTACCTCATTGTTTATTACAAAGCAAAAACTACACTTCTACGACATAGAAAGCTGTCTGCTTTCCTGTCTTGTGAAGCAGATCCAGCTTTATCTACTTTAATGTTTCAGCCTTAGCCTTAACATCTTCAATAGTACCTACATTAAAGAATGCAGCTTCTGGATATTCGTCCATTTCACCATCAAGTATTGCCTTGAAGCCCTTAACAGTATCTTCAACCGGAACATATTTACCTGGTGTACCTGTGAAGTTCTCAGCTACATGGAAAGGCTGTGATAAGAATCTCTGGATTTTTCTTGCTCTGTATACAGTAAGCTTATCATCTTCTGAAAGTTCTTCCATACCAAGGATAGCAATGATATCCTGCAATTCCTTATACTTCTGTAAAACTTCCTGAACACGTCTTGCTACGTTGTAATGTTCCTCACCAACAACATCTGGTTCAAGAATTCTTGATGTTGACTCAAGTGGGTCAACGGCAGGATATATACCCTGTTCAACAATCTTTCTTGAAAGAACTGTAGTTGCGTCCAAATGTGAGAATGTTGTTGCAGGAGCTGGGTCAGTAAGGTCATCGGCTGGTACATATACAGCCTGAACTGATGTGATAGAACCTCTTGTTGTTGAAGCAATTCTCTCCTGTAATTCACCTAAGTCAGTTGCAAGAGTTGGCTGGTAACCAACGGCTGATGGCATACGTCCAAGAAGTGCTGAAACCTCTGAACCAGCCTGAACGAAACGGAAAATGTTATCAATGAATAACAACACATCCTGCTTCTTAACATCTCTGAAATATTCAGCCATTGTAAGACCTGTCTCTGCAACTCTCATTCTTGCTCCAGGTGGTTCATTCATCTGACCAAATACCAAAGCTGTCTTATCAATAACTCCGGACTCTTTCATCTCTGTCCATAAGTCATTACCTTCACGGCTTCGCTCTCCTACACCTGTAAATATTGAATAACCACCACTCTCAGCGGCTATATTTCTGATAAGCTCCTGAATAAGAACTGTCTTACCAACACCAGCACCACCGAAAAGACCAATCTTACCACCTTTAGCGTATGGTGCAAGCAGATCAATAACCTTGATACCTGTCTGTAACATTTCTACAACAGGGCTCTGCTCTGCAAATGTTGGTGGATTTCTGTGTATACACCAGTGTTCTTCTTCATCTAATTTTTCTCCATTATCAAGGGTATCTCCAAGGACGTTAAAAAGTCTTCCCAGAGTCTTCTCACCTACAGGTACAGATATACCGCTTCCTGTAGCTGTTACCTCCATATCTTTACAAAGGCCCTCACTAGCTGCAAGCATAATACATCTTACAACGTTATTACCTATATGCTGTGATACCTCCATTGTCTTCTTTTTCCCATCCTGTATTACATAAAGTGCATCCTTGATTGCTGGAAGATAACTGCCCTCAAATTCGACATCGACTACAGGTCCTGAAACCTGTACTATCTTTCCTTTAATCTCTTCCACCTGAATTCACCTCTTTCTGCTATATCTTGCGGCTATTTTCCCGCCTTTGCTTTCTTCATCTTTTTCTTCTTAAGAGCCTTAGCACCACCTATAACCTCAGTAATCTCCTGTGTTATAGCTGCCTGACGAAGTCTGTTATACTCAATTGATAATTCCTTAAGCATAGCCTCTGCATTATCTGTAGCTGCCTGCATAGCAACCATTCGTGCATTTTCTTCTGTCGCAAAGCCCTCAACAAGTGCTCCATATATGAATCCTGTTACATAATTGTATGCAAGATCATTAAGAACAACCTTTGGTGACGGATATATTACAAAATAATCATCTGAGCCTTCAAAATCTTCAAGAGTACCATTACTTTTACCCTTTTTTACATTATCAACTAACTCTTCCTTAATGAACTGATTGGTCTTAAGAGGAAGTAACTGTTCAACCTCGACCTCTTCTTTCATTCCTCGTTCCATTCGTGTATACACAATATACACCTCGTCCATTTCTTCCTCTTTATAACGCTCAACTATGTCCTCTGTTATAACTCTGGCTCTGTGAACTGATGGATTATTAGCTGAAAATCTGAATGACTCCTCAACATTATAACCAAGTGAAGTAAAATACTGTCTGCCAGTTTCTCCTATTGCAAATATCTTGTATTCCTGTGACTCATCGCACAATCTCTTGGCTTCCTTTAATACATTATGGTTATATGCACCAGCCATTCCTTTATCACCACTTATGACAATAAATGCTTTTTTCTTTATCTGCTCGTGCATATCACTATTTCTATTATCAAAGAAAAGATGCTGCATAGTAGGAAAATGATACAAAATACTCTTTATCTGATCCTGCAATCCATAGAAGTAAGGCTCTGTATCCTCAAGCTTCTGTCTGGCTTTTCTAAGTTTAACTGAGGACATCATATACATAGCTTTGGTGATTTTCATTGTATCATGAATACTATTTATTCTGCTTTGAATTTCTTTAGTATTCGCCATAGCTTATCCTCCATTTCCACACATTTTTATTAATATTACTTATTCTTAAATTCCTTAGCAGCCTCTATAATTGCTTCCTTAGTCTCATCTGTGAGATCTTTAGTGGACTCAATTGTATTAATAATATCTGAATGTTGTTCTTTAAAGAATGTAAGCATTTCTTTTCTAAATGTCTTAATATCCGCAAGTTCAACATCACTAAAAATATGTGCATTAGCTGAAACTAATATAATAACCTGTTCAGCCATACTGAATGGGTGGCTAACCGGCTGTTTAAGAAGTTCCATAAGTGCACGTCCGTGCTGTAACTGATTCTTAGTACTTTCATCAAGATCTGATGAGAACTGTGTGAACACTTCCATCTCTCTGTACTGTGCCAGATCAATACGGATACTTCCTGCTGCCTTCTTCATAGCCTTAGTCTGTGCTGCACCACCAACACGGGATACAGAAAGACCTACGTTAACGGCTGGTCTTTGGCCTGAGAAGAATAACTCACTTTCAAGGAATATCTGACCATCTGTAATAGATATTACATTGGTTGGTATATATGCTGAAAGGTCGCCTGCCTGTGTCTCTATAATAGGAAGTGCTGTTATTGAACCACCACCTGCTTCTGGTGAAAGACGGCTTGATCTTTCAAGAAGTCTTGAATGAAGATAGAATACATCACCTGGGTAAGCTTCACGTCCTGGTGAACGCTCAAGCAGAAGTGATATTGCTCTATATGCAACCGCGTGCTTTGAAAGATCATCATATATAATAAGTACATCTTTGCCATTGTGCATAAAGTATTCAGCCATAGCTGTACCTGCATATGGGGCAATATACTGTAATGGTGCTGGATCTGCTGCTGTAGCTGATACAATAGTTGTATAATCCATAGCACCTGCTGTCTTTAATGTATTAACAAGCTTGGCTATTGTAGAAGCTTTCTGTCCAATAGCGACATATATACAGATAACGCCTTTACCCTTCTGGTTAATAATTGTATCTGTTGCGATAGCTGTCTTACCTGTCTGACGGTCACCAATAATAAGCTCTCTTTGTCCACGTCCTATAGGGAACATTGAATCAATAGAAAGAAGTCCAGTCTCCATAGGTACTGATACTGACTTACGCTCTGTAATACCAGGTGCTTCACACTCTACTGGTCTGTAGCCATCTGCCTGGATATCACCCTTGTCATCAATAGGTGAACCAAGTGCATCAACAATTCTTCCAAGGAAACCTTCACCAACTGGAACACCAGCCATCTTTCCTGTACGGACAACCTTACTGCCCTCTTTAACTTCAATATCACTACCAAAAAGAATAACGCCGACTTCATCACGTCTGACATCCTGAACCATACCTTTTACACCGCTGTCGAATATAACGATTTCACCATAAAAAGCGTGGTCAATTCCATCAACATTGGCAATACCATCACCAACCCAGTTAACTACACCAATCTCTTTATCCTTAACTTCAAGCTGGAAATCTTCGATATTAGCTTCAAGGATTGAAAGAATACCTTTCTCACTTGCTGTAGCCGAGCCTGTGCCAACCGCCTTGGCAATACTGCTCTTTAACTGGTCAATACGTGCTTTCTCACTCCAGTCATACTCTTTAGAGCCAACCTTTAATACAAATCCACTCTTAAGAGATGGATCTTTAACCATCTCAAGCTTAATATCAGGATTATGGAATTCTTTCTCAATGAACTTCTTAATACCTGCAAGCTGCTCATCAGATGGCGCTTCAACATATGTAAGGACTGCTGAACTTTCCTTCTGTTCTGGTGTCTTTTCAAGTTCTGTTAAAGCTTTATATACTTCTTCAAATAAATTAACATCATTATTATCACATAAAAGCTGTAAGAAGTTTCTTACATTTTTAGAAAATACTTTCTGAATCACAAGATGCTTCTTTTCAAGTGATACCGTAGGATCATTAAGTTCTTCCTTAACCTGTGGTACAACATCAAATATATCTTTCACCGAAGATAATTCTTCGTGTGTCATTCCAGCTTTATGTAATTCTTTTGCATAATCAATTGCTGTCTGTATCACTATTTATCACCTGCTTTATTCAAAAATGTGTCATAAAGTGCTGCATTAGTATCGGCACTATTGCTTCCGACAACCTTAGCTGCTGCATCTACAACCATATCTGCAATTTCTTTTTCTGCTTTCTTTAATATCTGTTCTTTCTGGCTTATTGCCTCAGCCTCGGCGTCATCTTTAATCTGTGAAGCTGTCTTGTGTGCATCTGTTACGATACGCTGATATTCTTCATCAGCAGTCTTTCTCGCCTCAGCAACAACCTTTTTCTTCTCATTTTCAGCATCACTTAAAACTGCTTCATACTTAGTCTTAAGTTCTTCTGCTTCGCTCTGCTTAGCCGCAGCCTCGTCAAACTGCTTATCGGCCTCTGCCTGTCTTGCTGCAATAATCTTCTGAACTGGCTTATATAAGAATATTCTCATAAGCACAAAGAGAATTAAAAGGTTAATAACTGTAAATAAAACATTCCAAACATCTAACTGGAGCATCTTATTCCCTGCCTTTCCTTTAATCTTTTCTTGTTATCTTTATATTTGTCTGCCAAAGCAGGCTTTTATTATGCTTAAGCAAGCATAACGATAATCATAAGGGCGATAACGAAACCGTAAATAGCAGTAGCCTCTGCCAACGCACTACCAAGAATAAGTGTCTTTGTAATCTTACCTTCTGCCTCTGGCTGTCTTGCAACAGCTTCTGAAGCTCTACCAGTTGCTATACCAATACCAATACCTGCACCAAATGAACCTAATACGGCGATACCTGCGCCAATAGCTATAATTGTTCCACTCATAATCTTATCTCCTTTTTCTTAACATATACTCATATATAGGCTATCTGCCTACACAACAAGCCTTCTTAATTAATTATTCTGTAATTTCATCAATATACAATGATGTAAGGAATACAAATACATATGCCTGAAGTAAACCATCAAATATATCGAAGTACAGACTGAACACAACCGGAAGTCCTACCGGAAGTATCATTTTCAGAAGCTCCATAATAACGAAAGCTCCTAATACATTACCGAAAAGTCGCATACAAAGTGAAAGTGGCTTTGTAACTACTTCGAGAATGTTAATTGGTGTTACGATTGCAACCGGCTCAACAAAGCCGTGTAACCAACGCTTAACACCCTTGTGATAGATACCAGCAGCTTCAATAAGAATAATACTCATAAGTGCCAGTGCTACCGTTACTCTTAAGTCCTTTGTTGGGGACTTAAATCCAAACAGTCCGATAATATTGGAAACACCAATATATAACATAACTGTTGTAAGATACGGCACATAAGCCTTACCCTTCTCGCCAACCATTCCTTGAACCATCTTCATAAGACCTGTAACTATGCTTTCAGCAACAGCCTGTCTTTTACTTATATGATCCACCTTAAGATTTCGGGTCAGTATAAATGAAACTACAACCAGGACTGCCATAATGATCCATGTGACCACAACTGCCTCAGATACTGGTATTCCACCCAAAATAGGAATCGTAAAGACGGTCTCACATTGAAGCTCTTCAATAAGATTCTGTGCTAAATCATTCAAAAAACCATCTCCTTATCCTTTCTTTTTCTCACTGCGAAGTTTATACCCATTTTATGGAAATGTAAAGCAAATAAATTAATTTTTAACAATCTTAACTTTTTAATCTTAACATATTATACAAATCTATGTATGTATATTAGTACATCAACTTGTTATCTCAATTAATTATGGATATGATAATTTTCTAATATTACATAAAAATATATGTATTATCTGACTTTATGATACAGCATTTATTATGTATAAAAGTTAGTACAATTAAGGAATATCAAGCAATACTGACCATCGGTCATTTATTTATTTTTTAATATTTTACATAGAATTCTTTATGTTTTATCATTTATAACATATATAAAAAATGTATGCAGACATACCATTATGTTATATAATAAGAAGAAAATACATTAAAAATACAATTGTATAGAGTAAAATGCACAAAAATTAAAAATTTATTAAAATATATAACTTATCGTTATTATCAAGGTGTATATGTAATATTTTTCACTATTTGTTATATATTTATTAATTAACTTGCACCTATAATTGGCAATTATAATTTCTAACAATGTAACTTATTATATTAAGAATTTTATTAATATTAAGGATTTTATTAAGAATATGAAACATTCATTGAACCCACAGCACAATACAACTGCCGGCTCACACCCTGTTAAATCATCAATACGCTGGCATAACATCAGAACATCTTCTTACTGGAACATTTTCAAATTATCAGCCTGTTTCTTCCTTATTATTATACTGCTCTATTTTACCCATATTGGCTGTCCTATTAAATTCATAACAGGCATTTCCTGCCCAGCCTGCGGTATGACGAGAGCTGTGCTTGCAATTCTTCACGGTGATACACACGCTGCACTTAATTATCATCCTCTTGTCCTTACACTTCCAGTGCTATTAATAAGTGTTATCGTATATATAGTTAATACCAGACGTATTAAGCCTTCCGTCAGGTTAAGCCGCCTATTGAATTGTATCTTTATATTATCTGCAGTGCTATTTATCGCCGTGTATGTACTACGAATGTTAAATACTACAGATACTATAGTCACATTAGCACCTTCACAATCAATATTGGTTAGATTATTCAGAAATATCTTCAAATAATTGTGAAAAGATTATCTATTCTTTTAATAAGCAATCACATATGCTAGAATATAACCAGAATATTAGTTGGCACTAACATTTCCTGCTGACTATATATTCTGGTTATTATTATATGGCGCACTAGCGCAGAAAGCAGGTATATATGGCATTACATGTTATGGATGAAGCCAATCGTTGTCTTCAATGCAAAGTTCCACAGTGTCAGAAAGGCTGCCCTATAAGCACCAACATTCCACTGGCAATTAAGTTACTCAAAGAGAACAAGCTTGATGAAGCAGGTAAAATGCTTTTTGAAAATAATCCTCTTACAACTGTATGCAGTCTTGTCTGTAACCACGAAAACCAATGCGAGGGGCATTGTGTTCTTGGACGTAAGGGAGCACCTGTACATTTTTCAACAATAGAGAATTATATCTCAACTACATATGCTAACAAAATGACAGAAGGTCCTAAGCCATCTAACGGTATGCGTGTAGCTATTATCGGTTCAGGTCCTGCTGGAATCACAATCGCTATTATCCTGGCAAGATATGGATATCAGGTAACTATATTTGAGGGCAAGGACAAAATTGGCGGTGTCTTAAGATATGGTATTCCTGAATTTCGTCTTCCCAAATCAGTTCTTGACGATATCGAATACCGTCATCTTGAATTAAAGGGTATCAAGGTACGTCCTAATACTCTTATAGGAAGTGCAATAACTATTGAAGATTTATTCCGTGATGGTTATAAGTCTATATTCGTAGGAACTGGCGTATGGAATCCTAACACACTTCACATAAAGGGCGAGACATTTGGAAATGTCCACTTTGGAATTAACTATCTTAACAACCCCGACAGCTATAAGCTTGGAGAACGTGTAATCGTAATCGGTGCTGGTAATGCTGCTATGGACGTTGCAAGAACAGCGATAAGAAAAGGTGTCCGCAGGCTAACCTGCTTCTCTATCACTAAAGAAGTAGCTGCCAGCCAGTACGAATTCAGCTACGCCACTCTTGAAGGTGTTGAATTTGAATATAACAAACGACCAGTTGAGATTAAAGATAACGGCGTAATATTCAGAGATGTAATAGAAAATGAAGATGGCTCATTCACTGATGTAGATGGAAGCGACACATTATATGAATCAGACAGCGTTATTATCTCAATAAGCCAGGGACCAATGACAAGGCTTGTCAACAGCACTAAAGGCTTAAATGCCAACAAACGTGGTCTTCTTGAAGCTGACGAAACAGGTCATACATCACGCCCGGGAATATTCGCATCTGGTGATGTCGTTAATGGAGCTAGAACTGTTGTAGAGGCTGTGGCACATAGTAAGATTGTGGCAGAGTCTATGCATGAGTATATGCAATCGCTTAAAGACTAACGGACTAATACATATCGCTTCACGATAGTATTCAATGTATGACACTAATAAATGCTTTAGCTAAATAACAGTAATAACTAACAGACGACAGTAAATAAAATCGCGGTTATCATCAACGTCAGGCACGCTCTCGCTACTCTCGCACGTAGCGGATACTAAGGTGCTAAAATACAGCACCTAAGTACCGGCGTGCTCAAAGTACCTGACTTTTGATAATAACCGCGATTTTCTTTGCAATCTGTTTTATAACAATATCCAATTAAATATTCTGGCGTAAGCCCCTGATACGAGCCACCACTCAAGCCATATACCGTCCGTTATACCACCACACTTACTTAACCTGCGTAACTGTTCCGTCATCTGCCACATTTGCATTAATACTCACCTTATTAAGAAGGCTGAATATTCTGCTTTTATCTTCTTCCTGTGTGCATATACGTGTCACACAGCCCTGTAATGTGCCGTCCTGAACAGCTGGCACTACTGATACATCAATTTTATCACCATAATCATTGCCGCTTATTCTGATATTCACAAGCATTGTATCAACATTATATTCATCGAACCAGAAATTACCAAGACTATAGAATATAGGCTTATCCTCATAATACTCTATACCCTGAAGGCAATGGCTGTGACCGCCAATAATAACATCTGCTCCTGCATCTATATATTCCCTTGCGCTAGACCTCTGAACGTCCTCAAGCACAGTTGTATGCTCAGTACCCCAGTGGACAACCGCAACTACATAATCTGCATTAGCTCTGGCCTCTTTAATCGTCTGGACAAATAACTCTGTATCATAACATCTGAGTATTCCTGGCGTAGTATCTGTAGCCTGTGGTGTCATCTTATACTTTTCAGCTCTTGAAGCTGCCACAATAGCTATCTTCTTACCGTCAACTTCTGTATAATATGGTTTCATTGCTTCTTCAAGCGTTCTTCCAGCTCCAACATACGGAATTCCAACTGCTTCTAAAGCAGAAAATGTATCATACATTGCCTCCTGTCCATAATCATATACGTGATTATTAGCAAGCTGTGCAACATCTACTCCAAGTGCATTAAGCACCTTTGCTCTCTCTGGACCAGCTCTGAATGTCCACATTTTATTAGCAAGAGGTGCACCTCTGTCACTGTAGCAGAATTCATTATTAACCAATGTAATATCTGCATCTTTCATATACTTTATAAGCTCTGGCGATATACATTTAGTAATATCTCCGTTATTCTTATCAAGTTCTTTAGTTGTCGGCTCACCCTCCGCAATGTTAATATCACCTGTAAATGTCATTGTTATGTCAAACGGGTGTGTATCAATTGTTGTTTCTTCCTGTGTTGAAACCTCGCTTGTATCTAATACATCATTACTGCTTACACTTGATGATTTCCCACACCCTGATATAAACAACACACTCATAATGACAGCTATAATAACGGCTGATTTCGTCTTTAAAGCATTTTTTACTATGCTCTTTCTCATTATATAGTATTCTCCATTCCTGACCTATATGTATTCTGTTCTCGTTCAATCATTCATAAATAATTATTGATTATTATCAATTATTGATTATTCACAATTACTTATTACTATCAATCATTTATTCTTAACAATTATTTATTCTTAGAGTTCTTTGAATCCTTATGTTCACTGACTGATTCGTCCATAACGCCTCCTGCCGCAAGCAGTGCTTTAGCTCTCTCAAAGGAATCCATATGAACTAAAATATCACATTTGGCATTCTTATCATTATTAAGAAATCTAAGAAGTCCTGTATGTAACTTCCATCTTTCAAAATATGAAATATTGTTCTTTCTAAGAACCTTCTCTATCTTCTTACATTCTTCCATTGATACATCAGAACGAATTACTCTTTCCATTGTTGAAACTTCACTCATCGCATAACACCTCTTTTATTATAGTTTCAATTCACTTTTTCAGACTAAATTTTATCACATAAGAATCAAAAAATCTATAAAAAAATAAAACTGCCACTTTATGTTAATCATAAAGCGGCAGTTTTTGTTACTATATATTAGGTTAACCGGATAAACTTTTTAATTATCTTGATAATCCTTTTCTCTTCTTCTCATAGAAGAATACACCTGCAAGTGCCATAACACTCATAATCATTAAGATTACATATACTACTGAGTTAGTTGTATCACCTGTTGCTGTGCTCTCACCTGTTTCTGGATTACCAGCTGCTGGCTCACTTGTAGATGGATTATCTATAACCTCTCCAGAGCCTTCAGTCTTAGCATCACTATAGATGATTGCATATGTTGAGAACTTATCTGACTTAAATGTAAGTTTACCTGTTGCTGCATCAAATGCTGTATCAAGGATAGTTGTTTCACCATCGTGTACTCTCACAATCTTATAAGTTCTTGTTACTGTAGAATCTGTATTAATAAGATTTTCTGGAAGAGCAATTGTAAATTCAATCTTCTTATCTGTAGATGTTATTGTTCTCTTATCGTTACCAACTGATAATATAATGCTTATATCGAAATATGAACCAACTACATAATTACCAGATATAATACCTTCTACTGCATTCTTATCTTTAGCAGTTACGCTGTCAGCAATATTCTTAACATCAACTTCAATCTTTACATCAGCACCATTAGCAATTGCCTCTTTTTCTGCTTCTGTAAACTCTATGTCATCAGTATCTACTACAACACTTACGATGTCTTTCATATCACCTGAAGCAACTGTATCTGGTGTAAGCTTGGCAATTGAAGTAACATCTACCTTCTCAGCACAACCTTCGTGTTTACAATGACGAGACTTAGAACCTTCTTCTAATACTGTAGGTGCTTTATCAACTGTAAATTCATCGCTGAAATCATGTCCTAAAGCATCTATTTCCCTTGTCTGTTCAGCATCACACTTAGTACATAATCTGTGTTCAACACCCTTTTCTGTACATGTTGGTGCTGTCTTAACTGTCCACTCACCCCATACATGCTCTTCTGGTCTACCCTCTACGAACTGGAGGAAATCACCTAAGATGACTTTGCCATCCTTTTCTTCTGGCATTGCTTCAATGCCACCATTAACGATATCCTTGAAATTGCTAAGGTTCTTGAAATCTTCTGCTGTAAGCTTTGCACCTTCACTATTAACTGACTCGCCATTCTTGTTAATAAAGAAACTTTCGAGTGAATAGTAACGGCTGATTACATCTTCCTTTGCTTCCTTATCTGTCTTATTAAGTAATGCCTTACCTTCTGCATCTACAATTTCCTTGTATGTATCATCTGAGTAAGACTTAACATTCTCTACTGTAAACTGAGGTTCATCACCTGTATATACATGTAATTCTAAGTTAGAACCACCATTATTATAACCTACTAAGTTAACATAAGTTCCCATAGGATCTGAGTTGTTAGTAAATCCATTAGCTGTATTACCAAATGAGTAGCTGTTATATATCTTGTGATTAACTGCTATACCAGAACCACCCATCTTAAATCCATTACCATCACCCTTTGAGTCATGTAATGCACCATTGTAATATAACATACCATTACCGTAGCATACGCTGTCATAGATTTCTACTGCTCCAATTGCTCCTGTTGCGCCCTTAGAGAAGAGATCCCATCCATCATCAGCGTTGTATGCTGCTATACAACCCTTAAATACATTGCCTTCACCACAAGTAAGCTTAGCAGCGAAACCATCTGCATTGTTCTGTGACTTATCACTATTATTATATGCGTTACAATTAATTATCTGGTTGTATGAAGGCCAATCTGCCTTATTATTAGAACCATCAGTTCTTGATACTGAAAGTCCTGAATTAGAGTGACCATAGAAATCACAATTCTCTACAATGTTGTGGCTGCCACCAAGTCTAACACCGCCGCCATTGCCGAACTTCATACCACTTACATACCAGTAATCACCTGATAAATCAAATGTATTAGATACGAACTTACTATCTACAAAGCTTCCGCCAAAATCAAATACTACATCTTCTGTATTATCTGGTGCTGCCATAAAATATTTCATTCCATCTTCACCAGTACCATCATTGCCATGCCATACACCTGTAGTCTTCTTAAGATTGTATGTACCACCAAGTGCATATACAGCCTGACCAGCCTGACAATATGTTAATGCTGTCTGAACATCTAATGGATCTTCCTTAGTACCTGCTGCTGATGAAGTACCTGTTGGAGAACAATATATAGCTTCCTTAACTGGAGCAATTATTCTACGGTTAACTGTTGCATTCATTACAACTGGAGCTGATGATGTTATATTCTGTGTTGCATCTGGTTCAAAGTATGCCTGAAATCTGTTATCACCAACAATTAATGTTGTATCAAATGTATATGTTCCTTTTTCTACTAACTTCTGGCTTTCAATTGTCTTGCCATTCTGCTTAATTGTAAGAAGTCCCTTAGTATTAACAGATACACCATATGTATAGCTTTCTGATGAAGTCTGGCTAAGTGTTGTCTGTGATACACCTGGTTTTGTAGCTGCTGGCTTGTCAAATGTCTGTGGAGCATCTGCTGCTCTGTCTGTTACATTAAGTACAACTGATGATGTATCAACTGTAATCTTAGCACCTCTTGCTGCAAAGAAACCAAGATACATATTATTTTCATCTATTGTTGAGAATGTATCTGCTGGTAAGTAATAGAAGATATTCTCTAACTCACCACCTGGATTAGTCTCACCCGTTACTTCACTTGTAACACTTGAACCTTCTACATATTTGCCTGTTGCTATATCCTTCATCCAGGCATATATACCTGAATTGTCTTTCTTTAATCTTAATTCATATGTCTGTGGTTTATCTTCTGTAATCTGATACTTTAACGATTTACCAATCTTGCTAAATCTTGTAATATTATGTCTATTAGATGCATCTCCATCTGTAACACCATATCTACCGAATACATTTACCTGTCCATAATATCCACCAACTGCAATTGAATTAGAGTAGTAGATTGATGAATCACCATCTGTACCGTTAGAATCTCTTACCATAATACCAAAACCTTCCTGATTATCAGGAGCTGTCTTTGTAATAAAGTAATTAACTGTTACGTTAGCTGTTATATCAAAGTTATCATTCTTAGCATCTAACTTTGTATAATAATAAGCTATACCATCCTGTCCATCATCTGTACACTTACCTTTTCCTTCTGGTGCTTCAATTATAACTGAACCTTCAGTAGCAGTATTTATTGTCATTGCCTTTTTGTCGATAGACTGACCAAATATAATTGAATTCCAAGTAAGATCTTCAAACTTAAATTCTTTCTTATCTCTTACTGTTGCCTGAATTGTTGTTTCAAGCGCCTTTCCATCTACTGTTGCAGAAATCTTAATATCATATGTTCCTGTTTCATCTTTCTTGTATGCTGATGAATCAACCTTAACATCTGATTCAGCGACTTTCTCTTCTCGTCCACTATCATATACAGCAACTACTTCAAGTCCGTCTGCACTAAAGTCAGTACCCTTAACATATGTAGTTGTTGTTGGATATACATCTACTTTAAGTGAATGTACTGTAGGTTTAACAACTTCAAGTGTATATTCAGCCTTTGCACCATTGTATTCTACTACATATGTGTACTCGCCTGCTACTTTTGTATCAAGTTTAGCAGTCTTAGCCTTTACATAAGCCTTAACTGAATCTGTACCCTGAATAACCTTAGCTGAACCATCTGAATAATCAGCTGTTATTGTAAGACCTTCTACATAAGCATCTGCATCATATTCTGTGTCTGTATAAAATCTTGTTGTGTTAGGTGATGTTATTGTAATATTCTTAACTGTTGCATCTGATACGCTTATAGGAATAACAACTTCCTTTGTAACATCACCATATGTATGGCTTACTGTTACTTCTTTGTTTCCAGCAGTTGTGAAATCAACATCACTTACTTTTGTATTAGTATCATTACTATCAATAAGTGTCTTTAAATCGAAGGTTCTACCACTATTATATACAACTTTACCTACTAATCCTGTAAAATCAAGAGTTTTATCAGTTACCATATAATCTGTCTTAACTGGCATATATTCTATATACATATCTGATACTACTTCTTTGATAACTGTTATAGGAACCTCAATTGTCTGTCCTAAATATAAAAGAGTAAGCTTTCCAGCATCTGTAACTTCTGCAAATGGGTCATTGCTCATATCAACAACACAATCTGATGCTGTGATTTCTCTTTCTTTTCCATCAACTGATACTGTAGCCTTAAAGCCTGTCAAATCAACATCTTCATATGTATTACCAGCACAGTATGTTGTCTTCTTAGGTGCTGTAACATTTGTTGTTACCTTTACTGATGAGCTGTCCTGTGTGTAAGCTAACTTAACATTATTAAATGTAACCTTAGCATTTCTTGCAGCAAATAATCCAACATACATTGCATTATCTGTAATTAAATCATCTGCTGAACACTCTGCAGCAACTTCACCATTAAAATAAAGTTTAACACTATCTCCAACCTTCTGAATAGCAAGGTCGTATGTTCCACCTACTTCTGGTGATTCACCTAATCTTGTATGTGCCAATGCTGTTGTCTTATATCCAGCATTACCATGTCCACTTGCTGCCTGATTACCATATCCACCAACAAATGCAAAATTATTCTTATCTGCTGTTAACTTTGCAGTATTTCCATGTGCTCCCACATTATCTCTAATTGTTAAACCAAAGGCTGCCTGAGCATTTGCTGCTAATGTATCAACCTTAGCCTGTGCTGTGATTGTAAAATCATAAGATTTATCAAGTTCATACAAGAATGTATTTAATCCCTGATCACTAGCTGAACCATTAATCTTACCTTTATCACCTGTTACTTCTAATGTAACTCCTCCATTTCCTGTATCTGTAGCAAATGCCTTTGTCACATCTGTACTGCTACCAAATACATTCCAGGTCCATCCTTTCCAAGTTCCGTCTTCGACTGTCTTTCCACCTTCAAAAGTAGTTTTTGAAGCTGCATTAGCTTTTGTCATAAGACTATTAACTGGAATAAGGCTTACAACCATTAAGAAAGCTAATACAGAAGCGACAATCTTCCTAACTTCTTTTTTAATCCTCATAACTAGGATTCCTCCTTCTTCATTAATACGCACTTTTAATCAGATACGAAAAAGGCTTGCACATAGTAATATAGAATACGGCTTTCATTCACTATATTAGTCACTATGCACTAAACCTTTATCCAATACCTCAAAAGTTGAGTTAATATTAGCACAACCAACTTGGTGGGTCAAGATGCCCATTGGGTATTTTTTATATTTTCGGCGGTATATACAGTTTTATTTTAGGTAATTTGTACAAAAGTAATGAAAATTGTATGAAAAACCTCTTAAATTTTAATTGTATACCGGTACGACTGAATTCAAAAGCTCTTTTGCAGTTATCTACATATACTTTATGTGTGTTTTTATAACCAAGCAAATAGTATTATCACATTGTATAACTTGAATATATCCAATATAAAAATTATAATTATAAACAACGGAGGTGAAATTTATATGACAAAAAAAGAGATGTTAGATGAAATGGAGGAAGCTGGCTGGAGTTATGATACAGATTTAGATTCCCCATATAAAGCCGTCAAAGAGGATTACGATGAAATGAAAAAAGAACTTTCCGATGATTCCTTACTTTTCCCTAACGGCAGAGATTATGATGCTGAAGATGAAGATGGTATTTAATCCGTAATAACATAGTAAGAGGGCTGCCGCAGCAACAACCCTCTTACTGTCTGTCAGCCAACTTTTCTTTATATCCTTCTACTACTGACGTTATTATATTTATTATGACTATGCTCTAATTAATGCAACAAGAATTAATTCATTATTTTACCAGATTACAATTTATTAATACCAGATTCTTTATTTCTGCATTTATAGCAGCTTTCTATACGTCTCCCTATCTTTTTCCTCTATATCCAGTGTATCCATTGCCTCTTCTGCTGTCTGATTCAACTTTCTCATTAATGTTCTTATGCTGTCAAGACGCGCCTGTTTCTCCCCTCGTTCCATTCCTCGTCTTTCTCCGCGTTCCTCGCTTTCTTCTACCAGCAAATCACTTATGTTACACATATCATTCACACACCCTTCTAATTCTGTTGTCATCTCAAGTCCGTATTCTTCTAACTGGTTCATCTTATCCTGTCTTGCCCTGCCAGAAAATAATACTTCTAGCATTGCTATAAGCCTATTTTTTGATTCTTCGACATCTGCTCTGCTTCTTATTCTTATAACCGCTCCATTCATTATGCTTCGCTGTGGAAGCCAGCTTGTATTGCCATAGATTACTCTTGGCTGCAAGCCTAATTCTATTATAGAGTCTTCATCGGCTTCTGTATCCATACATATCCATATGCTGTATACATCTTTGATGTCATCATAGTTTGATTTTATGAATTCTACATTTTTCTGTGAAGACACTAGTCTTGCCATATAATACACCATTCTTGATTCGATATGATAACCAAGCTTTGTATATGAAATACTTTTCTGTGCCTCAACATTTACAAGTATTTTAATTGTTCTATTATTATAATACAATGGAAATCTTATGTCGTAAATAATTTTTCCATCTTTTATATCTACGTCTTCGGTTCCATCACTTTCAATTTTAATGCACAGCTTTTCCGGAACTGTAAGTGATACTATTGTCTCTCCTATGCAGGGAATTATGTCTTTTATGCTGTATTCCCTGAATTCTGGCACTATTACTTTTACTATATTGGCTAATATCTGCGGGTCTGCCAATATACATTTAGCATAGTCGTCTCTCATTGCTTTATCTACATCAAGCTTTGACATTGTTTCTGCAAGATGTGTGGTTACTCTCTGATACTTCATTAAACCTCCTTTTCATTGGTTATCATTTATCCACCATAGTCAGTTATTCGCACTAAAATTTTAAATATTGGAATTATATTGGCGAATTGCCATTAGATTTCATATATAGTTCCGATATGGTTGCCACATATTACTATCAAACATTATTATATTTAGATTAGATACTATATAAATAGAATACCACATATCACTATGTATTGCAATAGAATATTTAAAAAACAAAAAGGCATTGCCAGACCACTCAAATGGACTTTCCTTCCGTGCACACCTGGCCAGTCAAGAAAGCCCATACCATAGGCCCGATAATACCTCTCTTTATTAATTACATTAGGTGATTGCGGTTACTTGTGTTCACAGTACAAATAACAATCAATTTTGCTGAGTTTCGCAAACGCCTATTAATTACATAATTATGCCAATGACCCTCTCTTAAGCCATCTTCCACTAACAAACCTTGCAACAAAGCATACTGACCTTGCTGCCCAGTCAATGAACATTCCTATCCATACGCCAAGAACTCCCATTCCAAGCATTACGCCAAGGACGTAGCTGCTTCCGACCCTGAACAGCCACATCGAGATAATACTTGCTGTCATTGTGAATTTTACATCTCCCGCCGCTCTTAATGGATTGGATAATGTAAATGAAAGCGGCCATATAAATAATGAAACCACATTAAAGCATCTTAAAATCATTACTGTAATCTGTGTTGCCTCACCTGATAAGTTAAACCACGAAGCAATAAATGGTGCTAAGAAGAATAATGGAATATTACATATCCAGTCGCCGAAATACGCACATTTAAGCACTTTTTTAGTATACATTTTTGCCTGTTCTTTCTCACCGGCACCTATGCACTGTCCAACAACTGTGATAAGTGCAAGTCCCATAGATGAAGCCGGAATATTTGCAAAATCGATAACTGTATAGCCAACCGAATTAGCGGCTGTAGATGCTGTTCCAAATGTTGCAACCATACTTACAACCATAAGCTTTCCTATCTGGAACATACCATTTTCTATGCCTGATGGAATACCTATTGTCAGAATCTTCTTTATATATATCCAGTCTGGAACAAAATATTTTATATGATCTATTCTTATCGGATTAGTCTTTCCGCATACAAGTACTGTCATAACTATTCCAGCTGCAACACGGCTAAGTGCTGTTGACAGTGCAACACCAGCTACACTCCACTTAAATACGAATACAAACAAAGCATTTCCAGCTACATTAATCACATTCATAAGTATGCTTATATTCATACTTACCTTACTGTTGCCTACGCTCCTGAATATTGCAGCTCCTGCATTGTACATTCCAAGGAAAGGATATGAAAGGGCTGTTATCACAAAATATAACACAGCACAATCCATAACTGAATCTTCAACAGTTCCGAATATCACCTTAAGTAATGGTCTTGTAAATGAAACTGAAAATGCTGTCATTATAACTGAAAATATTAACAAAACAGTTTCAAGCTGTGCTCCTGACTTTCTTGATTCATCATCCCTGCCTTTACCTATATACTGACTGCAAACAACAGCGCCACCTGTCGCAAGTGCTGCCATAACCTGTATGATAAGCCTGTTGATATTATCAACAAGTGCAACTCCTGCAACTGCCGCTTCTCCTGACTGTGATACCATAAGTGTGTCAACAAGTCCAACAAGCACTGCAAGAAGCTGTTCAAACATAAGGGGTATTATTAATTTTCTTAAATCTTTACCACTAAACAACATAAATCATTACTCCATAACCAACAAATTCGGTCAGAACGCATATTGTACATTCTGACCGAATAAAATAATTTCTTAATACTTTAATATAATCTGTTATATTAATCTACTGTATAAATCCAGCCCTTAGGAGCTTCGATTCTACCCATCTGGATACCTGTAAGAGTTTCATATAACTTCTTTGTAACAGGTCCCATCTCGTCCATACCACTTGGTAAGCAGATTTCCTTGCCGTGATCAACTATCTTTCCTACAGGAGAGATAACTGCTGCTGTACCGCAAAGACCACATTCAGCAAAGTCCTTAACTTCATCAAAGAGAACTTCTCTTTCTTCAACTTCAAGTCCAAGGTATTCCTTAGCAACGTGTACTAATGAACGTCTTGTAATAGATGGTAAGATACTATCTGACTTAGGTGTTACAACCTTGCCGTCCTTAGTAACAAAGAGGAAGTTAGCTCCACCTGTCTCTTCAACCTTAGTTCTTGTAGCTGGGTCAAGATACATATTCTCAGCATATCCTTCTGCGTGAGCTGTAACGATTGCGTGAAGGCTCATTGCATAGTTAAGACCAGCCTTGATATGACCTGTTCCGTGTGGTGCTGCTCTATCAAAATCTGAAACCTTAATTGTAAGTGGCTTAGCGCCGCCCTTAAAGTATGGTCCAACAGGTGTTGTAAATACTCTGAACTGATATTCATCAGCAGGCTTAACACCTATAACTGGATTGCTTCCGAACATATATGGGCGGATATAAAGTGATGCACCTGAACCATAAGGTGGTACCCAGTCTTCATTAGCTCTTACTGTTTCAGCAATAGCTTCTACGAACTTATCTTCTGGGAATACTGGCATCTCAAGTCTTCTACAAGAATCTGCCATTCTGCTTGCGTTCATATCTGGTCTGAAAATAACTGTGTGACCATTCTCTGTTGTGTATGCCTTCATACCTTCAAAACATGACTGTGAATACTGTAATACACCAGCGCATTCGCTGATAACGACTTTGTCATCATCTGTGATAACGCCGTCATCCCATGCTCCATCCTTATAATTAGCTACGAATCTCTTATCAGTCTTTACATAGCCAAATCCTAAATTAGACCAATCAATATCTTTCTTTGCCATAACTTTATACTTCCTTTCGTATTCGACAGTCTACTCCCCTTACTGTCAGGAGCTTCTGCAATACCAGCCATAAATGTCTGCTTTGCTGTAAAATGTTCTTACAACACAGCTGACAACCGGTAAATACGCTGACCCCTTGGCATAACACTCTTTCTTTGGTGTTTACTATAATGGATCCCATCGATTAATTAAATTAGGGATATTTTATACCCACATTTTATATAAGTCAATAAATTTTGCCTATCTAATAATTTCACAAGTATATTTTTTATGTATTTTACAGCTTTTTGAGCCGCACTATTAGTCCAGCGCCGCTTCGCCGCACTGGACACGCGGGCGTTCGCCCTATCAGACATAATGCAAAGCCACAATTTTGTGCAAGCACAACTGTGTCTTTACATTATGTCTGGCACGGCTCATTGCTTTCGCGATCATTCATAGCTTGTAATCTGTGTGTAGAAGTTATCGTAGTCTGTTCTGCCTTCTCCTGTGAATGCGATTGCTGTTCTTGGGTGCTGGTTAGCATTTCCTGTAATCATATACTGGACGTCACACCCCCATACAACTCCGGCTTTCTTAAGTGGAACCATATGATTTTCAATGAACTTAAGAACTGGTGAAATTCTGTACTTTGGATTTCTTAAGAAGCCCATAAGAAGCTCTGTATAACAGTTGCCTGCACCTCTGCCCATTCCGCTCATTGTAACATCAAGATAGCTTACACCTATTGTGCACGCCTCAATAGTATTGGCAAATGCAAGCTGCTGGTTATTGTGTGCATGTATACCAACTCTCTTTCCGTATTTCTCAGCAATCCTGATATATTTATCTGCAAGTCTTCTTATCTGTTCAGGATAAAGTGAACCGTAGCTGTCTACAAGGTAGATTACGCTTGCCTTGCTCTGTGCAGCAAGAAGTTCAAGTGCAAGGTCTAACTCATTCTCACTTGCTGTAGAGATAGCCATAATATTAATAGTAACTTCATATCCCATATCTGCACAGTAATTAATCATCTCTATAGCCGCAGGTATAGTATTAATATATGTAGCTACCCTTACCATATCTATAACACTTTCAGACTTAGGAATTATATCCTTCTTGTAATCAGTTCTTCCTACGTCTGCCATAACAGAAATCTTTAAGTCTGTATCATTATCACCAACGATAGCTCTTATATCTTTCTCATCGCAGAACTTCCACTTGCCGTAATCCTCAACCTTAAAGACTTCCTTTGATGCCTTATATCCAAATTCCATATAATCAACGCCTGCGGCTACATTTGCCTTATACAAATCGCGCACAAAATCTTCGCTGAATTCAAAATTGTTAACAAGACCTCCATCTCTAAGTGTACAATCAACGACCTTAATATCTGGTCTGAATGATACTAACTCGCCTTTCTGTTCCATAGTAATCCTCCATTCTTTCCCGGTAAAAGCTAAGAAAATAATTCCCGCACCGGGTGTTCTCAATCTAGTATCAGTGTGCAGGAAAAGATTGCATATGCCTGATATGCTTCTGCACACGTTTTATTATACTTTAAAGCGTTACACTTTAAAGTGCTAAATTGTCATTATTATACCACTATATTTAATTTTGTAAAGTACTAATTGCATCTTCCATAATATCCATCATATCTAAAAGTCCGTTAAGGTATTCTTTCTGGCTTGTAAATTTTCTTTTAGTAACTGTCCATATAAAATGTGGCACTCCATTTATTTTAAAATCCAAAGCCCCACCGAAGCTTTCAAGAAGTTTAGGAATTGCATCAGAATCTATATCAGCATTAGGATATATATTCATAACTGTTCTCCAGTTAGATGCACCTCCTGCCGGATTAGCGGCAGTTTCGCCCTTAATCTCCATAATTCCTATCTTATGTGCCTTGCTCTTTATAAGTGCTACCATCAAAAGATTAGAAGCACACGAAGGAATACTTCCATATCTGTCTGAAAGCTCATCTTTCATATCTGACAATTCTTCCCTCGTTTCAAGTGCTGCAATCCTTTTATAGATATCTAATTTCTGGTATTCGCTCTTAATATATGAAGCTGGAATATATGCATCAACTTCCAGATCAACAGTAGTTTCAAAACTGTATTCGTTCTTTATGCCCTTTAAGTTATTGACTGCCTGATTAAGCATTTTACAATACAAGTCATAACCTACTGCCGCCATATGCCCGTGCTGGCTCTTTCCAAGCACATTTCCTGCACCTCTTATCTCAAGGTCTTTCATAGCAATCTTAAATCCCGAACCAAGGTCAGAGAATTCCTTTATAGCACTTAATCTCTTCTCTGCAACCTCGGATATCATCTTATCCCTTTTGTACATAAGAAAAGCATATGACGTTCTTGTACTTCGTCCAACTCTTCCCCTTAACTGGTAAAGCTGGGAAAGCCCGAACTGGTCAGCATTTTCTATAATCATAGTGTTACAGTTAGGTATATCCATACCTGTTTCTATAATTGTCGTAGATACAAGAACATCTATCTCTCCATTGACGAACTCATACATAATCTTTTCAAGCATACGCTTATCCATCTGTCCATGTGCATACGCAACAACCGCATCAGGAACAAGATTTTGTATATACTCAGCACGTTCCTCAATGTCCCTTACCTTGTTGTATACATAATACACCTGTCCATTTCGTGCAAGTTCTCTTGTAACCGCCTCTCTTATCATCTCATCATTATGTTCTGTAACAAATGTCTGTATCGGATGTCTGTCCACCGGCGGCTCTTCAAGAACACTCATATCCCTAATACCGACAAGGCTCATATGAAGTGTTCTTGGAATAGGAGTTGCACTTAATGTAAGAACGTCTATGTTGTTCTTTAATTCTTTAATCTTTTCTTTATGTGCAACACCAAAACGCTGTTCCTCATCAATAATAAGCAGTCCCAGATCCTTAAACTGCACATCCTTTGACAATACACGGTGCGTTCCTATAACAACATCTATCGTGCCATTCTTAAGCCCTTCAATCGTCTTTTTATTCTGTGCACTTGTCCTGAAGCTTGACAACTGACCGACATTAACAGGAAAGCCTTTCATTCTCTCCTCAAATGTTGAAAAATGCTGGCTTGCAAGCACCGTTGTAGGAACAAGGTAAGCCACCTGCTTGCCGTCCTGAACAGCCTTAAATGCAGCTCGTATTGCAACTTCTGTCTTTCCATAGCCGACATCGCCGCATATAAGTCTGTCCATAACCCTGCCGCTTTCCATATCCTTCTTGGTATCCTCAATGGCATTAAGCTGGTCATCTGTCTCCTCATAAGGAAACATTTCCTCAAATTCCTTCTGCCATACAGTATCCTGTGAAAATCTGTAACCCTCAACCTTCTGCCTTATCGCATAAAGCCTTACAAGCTCTTTAGCCACTTCCTCAACTGCCCCTGTAACCTTGGCTTTTGTCTTCTTCCACTCAACACCACCAAGACTGTTAAGCTTAGGCTTTTTCTCCGTATCCTGATTAGCGTACTTCTGCAGACGGTCAAGCTGTGTTGCAAGCACATATAGATTGCCGTTATTCGCATACGCAATCTTAATATAATCCTTCTCAACACCTTCTACCTGTATCTTTTCTATTCCCTTGTATACACCAAGTCCGTGGCTCTCGTGCACAACATAATCGCCTATATTAAGTTCGTTAAAGCTGGCAATGTTCTTTCCATCGTGCTTTTTCTTCTTAAGCTTCTTCATCTTTCTTGCACTGAATATATCATTCTCTGCAATAACAACAAATGAAAGAACAGGATACTCAAAGCCTTTATGCAGGCTCCCATATGTCACTATAATAAGCCCGCTTCCGTAATCCTTATTAAAATCCTCGCTGTAAAAGCTGGCAATTCCAAGCTTTCCCAGATCATCAACTATTCTTAATGCCCTCGTTCTTGAACTGCATACAAGTATTGTTGTATATCCATTTTTCTTGTACTTTTCCAAATCCTTGGCCAGATACTCAAAACTGTTATTATATGAGCTTATGCTTCTTGCCGTGATGTACATAGAATAATCTATCTCAAAGCCCTCAGGCTTATAATCAAGTGTCGTTAATATAAGCTTTTTATTATTCCTTAAATCACTGATAATCTCATTCATAGCCTTGACCTTATTAGTCTGGCTTGGAAGCACATAACCTGCAGCAAGACGGTTCTTCATACTCTCGTTGTATTCATACAATGTCAGCTCATTACATTCTTTCAGCCTGTTAGGCTCATCTAACACAACAAGAGTATTCTCCTCCGGAAAATACTCTGCCAGTCCAACTGTATCTGCCACAAGTGTATCTGTGAACTTCTCATAATTACCGGTACGCTCGACATCTGCAACAAGCTTGTTAAGATTATTGCCCGCCTCAATCTGCTCCTTTGTACGCTTTCTCTTACCATAATCAAAACACTCAAGCTGCCTGTCACACTCTTCCTTAATATTGTACAGACCATTTTTTAACTCATCTTCTGTAAATATATATTCAGTAGCCGGGAAAATGCTGTAGCTTTGGAGCCTTTCAATCGACCTCTGGCTCTCAACATCGAACATTCTTATAGAATCAACTTCCGTATCCCACAGCTCAATTCTAACCGGTGCTTCATCTGTGTATGAGAAAATATCTATAATTCCACCACGTATTGCAAACTGTCCCTTGTCCTCCACCATTCCAGTACGCACAAAGCCCATAGCCACCAGCTTCTTTGCCAGCTTCTCTGGTTCTATTTCGCTGGAATAATCAAGGGTTATAACTGCCTCCTTAAATCTTTCGACAGGTATGAGCCTGTCTGCAATTCCGTCCATAGTTGTAACAACTGTAAGCACTCCCTCGCCCGTACTGCTATGGTTGATTATACGGCTTATACATCTTAATCTCTCGCCTGTAATCTGGTTGCCGTGTACGTCCGCACTATAGAATATGGCATCCTTGGCTGGATAGTATATTGCTTCTTTATTAAAAAATGAAGCATCATCACACATTTTTCTTGCTTTTGCTTCATCACTTGTAACAATAAGCATATACTTATATCCTGATGCTATTGCACTTGATATGTGCACCTTCTGTGTATCAATACAGCCGCTTATAAGCACAGTTCTTCCGCCGTCTTTGCCAAGCTCTTTATTTAATTGTTCAACTGCCGCCGTATTATTTACAGGGTCAAAAAATGTGTTCAAAATATCTGCTCCTTATCCATTGAATTTATTCATTCCACTTTCAATACCTTCTGTCATTATGCACTCTACTGCCTCACAGGCTCTCTTAGTTCCCTCTCTTAAAGCTGGATAAAGTTCCTCCGGAAATCTTCCAAGAACCCAGTCAGCAAGATCCCAGCCCTTTGGCTTATCCCCAACTCCGAATTTAACTCTCTTAAACTGGTCACTTCCAAGGTGTGCAATTATGCTCTTAATTCCATTGTGTCCGCCTGCACTTCCCTTTGGACGGAGTCTTAACCTTCCCGGTTCAAGGCTTATATCATCAAATATAACAATTAAATCATCTATATCTGCCTTGTAATAATCCATAACTTCTCTTATACACTCGCCTGAATTATTCATATAAGTCATAGGCTTTACAAGAATTACTTTATGTCCTTCTATAACACCTTTTCCTATAAGACCTTTATGTTTAGATGTGTCTACACTTATATTATATTGGTCGGCAAGTTCATCTATGCAGGCGAAACCAACATTGTGTCTTGTTCCTGCGTATTGTGCTCCTGGGTTGCCTAATCCTGCTATTATATACATATTTTGTTCCTTCCTTTGGTGGGGATTTATAATTATTTTATATTGTACAGATTTTGGGGAGGTTATTCAATGTATTATTGAATATATTATTGGGTGTATTATTAGGTGTGCTGGAAAAATAAACTGCCATCAGGTTAGTAGACTGATGGCAGTTATTTCATTAAGATACTTTTTCGTCTGGGTGTTCTATATGACCTGTGATTTCGCCGTCATAGATTTCGTATATCTCATCTGAAAGATAGTTAAGTTCTTCTGTGTCGTGGCACGCAATTATTATAAGTGAACCATTGGCTTTAAGCTCATCTAAAAGTCCCTTTATAAGTCCTGCTCCTGCCTCATCAAGTGCATTGATAGGCTCATCAAGAATAACTATATCAGGGCGTTCCATTATAGCCGCCGCAATTCCTAATCTCTGCTTCATTCCTAATGAATATTTCTTAAATGTTCTCTTATCGTCCGGGTCAAGTCCGACCTTTCTTATAGCATCTCTTATCTCATCATCACTAATACGGTTCTGGATAGATGCAAGTATCTTTAGGTTCTTAAAACCTGTATAATTGCTTATAAATGAAGGATTCTCAATTAAAATCCCTATACTTGGCGGAAATGAAATGTGCCTGCCAAGCTCCTTATCGTTAATGTATACCTTTCCTGATGTTGGAAGTATAAGCCCGCTTATAGCCCTCATAAGCATTGTCTTACCTGAACCATTCTTACCTTTAAGTCCTATAACTTTCCCGCTCTCTAGTGTCAGGTTAATATTCTTTAATACCTCAGCACTTTTGAATGACTTGCAATAATCTTCAAGTCTTACCACTGTACCCATATGCGTACCTCCTCATTACTCTTTTAAAGTTATTCACTATTATAATCATTTAACATTAAAATCACTTATAGCTTTATTTATAATAACACTTTTTAAGCTAATTGTATATACACAATGTACATGTATACACTAATAATCTGTCATTAATATATAATTATAAATTCATTTACATTACAGCTAATCGTGTGTAATATTATTATATAATGATACCAGAGTCAAAGGGTCTAAACCCGCATAAGCTTGCTCATAGGTGGGGGCTTTTGACCCCAACATCATATAATGCAGATACTAAAAATATAAAAGCTATTATTCCTTAGCAAAATAACTTTTTTACCTATAGCACACCCAACACCGAAAGAGGTATTCTATGGCTTCAAGATTTGAAATATCACAGCAGATTTATAATTCAGCCTATGCTATGCACTCTGCCCATTCACATTCATATTATGAGCTTTATTATCTTATGAATGGCTCGTGCAATATGTTTATACACGATAATACATACCGTATGGAAGCTGGCACAATATTGTTTATTCCTGATAACGTGCTTCATAAGACCACTTATCTTAATAACGCTTATCACGAACGCCTTTATATAGAATTCACTGACGATTATATAAGCGACCTTATCGACATACTAGGCTTTGAACAGTTTAAAGATACATTTTATATGCACTTCTTCTCAATACCGGATAATCACAGGCACGAATTCCTATCTATATTCAGTGTTCTGATTAACGAAAGACAGAACAGTAATGCTCTTTCACCCTGTGTATACAAGAATTACCTGCAAAATCTGTTAATACTGCTCTGCCGGTACTGTGATAACAAGCCTGCTTCCCCTGCAAGCCTTGTTGATACTGTATCCATCGCAGATGTATCCGTACAAAAGGCTATGAATTATATTATGCTTAATTATAATAAAGATATTACACTTGATGAAATAGCTGATATGCTTCATCTGAACCCATCTTATTTTTCTAAAAAGTTTAAAGCTGTTAACGGATTTGGATTTAAGGAATACCTCAATACCATAAGAATTAACCATTCTGAGCAACTTCTTTTAGAAACGGATATGAGCATAACAGAGATTGCACTTGAATGCGGTTATGATAACAGCAACTATTTTGGTGATGCCTTCAAACACCTCAACCACTTATCTCCAACACAATTCCGCAAAGCAAAGGGTAATAAAGGAATATAGTGCGAGTATGCATCCCCGGCACATAAAAATAACTAACAAAGCCTCCAGTGTTATATACACCGGAGGCTTTTATTAATTATTTAATATCAAAATGGCATTAATAATATGATGGGCTGTCCTCAATAACTATCTTAACACCATTCTCGCCAACATATCTTGAGTTAGCTTTTATAGTGCTGTTGCTTTCAACTATGCAGTTCTCAATATAAGCATTATCACCTATATAAGCATTATTCATAATTATTGAATTCTTAACAACTGCGTTATTACCAATATATATCTTCTTGAACAGCACTGAATTCTCCACTGTACCATTAACGATACAGCCACAGGATACAAGGCTGTTAGAAACATTTGCCCCATAATTATACTTAGCTGGTGGCAGATCCTCAACCTTAGAATATATATCCGGATACTGCTTGAAGAAGTAATCTCTTACATCTCTCTTTAAGAAGTCCATATTAGTCTTATAATACGAATCTACTGATGATATATTATTCCAGTATGTATCAAGCATATAGCCATATATCTTCTTGATATTTCTGTATCTTACAAGAATATCCCTTACAAAATCGTATCTGTCTTCTTCAGCAGCTTTCTCAAGAAGTTCAATAAGAAGCCTTCTTCTTACAACATAGATACCTGTTGATACTGTTGAAAGATTAGTCTCTAACGGCTTCTCATCAATATCTGTTATACGTCCCTCGTCTGTAAGTGCAACAACTCCGTATCTTCCAATATCTGCTCTGTTATCAAGCTTCTTTACGACAACTGTAACATCTGCCTTCTTCTCAATATGATATTGAAGAATCTTGTTATAATCAAGCTTATATATTCCATCACCAGAGGCTATTACAACATATGGCTCGTGGCTTGACTTTAAGAAATCTATATTCTGATACAATGAATCTGCTGTTCCTCTGTACCAGCTGCTGCTCTCAGCAGTGATAGTAGGTGTGAACACATAAAGTCCACCCTGTTTTCTACCAAAATCCCACCATTTAGATGAGCTTAAATGCTCATTAAGTGAGCGTGCATTATACTGTGTTATTACTGCAACCTTCTGGATATGCGAATTCGACATATTACTAAGTGCGAAATCTATTGCTCTGTAGCTTCCTGCAACAGGCATTGAAGCAATAGCTCTCTTATTAGTCAATTCGCGCATCATTCTGTTATTACCACCTGCTAATACTATACCTATTGCTTTCATTCAACTTCACCTGCCTTAATAATAATTCCTCCGCTTGGCAACAATCCATCTGGATAATCTTCAACAGTTGTAACACCTGATATAGCTGTGTTCTTTCCAACCTTAACTCCATCAGGAACAACTGAACACTCACCAATTGTTACAAGTCCAGAATTATATATCTTAGGAAGTTTAACATTAGGTACTTCTTCTCCTACACCAAGCTCTACGTTGTCACCTATAACAACTTCCTCTGCAATTATTGACTTATTAACGATTGTATTCTTACCAATAACAGAATTATTCATAATAATTGAATCTCTGACTACGGCACCTTCTTCGATAGTAACACCAGAACCTATTACTGAATTATATATTCTTCCATATACTTCTGTTCCATCACCAATAATACTCTTCTCTATAAATGTATTATCCGCAATATACTGTGGTGGAATTGTATCTGTTCTTGTATATATCTTCCAGAATTCTTCATAAAGATTAAATACTGGAATAATATCTATAAGTTCCATATTAGCTTCCCAATATGAGCTTAATGTTCCTACATCCTTCCAATAACTGTTATATTCGTATGCAAATATTCTCTTATTATTATTGAAGCAATATGGAATTACATGCTTACCAAAATCACATTCCTGCTGATCCTTAAGCTTAATAAGTGCGTCCTTTAATACACTCCACTTAAATATGTAGATACCCATTGAAGCAAGATTGCTCTTAGGATTAGCTGGCTTTTCTTCAAATTCTGTTATTCTGTTGTCCGAATCTGTAACAACTATACCAAATCTGCTTGCTTCCTCAATTGGAACAGGCATAGCTGCGATTGTAATATCGGCATTATTAGCCTTGTGATAATCTAACATTATCTTATAATCCATCTTGTAAATATGGTCGCCAGATAATATAAGAACATACTCTGGATTGTACTGTTCCATATATTCAAGATTCTGGTAGATAGCATTAGCAGTTCCTGTATACCATTCACTATTGGTACTCTTCTCATATGGAGGAAGAACTGTTACACCACCTACATTACGGTCCAGATCCCAAGGAATACCTATTCCTATATGGGAATTAAGACGAAGGGGACGATACTGTGTAAGGACACCTACCGTATCAATTCCTGAGTTAATACAGTTGCTTAATGGAAAGTCTATTATTCTGTACTTACCACCAAATGCTACTGCTGGTTTCGCAACCTTAGCCGTCAGAACACCGAGTCTGCTACCCTGTCCACCGGCTAACAGCATTGCTATCATTTCTTTTTTAATCATGCTACCACCTCTGATGTTTATTTTACTATCTTAAGTTGTATAAATTATATCATATATTTTCCATTAAGTAAAAATAATTTTGCATTTTTTTGATAATTTTTCGTACAATTTCTTAATCAGTATTTTTTAAGTACTTAACAACAAAACAATTTGAAAAAAAAAGCTTTTAGGCATATAATCTTACTTGAATTAGTTTAAGAAAGGAAATTCCTATGTTTACAATTGATTTTAATACTCCAATACATGTACATTTTATCGGAATCGGCGGAATAAGCATGAGCGGTCTTGCAAAGATTCTTCTTGATCGTCATTTTACCGTATCCGGTTCTGATGCACATATATCAGATTTAACAACTGAATTACAGCAGGACGGATGTATAATCTCTTATCCACAGTCTGCTGACAATATCACAGGTGACATTGACCTTGTTGTATACACAGCCGCAATCCACCCTGATAATCCTGAACTTAAAGCTGCTGTTGATGCTGGTATCCCAACACTGACAAGAGCTGAGCTTCTCGGACAGATTATGAAGAATTACCATACCGCAGTAAATGTAGCTGGTACTCACGGTAAGACTACTACAACTTCTATGATTACTGAAATTCTTCTTGCTGCTGATGCTGACCCTACAATCTCAGTAGGAGGCATACTTAACAGCATAGGCGGTAATATAAGAGTTGGACGTTCTGACCTTTTCGTTACAGAAGCCTGCGAATACACTAACAGCTTCTTATCATTTAACCCTACTATCAATATTATACTTAATGTCAAAGCTGACCACCTTGATTTCTTCAAAGACCTTGATGATATACGTCATTCGTTCAAGCTTTTTACTGAAAAGCTTCCATCTGACGGAACACTTATCATCAACTCAGACATAGACAATTATGAATATTTTTATAAGGATACTGACTGTGAAGTCATAACATTTGGTTCTGACCCTGAAAAGAGTATGTATAGTGCAACAAATATCACTTACGACAAATATGGCTGCTGTTCATATACTCTTCTTATTAATAATGAAGATAGTGGAACAATTGAATTATCAGTTCCTGGTCTTCACAATGTATACAATTCACTTTCAGCTGTAGCTGCAGCCTTTAAGCTTGGCATAAGCATAGACAATATCAAGGCCGGTCTTAAGCATTTCACAGGTACTAACCGAAGATTTGAAAAGAAAGGCGAATTCAATGGTGTCACCGTAATTGATGATTATGCACACCACCCTGATGAGATAACAGCTACCCTTAATTCAGCTAAGAATTATCCACATAATAAAATATGGTGCGTATTCCAGCCACATACTTATTCAAGAACCAAAGCTTTGATGCCAGAATTTGCTAAAGCATTAAGCCTTGCTGATAATATTGTGCTCGCCAAAATATATCCTGCAAGAGAAACAGATAATCTTGGCATAAGTTCTGCTGACCTTATGGAACTTATTAAAGCAGAAGGCAAAGATTGCTACTATTACGAATCTTTTGAGGACATCGAAAAATTTTTATTAAATAATTGTATCAACGGCGACCTGTTGATAACTATGGGGGCCGGAGATGTATATAAAATTGGCGAAGAACTTCTAAAATAGCCATTTTTTACACATTTTTATATTTTGTCAACAAAGTTATCCACATTATCCACATTTTTATCCCGTTATGCACGGTTTAAGAATGTGGATTTTTTTGTGAAAAATCACATTGTTAAAAATACAGCAATTTACTGACTTTTCTTAATTCTATCCACGAGTTATCCACATTATCCACATTATCCACATTGATAACCACCTGCTTTTAGCTTGCTTTTCATTTATTATCCACTATGCTATAATGAGCACAAATAAGTGGGAACAAGGAGGGTAAGTCTGCCTTTACAGACTTATTAACATAGATATATGAGTAGTTTAATTTTATCCACAGAATCAAGTGAAGGATACACATCCGTTTCTAATATTTTTATCAGCGAGTATGTTCCTGGTGCTAATGGTGAATTTGTAAAAGTTTACCTTTATCTTCTGCACCTTATGTCGTTACGAAGCAATAACATAAGCATTTCCCTGCTTGCTGATACATTTAACCAGACAGAAGCTGATATTATGAGAGCTCTGCGTTACTGGGACAGCCTTGATGTTATATCACTTTCCTTTAATGGTCCCGGCAACGGCCTGTCCAACATTGTACTTCGTGATATTAAGCACACTGGGCAAGCTGCTAATGCTATGGCTGACCCAATAGCTGCTGAAAGTGCTTCAGTTAATAGTACTTCTTCATACCAGACTGAAACTGTGAGAGCTGCCAAGCCTGATATTAAACAGACCGAGGTTATATACACAGCAGAGCCTTCAAAAGTATCCTATTCAAAGGAACAGCTTAACGGTTTTCTTGCTAATGACAACTTTTCAATGCTTCTGTTCGTTATTGAGCAGTATATGGGACGTCCACTTTCCACTAAGGAAACCAATTCCATTGTATATTTCTACGATGGATTGAAGCTTTCAACTGACCTTATTGAATATCTTTTTGAATATTGTGTAGAACACAACAAAAAAAGCATTAACTACATTGAAAAAGTCGCTCTTTCGTGGGCTTCCAAGAATATACATACAATCGCCGAAGCTAAAGAGGAGACTTCTAACCACACAGATTATGTATACCAGATTATGAAAGCATTTGGCCTATCTAACAGAGAACCTGCACAGCACGAAAAGGCTATGATTGCCAAATGGGCTGACACTTACTGCTTTGATACCGATATGATAATTGAGGCCTGCAACAGGACAATCAAAGCTATACACCAGCCAAGCTTTGAATATGCCGACACCATACTTGCTAACTGGAAGAATTCCAATGTAAGCTCATTAGAAGATGTTAAAAAAGCCGATGCCGCATATGCCGCTGGCAACAATATAAAGCCTAAACAGACAGCTTCTTCAAAGCCGGCTAACAACCGTTTTAACAATTTCCAGCAAAGAGACAAGAAGTCTGATGACTGGTACAATTCACTACTTAGCAACAATAACTAGAAAGGTTTAAACTATGCCGCTTACCAATACCCAATATGCCTCAGTTATGCGTGTATATGACGATATACGCTCACATAATCAGGCATTACAGACTGAACGCTATAACGAAGTCGTTAATAAATGTCCTGAATATAGTTTAATTGAGAATGAGATAATCACGCTTTCTATGAAAGAAGCTTCAAGGCGTATTGTTTCTGATTCATCAGACACGGATTTAGATGAATATAACTTAAAGCTCAAAAAGCTGATTGCCAGAAAAGCTGAATTACTCGCCTCAATCGGCAAACCAAAAGATTATCTTGATGATATCTATACATGTCCGGTATGCCACGATACCGGTTATGTTAATGGTTCACGTTGTTCTTGTTTTAAGAAAAAGGCTATTGACCTTATATATGAAGACTCTAACCTTAAGAACATAACTTCAAGTGAGAATTTCTCTACATTTTCATTTGAATGGTACGATAAGAAACAGGTCGATCCTGTCACAGGGCTCACACCTTACAATAATATGCACAAAGTTCTTGATGTATGCCAGTCTTTTGTACAGACCTTTGATAATAGTTTCTCTAACTTGTTATTAACAGGCGAGACCGGCGTTGGAAAGACATTTCTTGCCAACTGTATCGCTAAGGAATTATTAGACACTTACCACAGTGTGATATACCTGACTGCAACTGAGTTCTTTAAATGCTTTGAGAACAGCGATTTCAGACGTAACCTTGATAACAGTATAGATGTTAATTACTTTCTTGAATGTGACCTGTTAATAATTGATGATCTTGGTACGGAAAGCAGCAACTCTTACACTAATTCCAAACTTTTTTATGTAATTAATGAGAGGCTTCTCCGCAATAAAAGTGTGATAATATCATCAAATTTTACAATTTCACAGATTGAGGATTTCTACTCAGAAAGAATATTCTCAAGAATAATAAGCTCATATACAATTCTAAGATTATTTGGAACTGATATACGTTACCTTAAACGAACCAAGATGCTTAAGAATTGATAATTCATATCATTAATTATATTTCAGTTGTAGAAGTCATTTTAATCATTTTAATTATGCTAAAGTGATTGACTTATAATGTAATTAAGATTATATTTAACTATGTATGTTTATTCAGTTAGTTGTAAATGCTTATATTACTTCTATAACCGAATTAATATATATGCGGTAATGCAAAGCACTCCGCATACATTCGTGGGTGATAATACCCATATCCCAATATATTTATAATCATATACAATGGAGGACAATACAATGCCACGAGACGAACGTCATACTGCAACAATTCCATACGGAACATTAGGAATAGTACCATTAAAGAGCTGTTCTAAAATGGGCGAAAAGGTTGATGATTACCTTGTACAATGGAGAGAACAAAGAGAACATGAGAATCAGTCTAATCTTGCTTTTAGCGGATACAAAAGAGACAGCTATGTTGTAAGTGCAAGCACACCTAGATTCGGTTCAGGAGAAGGTAAGGGTGTCCTTAACGATTCTATACGTGGCTACGATTTATATATTATGGTTGACGTATGCAACTACAGCATTGAATATTCACTCTGTGGTACAACTAACCATATGTCACCTGATGATCACTATGCAGACCTTAAGAGAGTAATCGCAGCTGCAGGTGGAAAGGCAAGAAGAATTAATGTTATTATGCCTTTCCTTTATGAAAGCAGACAGCACAAAAGATCAGGAAGAGAATCTCTTGATTGTGCACTTATGCTTCAGGAACTTACAGCCATGGGCGTTGAAAATATTATCACATTTGATGCACATGACCCTAGAGTACACAATTCAATTCCTCTTAAGGGATTTGAATCAGTATCTTGTACTTATCAGTTCATCAAGTATCTTTTACTTGGTGTTGACGACCTTCACATCGACAGCGAACATATGATGGTTATCAGCCCTGATGAGGGTGGTATGGGACGTGCTGTATACTTTGCCAATGTACTTGGTCTTGATATGGGTATGTTCTATAAGAGAAGAGATTATACTAAGATTGTCAACGGACGTAATCCTATCGTTGCACACGAATTCCTTGGTACTAATGTAGAAGGCAAGGACGTTATTATTATTGACGATATGATTTCATCTGGTGAAAGTATGATTGATGTTGCTTCTGAGTTAAAGAAGAGAGGTGCAAGCAGAGTATTCTGTGCTACTACATTCGGTCTTTTCACTAATGGTTTCGATAAGTTTGATGAAGCTTACGAAAAAGGTATCATTGATAAGATTCTTACTACTAATCTTGTATACCAGCCAGATGAACTTCTTTCTAAGCCTTGGTATATCAATGTAGATATGAGCAAGTATATGGCTCTCCTTATCGATACACTTAACCACGACTCTTCAATCAGCGACCTTCTTAATCCTGTTGACAGAATACAGAAGAGAGTTAAAGAATATAATGAAAGATATACAAAATAATTATTAAACAAATGAGATATGGAACTGTTTCACTGAATATCAGTGTGCAGTTCCTTTTTTTATTTTATATATTTTTAGTTAATTAGAATACTCAGTAATGGCTGATAGTACAAATATTATTAAAATAAAGGTATATGATAAATAAAGCAACACATACAAAATACATATAAAAACGGTTACTATATTATCTCTATGTAATATAGTAACCGTTACTTTAAGTTATTCAATTGTTCTTCCTCCAAATCATTACTTTACTTAATTATCTATTCTACAATGAATATAATTATTAATAATGCTTGGTATGTGTTATATTTCCATTGGATTATACCTGCCTTTCTCAATTCCTTATAATCTATATTAACATTCTTAATGAATGGTATCGATATATTCTATGTATTAATATATTGTCTGCTGAACTTGTCTTCTTTAATATAATTAATATATGTTGTTATATCGATTTATTAATATGTTTAAGGTCTTGTTTGTTTGTAATTGTATATTAACACTCACTTATGATTTTGTCAACTCTTTTTTTGATTATTTTTAATTTATTTTTAAATTATATTTTACTTTTGCGTGTTATATTGAATTGTTTGAATTGTTTGTGAATTGATTATTATTGTATACACATTTGCGAATAATAAGTCTGTTATCCCGGCCTCTGCGTAATCTGGATAATAGGCGTGTAACTATGCCCGATATATTTATATTTTGCTACATATCGTATTCTTTATATAGTCTTTCCAGTTCTTTCTTATCTGTTAATTTAACAAGCTTGTCTGAACGTCCATCTTTCAATGCATTATACAAACTGAGCAAATCTTTTTTGTTATTAAATACTTTTCTAAATAACGTGTCTTTAAATCTTCTATTAATCTCCATATCCACCTCTGTATCTTTAAAACTTACTCTCTGTGTCCATATTATTAAAATACATAGCTAATTTTATATTATTAATAATATCTTTTATTTATTATGTCACACATATATATTATTTTTGCAATATACTTTTGATACTTTTAGGCATTTTAATAAAATTAGCGCAAGAAAGAACGAAAGATGTTGACAAGTTACTTACAAACGGCGAATGACACTATAATATGACTACTTCGTAGTCACTCAGAAGTTTCTTCGAAACTTCTGATGCGTTAAAGAACAACACAAAGCTTATGTTATAATAAAAATCCCAGCTCATACTCACATGGGTTGTATGAACCGGGATTTATACTTGTTTTGATTATTCTAGCTGATATATACCAGCCATATGCTATACATTATTATTACGCTTCTTCTTATGAAATAACTAAAAGATATCTTGGTATTATACAAGATGATAAAGACTCGGTGTTTCTGAGTGTTAATTTATAACATATCTATCATTACCCAAATATAAATTTTATTAGTATTCGCTATAAAGTATTATTATTATATGATGATATAAATAATGTAATTGAGTAGAACAAATATTCAAAGGATGCAACATTTTAAGATAAATTGTTGCATCCTTTTGAATTTTTATACTTATATTTTAACAAAAAACAGAGCGGTACATAATGCACCACTCTGTCCTAAATATTATGAAAATAAGAAAATTAAACTGACAATATTAGAAATCTACTTCTGTATCATAGTAGCAGCACTTAAGCAGCTTCTCCATCTCTTCCTGACTTGGCTGAC
>ERZ809407.360-NODE-360-length-51442-cov-18.546014_pt1 | contig 51442 bp, 52 predicted proteins | sample MGYA00520792_ERZ809407 | MGnify/ENA primary metagenome ERZ809407 (study PRJEB31576, sample SAMEA3212665) | Homo sapiens | biome: human-gut; feature: human gut; material: fecal | place: Sweden | collected 2012 ...
ATTTAGAAGCTTCTGAATCAATCGGAAGCTTTTTTTCTTGTTTTCGTGTATAATAAGTTGTGTCTAACGAATATATAGAAAGAAGGATCAAGATGATTGGTAAGAATAGTCCATGTTGGTGTGGTTCTGGTAAAAAATATAAACATTGTCATGAAGAATGGGACAATACAATTAATGTATTAAAACTTCAAGGGAAAATTGTTCCTAGTCATAATTTAATCAAGTCGGAAGAAGATATTAAATGGATCAAGAAAGCGGCTAAAATCAATAATGCAGTTCTTGATTTAGTTGGAGAAAAAATTTGTGCAGGTATGACGACAGAAGATATTGATAAATTAGTATATGATTATACAACAAGTCATGGTGGAATTCCTGCATGTCTAGGTTATGAAGGGTTCCCTAAGAGTGTTTGTACATCTATTAATAATGAAATTTGTCATGGTATTCCAAGTGAGAAAGTCGTATTAAAAGATGGCGATATTATAAATGTCGACTGCACTACAATTGTACATAAACACTTTGCGGATGCATCTAGAATGTTCTGTATTGGTCATGTAAGTGAAGAGGCAAAACGCTTAGTTGAAGTGACTAAAGAATGCTTAGAAATTGGTAAAGAAGCCGTACGTCCTTGGGGATACATTGGAGATATTGGTGCTGCTATTCAAGAACATGCACACAAAAATGGTTACAGTGTTGTTGTTGATTTCTGTGGACACGGTGTTGGTAATGCTTTCCATGAAGATCCATATGTACATCACGTAGGAATTCGTAATACAGGTATGGTTATTGCACCAGGTATGGTCTTCACAATCGAACCTATGATTAATCAAGGAACTCGTGATTTATATATTGATAAAGATAATGGATGGACATCTTATACAAAAGATGGAAAGTTATCGGCGCAATGGGAAAATACAATTCTAGTTACAGAAAAAGGAATTGAAGTATTAGCTTGGTAAGAAGTCAATAAAATGACTTCTTTTTTGGTGAGGTTTAAAAAAGGGAATATGCAAAAGAGTATGATTGAGGGGAATACTTTAAAACTCATTTTGAATTTTAGCATTCCATTATTATTAGGAAATTTATTTCAACAATTTTATAACGTTGTTGATGCGGCAATTGTTGGTCAAACACTAGGTTCTAAAGCATTGGCAGCCGTAGGCGCAAGCAGCAGTGTGCAGTTTTTGATTCTAGGATTTTGCATGGGAATATGCCAAGGCTTCGCAATCATGGTTTCGCAAAGTTATGGTGCAAAAAGACTCGATGAAATGCACACTTATATTTATGCAGGAGCTGTATGGACAGCCATTACAGCCTTTGTGGTATCCATCTTTGTCGTTGTGTTTTGTGCAGACATTCTTCACATTTTACAAGTCAATGATGAAATCTTTAACGATGCCTATGCCTATTTGGTTGTCATATTTTTAGGGATACCATTCACATTACTCTATAATTATTTATCGGCTATATTAAGAGCTATTGGAGATTCAAAAACGCCATTTTTCTTTTTAGCTTTTTCTGCATTTTTAAATATTGGCCTTGATTTTTTCTGCATTCTTGTTTTGAAATGGGGATGTGCAGGGGCTGCCATCGCAACCATTTTTGCCCAAGCCGTAAGTGGTATTTTGTGTTTATTGTTAATTGCTTTTAAAGTCAATATTTTACATATACCTAAATCAAGTCGTTATGTGGATAAGCAACATTCTCTAAAACTCCTTGCTATGGGTGTTCCTATGGGCTTACAGTTTTCGATTACAGCCATAGGTTCTATGGTCATGCAGTCGGCTAACAATGATTTGGGAACCATTTATGTATCTGGTTTTACAGCAGGTATGCGTATTAAATCATTGATGATGTGTCCATTTGATGCATTAGGTGCAGCTGTTTCTACATTCCTTTCGCAAAACTATGGAGCTTACAAATTAGAACGAATCCAGGATGGATATCATAAAGGCGTAATGGTGAGTATTTTATATGGTGCATTCGCCTGTGTCGTAATGGTTTTCTTTGGAAGAATTCTTAGTATGATGTTTGTGAGCGCCAATGAATCACAAGTGTTAAATGCGAGTGCTTTATATTTAAGAAGAATGGGTTACTTCTACCCTGTACTAGGAATTCTAATCACAACAAGAATGTCCGTTCAAGGCCTTGGCTATTCTGCTCGAGCTATGCTTGCAGGCTTTGTAGAAATGATTGCACGATGTATTGTGGCATTATGTTTTGTGCCTATTTTCAAATATGGTGCGATCACATGGGCCGATCAAACAGCATGGGTTGCAGCTACACTGGTATTGATTCCATTGTGGATCAGTGCAATGCGTACGGTTCAAAAAAATGAGTTGAATCAGAAGTCTAACGACTTCTTTTTTTTGATTTTTAATGTCTTTTTCACATACATCTGATTTAATTAAGGTAGAGATCATTAAAAACATGATTGACACCAAATATAATGGAGGTGAAAAGATGTCTTCTTTAGATAAACTGTTAAAAAGTTTTTTAGAATTGGATCATGATATTCGTTTCGAAGAGATAGTTAAAGTGATGAAAGAATATAGAAATGAGATCAAACAACCTAAAGGTGGATCGAGTCATTACTCATTTGTAAAACCTGGATGTAGTCGTATTGTGATTCCAAGACATAAACCTATAAAAAAGATGTATGAAAAAATGATAAAAAAAGTGATAGAAGAGGAGATGAAGGAATATGAATCAAGAACTCAAATACTACATGAGTCTGTCGTATCGTATGGAAATTTTTGAAGATAAAGATGAAGGGGGATATGTATTATCTTATCCAGATCTTCCTGGATGTATGACATGTTCAGATTCATTAGATGACTTGTGAGAACTAGCCAAAGACGCAAAAGAAACATGGATTTTAGGTATGTTAGAAGATGTAAAAGAGATTCCGCTTCCTAGTGACCTACAATCATATTCAGGACAATTTAAATTAAGAATCCTTAAAAGTCTTCATAGATCCTTATTTATACACGCTAAAGAGGAAGGCATTAGTATGAATCAATATTGTTTATATCTTCTCGCAAAAAATGATACAGAATATAAAAAAAGACGTTAATTGTCTTTCTTAGATATAATGAATCTCAATTCCGCCAAAATGAATACGCCCTGTGATATTTAATGTAGGATAGCCACTAGATGATGGTTGTCCTTTTTCATCAACTCCACCAAAGAAGGCACGAACATGACTTTGTACATTCCATTCTTTAGGTACATAGAGTTCAATGCCTGTAAAGTTTCCATCAATTTCAATCGTAGCTTGATTTTGAATGGTAGCCTGATCAAAATAGAGTTTCAATCCTGAAAATTTAGAGTCAATGGTCACATATTGTAAATCATTGGTTTGAATATATTGAACTTTTTCACCAAAACTAGAAGTAATATTGATGATGGAATTTGTAGAATATTCAATATCTTCTATTTCAATGTGTCTTGTTTTGGGATAAATAATGCTTGTAAGTCCCCAAGCTAATAGCCAAGTAGCTAATAATAGAAGCCATAGAGAAATATCTTCAAAACCTAAATCTTCTCTGAATAAATAGAAAATAATCGCAATCCCAAATAAAGGGCTGTAGAAGCTTCTTTCTTTGATTCCGTCGATAATAACGGATAGACAGATAAGAGTTCCTGCAATTTTCCATAGACTAAATGTAAATGGTAGAAAACCAAATAGATTCCCAAAAATTAAAATGGCACCTAGAATACAAATAATGCCCCAAAACCAATTTCTTTTCATAAATGATTCCTTCTTTCCTTTAATACTTTGTAGTACATTCTTGATACATACACTTGTTTATGACTATTTTGAAAAGTAATGAGATGATTCGATACAGAATGCGATAAAGAAAATATTTTTTGAATATTCACTATTGTAGATTTAGAAATTCTTAAAAAGGAATTCGGCAATATATTTTCTAATTCATATAACTTCTGTGTTGTGGAAAACATATCATTGGCAGTATGTGCATATACCGTTCCATTGTCACTTTCAAAGAATAGAATCGCATCTAAATCCAAATAATACTCTGTATCTTGTTTAAAGAATTGTATACTAGGCTTTGATTTAAAATCAGAAAGTAATTGCTTCAATTCCTCAGTATATTCTTTTGTACGTATGACAATTTCATCTTCGTTTAATGAATCATCAATTTCTAGTCTTACTTTCATGGCCTTATTATTTCATATGAATATTCAAAAGTATAGTCTTTGAAAGTAAGTGGTAAAAATGGAAAGCTAAGTGGTAAATTTTGTGTTGTAAAGTGTTTTCTTGGTATAATAATAGAGTTGAAATGAGGTTTTACTATGGATGAAAATATAATTTCCTTAATTGCGAAAGAATTGAATATTTCAATTACGCAAGTTAAGAATACATTGGAATTATTAGAGGAAGGAGCTACAGTTCCTTTTATTGCACGTTATCGTAAAGAGCGTACAAAAGGTTTGGACGAAGAACAAATTCGTGTCATTCAAGAAAATTATGCGTATCAAGTGAATTTAGCTAAGCGTAAGGAAGAAGTTTTGGCACGTATTGAAACATTAGGAAAATTGGATGATGAAATTATTAAGAATGTCAATGCATGTACAAAACTATCACAAGTAGAAGATATTTATCGTCCTTACAAACAAAAGAAAAAGACGCGTGCAAGTGTTGCGATTGCCAACGGTTTACAGCCATTAGCCGATACTTTTATGTCTTTTCCTCGTTATTTTAAAGAAACAGAATTGGATGCTTACATCAATGAAAATGTAAAAGACAGAGACGCTGCTATTCAAGGTGCTTGTGATATCATTGCTGAAAAAGTGAGTGATGATGTGGATGTACGTAATAAAATATTCGATTCAATGACAAACTTTGGTCGTATTGTTACAAGTGAAAAGAAAGGTCATGAAGATGCTCATAAAGTCTATAAGATGTATTATGACTATTCAGAAAGAGTGAATACTTTAGCACCGCATCGAGTTATGGCCATTGATCGAGGGGAAAAAGAAAAAGTATTAAATGTTTCGATTTCTTTTAATGAAAAATATATTGAAAACTGGGTATACCGAAGATTTATTCGCTTTACTAACAGTGGTACAAGTGAATATGTTCGTGCTGCTATTTTAGATGGTTTAAAAAGACTTGCCTATCCTTCCATTGAAAGAATGGTTCGTTCGGCTCTAAGTGAAAAGGCACATGAATCAAGTATTGATGTATTTTCTATGAACTTAGAGAAGTTGCTACTTCAACCACCTATGAAAGATAAAGTAATTCTAGGCTTTGACCCGGCCTTTAGAACCGGATGTAAATTGGCTGTTATTGATGCATCTGGTAAAAAATTAACGGTCGATGTAATCTATCCACATCAGCCAAATGCGAAAGTAAGAGAGTCTGAACAAAAATTAGTTCAATTATGTAAAGAATATCATGTAAATTTAATTGCGATTGGCAATGGTACGGCAAGTCGAGAAAGTGAAGCTTTTGTAGCTAATACAATTAAGAAATTTAATTTACCAGTCTCTTATACCATTGTTTCTGAAGCAGGAGCCAGTGTATATAGTGCATCTAAATTAGCTATTGAAGAATTTCCAGACTTACATGTTGAACAAAGAAGTGCCATTTCGATTGCGAGAAGATTGATGGATCCGCTTTCTGAATTGATTAAAATCGATCCTCAATCGATTGGTGTTGGACAATATCAACATGATTTACCAACCGCAAGATTAAAAGAACGTTTAGACTTTGTGGTAGAAAAAGCAGTTAACCGCGTGGGTGTAAATATCAATACAGCTAGTGTTTCTCTACTTAAAAATATTGCAGGATTGAATAACGCGAGTGCTACAAGTATTGTGGCATATCGTGAAGAAAATGGAAAAATTGAATCACGTACACAAATTAAAAAGATTCCTAAGATTGGGCCAAAAGCCTTTGAACAAGCAGCTGGATTCTTACGTATTGAAGATGGAAAAGAACCGTTGGATCGCACAAGCATTCACCCTGAATCGTATAAGGCAACGAAAGTATTGTTGAAGGAATTAGGTTTGGATACTTCGGATTTGGGAACACAAAAAGCTAAAGATGTAATTTCAGATTGTGATACAAAACAATTGATGCAAGACACAGGATTAGATAGTTATACATTGAAGGATATCTTAGATGCGATTTGTATGCCACTTAGAGATTATCGTGATAAATATGATGCTCCTTTATTAAGAAAAGATGTATTGGAAATCGAAGACTTACATATTAATGATAAGCTAGAAGGTACAGTTCGTAATGTGGTTGACTTTGGTGCCTTTGTCGATATTGGACTACACGAAGATGGTTTAGTTCACATTTCAAAGATGAGTACAAATCGAGTGAAACACCCAAGTGATGTTGTTTCTGTAGGAGATATTGTGACGGTATGGGTATACAATATTGATCAGGAGAAATAAAAGGTACAACTAACAATGGTCAATCCAAATTGACAATAAGACGGCTTAGGTTTATTATCTTTACAAATATAGGACAACACATTGTTGTCCTTTTAATTTAAGGGAAGAGGATTGTTATGAATATCACAACAATTGTTACACAAATGACTATTTTATTATTGATTATGATTGTTGGTTTTGTGGGAGCTAAAAAGAATGTTTTTAATGATGAAGTAAATGTATATGCATCAAATATCTTGTTAAAAATCGGGATTCCAGGCTTGATTATTAGTTCGGTTAAAAATGGTTCTCCATTTACTGGAAGTGAATTATTAAATGTATTGATTATTTTTTCCTTGTTTACGATATTTACTGGTATTGTATCTAAAATAAGTGTAGAAGTTCTACATATTCAAAAAAATAAAGCTCTATGGCAATTTATGATTCTATTTACCAATGCCGGTTTTATGGGATTACCCGCTATTCAAGCCATATTAGGGGATCAAGCCATGCTTTATGGAGCTTTATTTTTATTACCACTAAACTGTTTGATGTATGGATATGGAGAGAGTTTATTTCGTAAGGGAGGTTTTTCTTTTAAGAAATTTATGAATGGACCTATGATTGCATCCATTGTTGCTCTAATACTTTGTATTTTTAGTATTAAACTTCCATATGTTTTAGCTCAGACATGTACATATATAGGTAATGTGACTACGCCATTATCTATGATGGTAATTGGTGCTGGATTAGTCAAAATGGACGTTAAAGAGTTATTGGATATAAAGCTGTGGGCATTTACAATATTTAAAATGATTGTGTTGCCATTGATTTATATGCTTTCACTATCAATATTTCAAATTGATCCATTGATCGAAAATACAATTATACTTATTATGTGTATGCCGGTGGCAAGTAATTCTAGTGTATATGCACTTATGTATGGTGAAGATGCAACGCTTGCTAGTAAGGCTATCTTCTTGACAAGTGTTTCGTGTGTGGTAACGATTCCAATTGTGTTTATTTTGCACAATTTGCAAATAATGTGACAAATGTAACTATAAATAAAGGCCAAAGTTTGAGTTATTTGTTAGAATGATGTATGATTAGTATATAAGAAAGGATGTCGTGGATTATGGAAAAATGGACTCAAGAGCAGTATGCTACTCGTTTACAGGAAATGAAACAAGAAGCTCATGATAAAATGTGGTTATATATCGAAGTGAATGCCAAAGAGTTTATGAATGAATGTGAACCAGGAGCAAAGAATTTAGCTACATGCTGCAAAGCTATGTTAGATGCAATGTTAGAAGGAGACGGCTTTATTGTAGAGCCTAAGATTCGTACTAAGGTTGCTGGAACTTTAACAGTTCGTTACTATGTTGATAACTTACATCCAGGTCGTAGAAAATACGCAGATGTAATGAAAGAACAACAACAGTAAAAAAGAATCATTTCTGATTCTAAAATAGCTTTAAATATTTAAAAGCTTTGTATAAGCCGTCATTGTCAATTTTATCTGTGACATAGTCGGCTTTTTCTTTTACCTCTTTGACACCGTTTCCCATCGCAACTGAAATATCAGCATATTCTAACATTGGTAAATCATTTTCAGAATCACCCATCGCAACGGTTTTATATTCTTCTTCATAATAATTTTTGACAAACTGAATAGCCGTAGCTTTATTGCATTCTGAATGTGTGATTTCTCCGCCTAAATGCATGAAGTTTGTGAATGTTAAATGTTTAGGAAGTTGTCTTAATATTTCTTCTCTTTGTGAAAGTGAGTCAAAATGAATGCTGACTTTCATGACTTGATTGTAATCATCGTCGGTCATTGTTGAAATATCTGGAAAAGATAAGAAACGATTTCCCATGCGATTGTCTGTATTAAATTGGCGCATTCTTTCTCTGTTTTTCTCACTAGTAAATGTCATTTTGCTTCCTTCTAAAGAGAATCCTGAATCTTTGGCAATGTGCTGAATAAATTGAGTGTCTCTTTTTTTCAATGGTTCAAAAAGTATTTGTTTATTATCAATTATGATTTCACTGCCAGCACCGAAACAATAGCCATCCAAATTCATATCTAATAAAAATTGAGGGACTTCACAACGTGTTCTACCTGTGTTTATATAAATTTTATGCCCGTTTTTTCTTGCATGTTCAATTGCTTCTAAAGCAGAACCAGGAATCTTTTCAAATGTCCATAGAGTTCCGTCTAAATCTAAAAAAATAATTTTTTTCATAACCTTCCTCCACTACACTATTTTAACATATTATTGTATGATATAAGAAAAAAGAGGAAATTGGCATGGAAAAAAATGTGATTATAACGATATCGAGGCAGTTTGGATCCAATGGAAGGGAAATTGCTCGTAAATTAGCTGAATATTTAGATATTAGTTATTATAATAAACAAATTTTGGAGAAAATTGCAGTAAATATGGGAGTTTGCGCTGACTTCTTTAAAGACCAGAATCAAGATGCGAATGGCTTATTTACGATAGAATCTAAAGGCCTTTTAGGACTTAGAAATATTACAGAATTAAGTGTGAACACACAAATCTATGATATGGCAAGTGATTTTATTCAAAAGATTTCCCAAAGAGAAGATGCTGTTATTGTAGGAAGATGTGCCGATTATATTTTAAAAGACAATCCGGATGTTATTTCTGTATTCTGTTACAGTGATGTAGAAGAACGTATTCAATGGTCGATTGATGAATATCAAGTGCCTGCCAAACAAGCCAAGAAAATTGTGCAGGAAAAAGATGCACAAAGATCTAGATTTTATGAATTCTATACCAATCAAAAATGGGGCAATCCACGTAACTATACATTGATGATCAATACGTCGAAGATGAGTACAGAAGAAACAGTACAATTACTTGCTTCATTTTATGATGCAAAAAAAGGCATCCTCACATTTAAGAATGCCTTTGAAAATCAATATGAAAAAGATAATAAGTATTAAAAAAAGTCGGAAAGCCGACTTTTTCTTTTACATAATGTAAGGTGTAGCGAAGTACAATACGAAGATGATCATTAATGCCCAAACAGTTGGGTGAACTTCTTTAGCTTTACCAGCTGCAATCATGGCAATTGTATAAACGATGAATCCGCATGCGATACCATTTGAAATAGAATACATCAAGATCATCATAATAACAGTGACAAAACCAGCAGCGGCAAAAATCATGTCATCCCAGTCAATACCTTTTAACTGCTGTGCCATCATAATACCAACAACAATCAGTGCTGGTGCAGTAACTGCGTTCGTAACGGTACTTAAGATAAGTGGTGATAAGAATACGGCTAGTAAGAAGCAAACACCAGATGTGCACGCAGTTAAACCTGTACGTCCACCAACACCAACACCAGAACTAGATTCAACAAAGCTAGTTACTGTACTAGTACCTAAAACTGCACCAAATACTGTACCAACCGCATCAGCAAGCAATGCTTGTTCAGCATTTTCTAATTCACCTTTATCGTTGATCAAACCAATACGGTTACCAATCGCAACAAGTGTTCCAGCTGTATCAAAGAAGTCAACGAATAAGAATGAGAAAATAACTACGAAAGCCTGGAACGGATTTGCGAATAATTCAGAAATTCCTGAGAAGCAAGCTCCAGAAGCTTGTAATTCAAAATCAAACGAAATGAAATGTTCAGGTAAAGTAGGCATACCAGCCATTCCCATGAATCCAAGGATGATTCCAATCACAGCAGTGATAATCATACCTACGAAAACGGCTGCAGGAACATTTTTAATAACTAATGCAATTGTGATCAACAATCCAACAATCGCAAGTAATACAGTTGGATCTGTTAAGTTTCCAATTGTTACAAATGTTGAAGGACTAGCTACAATAATACCCGCATTTTTTAAACCAACAAACGCAATGAAGAAACCGATTCCGGCTCCGATTGCCAATTTTAATTGTACTGGAATTGCGTTGATAATAGCTTTACGAACGCCAGTAACAGAAATAATAATAAAGATAACACCTGAAATGAATACAGCACTTAATGCAGCTGCCCAGCTAAAGCCCATTTGTCCACAGATTGTGTAGGCGAACAATGCGTTTACACCCATACCAGAAGCTAATGCAACTGGGTAGTTGGCAACAAGTCCCATAATGATACTTGCCACACCAGCAGAAATAGCTGTCGCAAGGAATACAGATGCCTTGTCCATACCAGCATCTGCCAATACTGCAGGGTTAACCCCAAGAATGTAGGCCATAGCCAAGAATGTTGTAAGACCAGCAATAAGTTCTGTCTTAACGTTTGAACCTTTCTCGTTCAATTTAAAGAATTTTTCCACGATTCTCTCTCCTTCTCTTTTTTTCAAAAGACCCCTCTATTGTAGCATAAGTTTTTATAAAAGGATGCATTTAAATAGAGAAAAAGCATAAATATACGTTTTTATCGGTAAATCCGTTATTCTTTCCATTGAATGTTTATAAGTTTGAAGCTGAGCTGCATACATATCAATTAATTTATTTTCGTTATCCGTGGCATCTGTTTTAAAATCAATGATAATTATCTCATCTTCTTTATAGATAACTAAGTCCATAAATCCATGAACGACTTGTTTTTTTTCTTTAATAATATAGCTTTGTTCAAATACATGCTTTTCGTTCATCCAAGAAGCATAGAGTGCATTCGAATTTAAAGCTAGAATCTGTTTGATATCATAATCCTTTAAAGCATATCCATAAGAATTCGCATAAGAAAGAATTTCTTCTTGTTGATAAGGATATGAACATTGCGCCACAATTTCATGGAATAAAGTACCACGTAGCGTTCCTATATTTTTAGTAAGAGAAATCTCTTTCCAGTCTAATTTCATTTTGGCCCCACTAGCCGTCTGACTCGAGAACACATCGGATGTTTTCGTGTAGACAGGAAGCTTGTAAGACTTATTATTTTGACGCACTTTTAATGGTCTTTCATACAATTCTTGTTTTTTATCAAAAACCACTAGAGAATCACTCGTATTGGCATATGTATGTAAAAGCCATCCTGTATAACTCTCATCTTCTAATAGAGTATAGGCATTTAATGGACTATAAAAATCTTCAATGCTTTCAATCGCATCTACAATGACCAATTCTTTTTGAGGGCGTGTTGTCGCCACATAGAATACACGCATTTCTTCTGCAAGATCATCCAATTCTTTTTTTGTTTGTAGAGCCAAATGATATATTGAATTGTACTTATATTTATAATCATTACTTAAGCCTTTTAAAGATAATCCTAATATTGAATCAAGTAAGATGCATGAACTGCCATGTTTATCTCTTTGTTCATGTTGCGAAAGAATATATACAACAGGGAATTGTAAACCTTTAGATTGATGCATTGTCTTTACTTGAACTACATCATCTTCTTTGCCATACAATCTTGCTTCCTGAGTTTGATCTTGCGTTGCATCTTTAGATAGTTGTAGGACAAAACCATGGATGTCACTCTGATTTTCATACTGGGTTGCTAATTCTAACAAATAATCCAAGTTGTTCTTGTCTTGAATGGTTGTAGAAGCATAATAGAAATTATTATAGGCATAGATATATTGTAGCAGTTGTACAATCGTTTGATTTCTATTTACATATAATTCAAAGAAAGGCTTCATGAAATCTTCGTTTTTAATACTCATATATAAAGATGTGCCTTTTTCTTTTCCAATGCAACACTTCGCAATTTGAGAAAAAGATACATTAAATAATGGGGACATTAAAGAAGCACATAACGCAATGTCGTCGGTTAAATCTTCTAAAGCTTTTAAAGTAGAAAGTACAATTTGAATGGCAGAATTTGTGTAGAATCCATGATCAATGGTAATCATAGCTGGAATGTTGTAGGCCTCAAAAACTGTTTTCAGTTTTTCTTGAGGCGCATGATTACGAGTTAACACACACATAGATTTATAGGGCATGCCTGCTTTGTGCTTTTCGATAATATCTTGTGCAATCAAATCAAAACGATTCTCATTGTGATTCTTTTTGATGGTAGCTTTGTTGCCTTCTTCATCTTTATATTCTGTATATAAGAAACGAACTGGATACTGAGGACTTTCCATTTGTCCTTTCGTACCTACATTGGCAATATCAATCTCTTCAAATTGTTTTCCCAATAATTCATTGTTCATGATCTTACTATAAAAATCATTGTTGAATTGAATAACACTCGCATTGGAACGATAGTTTTCCTGCAATAATAAAGGAGTGTTGTTGATATCTTCCTTTTTCATCCAGTCCTGCATAATTTTTGGATTGGCTTGTCTAAAACCATAGATGGATTGTTTAATGTCACCCACTCTAAATACGTTGTTTTCATGGCAAAAAGACGCAATGATTTTTTCTTGAAGTTCATTGGTATCCTGGAATTCATCTACTAGAATCATCTGATATTTATTGTACATTTCTTCTTTGATCATCGGATCTTGAAGGAGTTGATACGCAAAGTGCTCCATATCATTAAAGTCAATCACTTCCATTTTTTTCTTTTCTAATTGAAAATATAACTTTACTTTATGGGTTAATTCAAATAAGGTATCTACTAAAGCTTTATGATTTTGAATGTCCTTTAAATAGAATTCTTCATCAAATAAGTTTTCTACGATCTTTGTTTCATGATCTTTAAAAGAAGTTTGATATTTTGAGTAATCCACCTTATCAATTGTCTTCTTAAAACCGATGGTATTTTTTAAATACAATTCAAATTGAGCTTTAAAACTTGAATACGAATTGGCATCTAAACACTTTGATAAATAGTCCTTTTTGACTTCATAATCTTCAGGCTTTGCGATTTGATCGATTACTTCATCTAATATTTCAGTCATCGCAAGACAATGATTATGAAAGTATTTCAATGCATATTCCATTAATTCTGGACTTAAATATGTATATGAATCTTGAATGTTTTTAATCCATATCTTTGCGTCTTCTTCGGATTTAGAGTTGAGGATTGCCAAAATATCTTCAATGTATTTTTGAATGTCTTCTTCTGTTTTTCCAAAAGAGAGAAAATACATTTTTAATTTTGTGTATGCAGCTAAGTTTAAATCTTGAATCGCATGTTTGTAGGCGTTGTCAAAGGCGATGCGCGTTTGGGCTGAGGATGCCGTTTGTTTGGACATCGTATAAGAAATAGGAATCTTATAGTAATAATTTTGTACAATCGATAAGCAGAAACTATCAATAGTAGAAATACTGGCTGTTTCAAGTAGAGCCATCTGTTGAAGGATATATTCTGTTTTTGGTTGCTCTTTTAATTTGGAAAGAAGACGTGCCTTCATTTCAGCTGCCGCATCCTTTGTGAAAGTCATTGCCAGGATAGAATCGATTGAAATGTGGTCTTTTAATACAAGTTGACATAAACGTTCTACTAAAACAGCTGTTTTACCACTTCCGGCACTGGCAGAGACAACGACATTTGTATCTCGAATGTCAATGGCTTTTTGTTGGGGAATTGAAAAATCCATGTTTATTCTTCCTCCTTTTCTACACGAAGCATTGGTTCAACTTCATTCGCTGAATTTCGACAAATAGATCTGTAAGCACAGAATTTACATGCATCTTGGACGTGATTAGGTAGGGCTTGTCCACTTTTAATGTCCTCTAAAAGACTGTCAACGACTTGAGTCCATTCCTTTTTGATGGTTTCTAAACTTGGATTGGCTCTTTTTACAGGCATGTATCGTTTTATGTCATCACAATAAATGCTCGCATCACTAAAGTGCCATCCATTTAATCTTCGGTTGACTTTAAATGTATCCGCAATATCTTTTTCATCGTTCACAGTGAGTTCGGGGATTTTTTTGCGATAATTTAATTTTCCATAAGTGAGTGTTTCTGGGGTTGTCTTTAGTGCAATATAGAAACATCCTACAGGGATCAAACCAGATTCTTTTTCGTAAGCTAACGTATATGTGGCTAACTGCAAAGATAATCCTTTTTCAAAGTCATCGATTTTAATATCTTTATCACTTGATTTATAGTCAAAGATACAAAAAGATGTGTTTGAACTGTCGATTCGGTCAATATAGCCATATAAATCAATGGTATATCCATTCCATGGGTAGGAATAAGAGAATTTATGTTCTTGTTTATCCATGTTCATGTGCCAGTTGGATTCAAAATTATGTAGTTGTTCAAAAATCAACATAAGTTTTTCTGTGATTTCTTCAATTTGAGAATCAAACCATGGAACTTGTTGTAAAAGCACTTTTTTTGCGAAGGAAAATTCATTTTCAACATAGTGATGAATTTCTTCTTTGGATAAAGAAGTATATTCTTGTCTATCTTTAGAAATCACTTCTAGAACATGATGTAATATGCTTCCACGAATTCGAATGTCTGTGATGTCTTCTTTTTCTTTTAAATATAAGCCGTATTTTAGTGCATGGGAAAAAGGGCATCGTGCATAGGATTCGAGTCTTGAAATTGATCCTTTAAAATGATCATCCTTAAAGAATATGGATTTAGCTGTTGTTTCATTTAAATCGATATTTGGGGTAGTCCAATTAAAAGAATCGGGCGTAGTGATAAACTCAGCTTTTTGTTGGAGCCAATTTTCTATGTCGGAACTTGGTTCATAATTTTTTCCTTGATAATCACTTTGTGGATAGAATACATAAAGAATTTCACACAAAGATAAACAGTCAAAGATTTGTGCCTGCTGGTTTTGAATACGTGTTTCAAGATTTGGTAAATCCGTCTTTTGTACATAGGCCTCATCAAAGATTCCAGTATGTAACTTTAAAGCAGGAAATGCACTGGCATTTGTGCCAGTTAAAAAGACGATGGGCCTTAAATTTGTGATGTCTTGTCTAGATCCAATGAATACCCCTTCAATGGAATTGGCTTTCTGATTGGCAGAAAGATTTTGGATTTGGTGAATCAAGATGTTTAAATCATTCGCATTATGAATGTGTGAATGCACATCTTGGATAAGTGACATGACATCGTTGAAGGCATTCAAATCTTCTTTTGTGACTTGTTCATGTAGATTTTGAATATGTTTGGCCATCTTGATAAAATCGTATGCATCAAATAAGAAGGCATGATCGTGTATCCATTCTAAAGTGTCTTGTTCTAATTTTTGGTAGGATGTGAATTGGTAGGAATCAATGATTTCATTATCTTTGTATGGAAGTGTAGTTAAGAAAGGCTCAAATTTTAAAAATTGTTCAGGGAACAATGTGTAATACTGCATGAGATAATTGTCATTTGGATATAAGGCTTGAACTACGTTTAAAAAACTTTTTAAATCCATATCTTTAGCCCATGTTAAATAATGGATCCACTCGTTATATATAGATGTAGTATGAACTTCTTGTATAGTTGTGAATGGGATCTTATGTGCTGTAAGAATCTGGGTCAAAACATTGATGTCACTTGGGTTGTTTAGGGCAATGAAAATATCATCGGCTGAATAGTCATTTTCAATAATAAGATTTGCGATGACTTCCATTTGTTTGCGTGCGTTGGCAACACTATAGTAGTGTGTTGTCAATAGTTGCTTATCGCCGAGCCATTTTGCACCATGATCAATCAACACTTGAATCCAGTAACTGTCTAATTGAGAGTATTCTTTTTTTAGGATATAGATGTTTTCTAAATCTGGTAAACTTGAAAGGACTTCTTGCGTTTGGTCTTCTTTGAGTTGAATTGGATACAGAAGATTTAAGATTTCATGTAAATCTTTTTCTTTTTGGGTTGAACAAGGAAAATCATGAATCTGATAGGTTTTTGCCATTTTTATAAAGTCTAGACAGGCATTTAAAAAGTCATAGTCTTCTTTACTGGAATAGAAGGCATTGGAAAGAGAGACATTCTTTAAAGCATCTTTGTATAAATAAAGAATTTCAATGTCAGATTTATTTTGTCCATGATAAAAAGAAGATAGCCAGCTAGACAAGGTTAAAACTTGTATGCCAAGGCAATCTTTTTTTTGTTTTAAAATTTCTTTGTATAAAGATAAATGTAGGGTAGCCGGAGCTAATATTGTACTGTTGTCTGGAATTTGTATCATAAATTATCACCTAGATTATTATACCATCATTATTATTAACTCGAGAGTTATTAACTGTGTAGTTAATGAAAAAAAGTGGATCATTTGATCCACTTTGTGTTGTATTATAGATTTTCTGTAATGTGTCTTGCGACATATACACCAGATGCACTGGCATGACTTAATGAGTGTGTTACACCTGAACAGTCTCCAATAACGAATAGTCCTTTGTGTTTTGTTTCTAAGTTTTTATCTACTTTTACTTGCATGTTGTAGAATTTAACTTCAACACCATATAGTAATGTGTCATCACTAGCTGTTGATGGACATACTTTATCAAGTGCATAGATCATTTCAATAATATCATCTAATTGACGTTTAGGGATAACTAGAGATAAGTCTCCTGGTGTAGCCTTCAATGTAGGAGTTACGAATCCTTGTGCAATACGACTTGGAGTTGAACGTTGTCCACGAATCAGGTCGCCAAAGCGTTGAACGATAACGCCACCACCTAACATGTTTGATAGGCGGGCAATACTTTCACCATATTGGTTACTTTGTGAGAAGGGTTCTGTGAAATGATTTGATACTAATAAGGCAAAGTTTGTGTTGTTTGTGAAACGAGCTGGATCTTCATAGCTGTGACCATTTACAGTGATGATTCCGTTTGTGTTTTCGTTTACGACAACACCTCTAGGGTTCATACAGAATGTACGAACGCGATCTTGATATTTCTTTGAACGATATACGATTTTAGATTCATACAATGAGTCTGTTAATTCTGAGAATGTATCGGCATTTAGTTCAACACGAACACCAATGTCTACACGATCACTCTTTGTTTCAATGCCTAAGTTTGAGCATACAGATTCCATCCATTTACTTCCTGAACGGCCTGTAGAAATAATACATTGTGTAGATGTATATGTTTCATCTCCACAAACGACTTCATATCCATCTTCGATTTTGTTTACCATGTCAATGTGTTTATAGAAATGGAATTCGGCTTTGTCTTTTAATTCATTGTATAAGTTTTCAAGTACTACATAGTTAATGTCAGTTCCTAAGTGACGAACTTTCGCTTTTAATAAGTGAAGATCATTTTGAAGACATTTTTTGGCGATAGCAGCATCTGAGTTTGCATATAGACGAGTTTTTTCTCCGCCCATCTTGCAGTTGATTTCATCCACATATTCCATTAAATCGATAGCTTCTTGTTCACCTACATATTCGTATAGATTTCCACCAAATTCATTTGTGATATTATATTTTCCATCACTGAAGGCACCGGCTCCACCAAAACCGTTCATGATGGCACATGATTTACAATGGATACATGATTTGATGTTCTTTCCGTCAATTGGACATTTTCTTTTGTTTAATGGTGCTCCTGCTTCAAAAACACCAATTTTTAATTCAGGTTTACTCTTTAATAATTCGTAGGCTGAGAAAATTCCTCCAGGCCCAGCACCAATAATAATGATATCGTATTGCATTTTATTTTCCTCCTATATTGAAGGCTATAGTCTACTGTTTTCGGTAGTAGGTATGAACGTTCAACCATATCATGAACTTATATAACCCGAACTATTATAAGGATAAAGTGCATTTTTTGCAAGCGATATTTTTGAAAACGAAACATAAAAAAAATGATATAATCATGTAGGCTAGAAGAGGTATGCATATGAGCAAAAATAAAATACATGATTTAATAATGATTATACTTGGAAACTTTGTGGTCGCATGTTCAGTTTCCTTTTTTATACTTCCTAATAATATATTAACAGGTGGTGTAGCTGGTGTGGCTGTCGCATTACATCCAGTTTTTCCGATTGATACAGTTTTGATGATTGATGGTTTAACAATTGGATTATTTATATTGGGAGCTCTTTTATTAGGAAAGCAGTTTGCGATGAAATCTGTGCTTTCTACAATTGTATATCCGGTTTTTGTAACAGGTTTATCACAGGTTGCCACAATGTTCCCTAAAGATACATTTGTGATGCCAGCTTATGTGGCTACAATCTATGCCGGAGTTCTTGTGGGGATTGGTTTAGGTTTAGTGTTTAGAGTTAATTCAAGTACGGGTGGTATGGATATCTTAGCTTTGATTTTACATAAATACTTGAAGATTCCTGAAGGAACCAGTGTAATGATCGTAGATGGCTTAACAGTTTTATTGGGTGTGGTTACACATGGTTTAACACCAGCATTGATTGGTATTATGTCTGTGTTTGTTTGTGGTGTCGCAATCGATAAAACAGTAATGCTAGGCATGCAATCCGCAAAAAATGTTATGATTATATCGACAGAGTGGAAACAGATTCGTCGTATTTTATTAGAGACAGTGGATCGTGGTGTAACGATTCTAGATGGAAGTGGTGGCTATACACAAGCGCCTAAGCCCGTGTTGATGTGTGTTATTAAGCAGAAACAATATCCATTATTAGAGTCAAGTGTTTTAGAGATTGATCCAAAAGCATTTATTATTGTGAATGATGTGCATCAGGTACATGGTGCTGGTTTTACATCAAAACATGTGGTGGAGACAGATGAAGCAGCATATTAAAGAAATTATTGTCGTTGAAGGAAAAAATGATACAAACACGTTGCAGTCTTTTTTTGATTGTGACACGATTGAAACGGGTGGAGACCAGGTCAACGAGAAAACGATTGAACGTGTTAGACAGGCTCAAAAGACAAGAGGTGTGATTATTTTTACAGATCCAGATACGCCAGGAGAACATATACGTAGATTGATTGGCAGTAGTGTGCCAGGATGTAAACATGCGTTTATTAATAAAGAAAAGGCGAAAACACCTAAAAAAGTGGGTGTAGAGCATGCAAGTAAAGAAGATTTATGGGATGCCCTATGTCATTATGTAACGTTTGAGAATAAAGATGAAGTATTAAGTTGGCAAGACTTTATTGATTTAGGCTTAGTTGGAAACAAAGATTTGCGCTTTCAAGTGTGTGAAGATTTTCATATTGGTCCTTGTAATGCGAAAACATGTTTTAAGCGTTTAAATCAGATGAATGTGACAAAAGAAGAGATAGAAGAAAGGAGTCTTTCATGAAACAGGCGATTGCGACAGTAAAAAAGACAAAAGAGATTCAAGAAAAGTATAAGGTTTTCACAAAGAAAAGCTTTGGACAGAATTTTATTATTGAACCGGGTGTTGTTGAAAAGATTGCCAATGCAGCAATTCAATCAAGAGATGAATTGGTTTTTGAGATTGGTCCTGGAATTGGGGCTTTAACACAGTTTTTATGTGAAAAAAGTAATCAGGTTGTAGCTTTTGAGATTGATGAAAGATTGCCGGTTGTATTAGAGAATGAGATTGGTTTTGATCATTTACATATAGTATTAGAAGACATCTTAAAGGTGGATATTGATGAAAAAATTCGTGAATTTAGAAAGCCTGGTCAAAAGGTAGTTTTCGCGTCGAATCTTCCTTACTACATCACAACGCCGATCTTATTTAAATTGTTTGAGGCAAATGAAGAGATTGAAAGAATTACGGTTATGATGCAAAAAGAAGTGGGAGAACGTTTCTTGGCACACGAAAACGATAAGGAATACAATGCGTTGAGCGTAATTACGCAATATCGTTGTGATGTGAAAAAAGTCATGGACGTATCAAGAAGAGTATTTTGGCCAAGTCCCAATGTAGATTCGATGGTTATTCAATTTTCTTTCCATCACAAGTATCATTTAGAAGATGAGAATTGTTTCTTCGATTTGGTAAAAGCTTGTTTTGCGCAAAGAAGAAAAACTATTTATAATAACTTTCAGAATTTTGTGAAAGATAAGGCTCTGGCAAAAGAATTGTTAGAAAAAGTAAATATTGATCCTAGTACGCGTGCGCAACAGTGTACGTTAGAGGATTTTATTCGATTATATGAGGTGACCTATGAAAGTACAGGCAAGGGCAAAAATTAATCTAGCATTAGATGTCGTAAAAAGAATGGATAATGGGTATCATTCTTTAGACATGATCATGGTACCTATTTCAATTTATGATGAGATTGAGATAGAAAAAAATGATTTTGATGTAGTTGAATGTGAAGGTATGAAATTACCAGAGAACAATACGGTTTCAAAGATGATTCAAGTTTTAAAGGATACCTATCACTTAGATTCTTGTTTCAAAGTATCTATCAAGAAGCACATTCCAGCTCAGGCAGGCCTTGGTGGCGGAAGTGCGGATGCAGCTGCTGTATGTAAGGCGGTTTTAAAGATGGAAGGTATTGAGGAAACGGAAGAAAATCTTTATGAAATCACAAAACAAGTGGGGGCGGATGTTCCTTTCTGTATTCATGATAAGTGGGCTAGAGTAAAGGGTATTGGAGAAAAAATCACGCCGATTGAAAGTGATTGGGAATTTGATATTGTGGTTGTAAAACCGGATTTTGGAATTTCTACTGCGAATGCATTTTCTAAATGGAAAGAGTCTCGTCCTTTTCATCCGGATGTAGATTTAGTAGAGTCGAGTATTCGAGAAGAGAACATGGATCTTTTATATCAGACTATGGCAAATTCATTGGAGCCAATTGCCTTTGAGATTGAGCCTGAATTAGAACAAGTGAAAATGGATATGGAAGATGCAGGTTTAGTACGTATATTGATGTCTGGATCTGGTTCAAGTATGTTAGGATTCAGTGTGGATGAAGAAGTGATTTTAAGTGCATGTGAGCAATTGAAGGAAAAGTATAATTTTGTTCAAATTGTTCATGTAGGAGGCTAATATGGCAACTTCTGTAATTTCTTATTTAGTATTCTTTGCGTGTTTTGGTTTAAGCTTTTATGCGATTTCAAGTATTCAGTTTGAAAAGGTGTGTAGTGTAAAAAATCCTAAGAAAGTGCAGATTTTAATGTTTCTTTTATCGCTTTGTCTTGCGTACATTTCAAGTCAGGCGATTTTACAATTAACAATCTATAATGGCTTTGCTTGATAAGTGGATTGCCCTGGATATGGGGGCGTATCTTGCACGGTTTTATGATTTTTCTACACAGAAACAAATTGTTTTAAAAACAATAATCGCAAAAAAAGGAAAAGAAACACTGGGCGTATCGGATCAGGCGCTTGCCTATTTATATAAGGATCTGGATACGATACAAATTCAATATCCTATATCACATGGTCAAATTCTTCATTCAATTGAACCTTTGGTTCAGAAGGGGTTAAACGAACTACATGCCTTTGATGGCTTATTAAGACCGAGTGTGCTTGTGAGTGTTCCTACGGAGTTGTCGCAAAGACAACGAGAACTTTGGCAGCAAATGTTTTTGGATTGTGGCATACGTAAGGTTGAATTTATTTCAAACTTAAATGCTTTACAAGAAGAAGGTTCTTGTTTTTTAGTGCATAGTGGACATTCTTATACGGAAATTCATGTGTGTGCTTATGGTAAGGTGCTTGTGTCAAAGACAATTTATTATGCGGGAGCACAGATTGATGAGCAGATACAAAGGATTGTTTACAACAAGACGGGTTGTTTTATCACAAAAATGGATGCGGCACATTTGAAGGAAATGGCAAGTCTAGCTTTTTGGCAACAAAAAAACAATTTATTGTTGTGTTATGCCTTTGATTCAAGACAGATTCTTCATCAGATTCAAATTGAGTCAAGTCTATTGTGGCCAGCCTTCGAGATGGTTTCAGCACAGATTTCATTATGGGTAAAACATTGTTTTGATGGTCTACCTGCTTCTTTACAAGAACATTTTTTGATGCATGGAATTGAATTGAGTGGTGGATTGGCGGATTGTTTTGGGCCGTCACAATTCATTTCTAAGAACATATCTTGCCCAGTTCTTTGTACAAAACGAGGACAATACGATATGATAGATGCATTAAAGGGGGTAAAGTCAGCGTGATTGATTATAAAATGATTTTATTACCATTCTTGATTTCAGTGGTGCTAACACCGTTGGTGAAGCAATATTCTATTTATTGTGGGGCTTATGCCAAAGAAAATAAGCGCACGGTCCATCATGGAAAGATTTCGCGTATTGGTGGTGTAGCGATTTATTTGGCATTCATTATAACGATGGCTATCTTTGTGAAGGCGGATCGTCAGATCAAAGGTTTGGTTATTGGAAGCAGTATTATGTTTTTTACTGGTTTAATTGATGATTTAATCGATATTAAGCCACTGGTTAAACTAACGTTGGAAGTTATTGCGGCTTTGGTGTTGATTTATTTTGGAATTTCAGTAGACATTATTCGTTTGCCTTTGGGCATTCAAATTGATACAGGTATTATTTCGTTTATCTTTACGATTATTTGGGTGGCCGGTATCACAAATGCGGTAAACCTGATTGACGGTCTAGATGGTCTTTCCGGAGGTATGAGTGTTATTGTGCTTGTGGTCATTGGTTCTATCGCCATCATCGAAAGACGTTCGGATTTATTAAGCATTGCCTTTATTTTAGCTTTTGGAACATTGGGTTTCTTAGTTTATAATGCGCATCCAGCTAGTATCTTTATGGGAGATTGTGGATCGTTGTTTTTGGGGTTCATGATTTCGGCAATTTCATTGCTTGGATTTAAATCGAGTACGATTTTGACGTTGGCATTGCCTATCTTATTGTTGATGCTGCCAATTATTGATACGTTATCCGCTATTTTGAGACGTACTTTAAAGGGTATGAAATTTATGGAGGCGGACAAGAGTCATATTCATCACTTGTTGATGCGCCAATTTGGACATCGTAATACTGTAATTATCATGTGTGGTTTAACAGCGCTTTTTGGATTGAGTGCTTTTGCGTATATGATCAATCGAAATATCGGCTTTTTAGTTATGGTCATTATATTGTTGGCGGTAGAGATCTTTATTGAGAAATCGGCAATGATTAGTGAGAAATTTCATCCTTTAATTGGTTTGTGGCATCGTATTCAAAGAAAATCGCGAAAAATATTCAAAAAAGTAGGCTAAAATGCCTACTTTTAATATTGTTTTCACATTGGTTTGTTAAAATGGGGTTATGGAACCGAATGAATGGCAAAAGTACAAAAACAAGAAGTCGACGGAGTACACACAGAAAATAACGTCGCAGGCTAGAATTGCTGAAGAACAACTGTTAGAGGGTTTAAATGAAAGTGAGGTTTATGATTATATGCTTTCTAAACTGAATTTTTGTCAGAGGAAACAAATGTATTCGAGTTTAGAAGCCAAGGTGTATGTGAAAGTTGGTGACATATGCTTTACAGATTTTGGATTGGCCTATCTAAGTGAGGTTGGCTATCAGCATTTTGGTTTAGTGTTGGCAATGAAGAACGGGAAAATATTTGTAGTACCTATGAGTGGGAATAGTAGTGCATATCATAGGGCGTATGATCCTGTATCCCATATGGGAAAGCGTCATTTGATGCGTTTACCAGAAATTGAGGGCTTAAATAAGGCGAGTGTATTATTCTTAAATGATGCGAAATGGATCAATTCGGCGCGTGTGATTGATGTGAAGGCACATATTGATCCGAATTCTCACTTGTTTGATAAAATAAAAAAATGTGTTATGCAAATGATGCTATAATAGGAACATGTCAAAATGTGTAGTAGCCTGTTCAGGTGGACCTGACAGCATGGCTTTATTAGATCAATTGAATAAACAAGGCAAGGACATTGTCGTTGCACATGTGAATTATAAACATCGCGATACGGCAGATAGGGATGAGAAAATAGTGAAGGAATATTGTAAAAAATATGATATTCCTGTTCGTGTTTTATATCCGGTGCATGAGAAAGGAAATTTTCAGGCATGGGCAAGAGATGTTCGTTATGCTTTTTTTGAAGAAGTGGCAGATGAATTTGATACGAAATTATTATATGTGGCACATCAGATGGATGATGTGATTGAGACGTATTTGTTTCAGAAAAATCGAAATATGATTTGTGACTGGTATGGCTTAAAAGAAAAGAGTGTGAGGCATGGATATCAAATCATTCGGCCTTTACTGAATTTCACAAAGAGTGAATTACAACAATACTGTAATGATAATGGCGTTTCTTTTGGAATTGATGAATCGAATTTAACCAATCACTATACGCGTAATGTGATTCGTCATACACAAATCGAAAAGATGAATCGTAATGAAAAGGAAGAATGGATTTTAAAGATTCAAAATGAGAATGATTTTTGGCAAATAAAAAGAGCAGGCATAGAAGATTTTTTAAAGAATTGGAATAGGAATGTCGATTCTTTATTGAATCAAGAAGATGGCTGGCTTTATTTAGATACTTTCTTATTTCAGGCTTTGAGCCATCATTTCTCTAGGAAATACATGGAAGAGTTGTGTGTCCAATTAAAGGGAAATGTGCTGATTGAAATAGAGGATCATTTATTGGAAAGGCATAATGAAAAGTTGTATTTAATGCCAAAACCACAGAATGTGTATTATACATTGAATGAATTGGAGTATAAAGATTATAAAGAATTCTCTATTATGAATCATGGCCAAACAATTGAGTCTTTTAGTGTGGAGGCATCTGACTTTCCTTTGGTGGTGCGTCATGTTAAAGTGAATGACGTAATTTCGATGCGTTTTGGAAATAAGAATGTACATCGTTTCTTTGTGGATCGAAAAATCTGCAAGATATACCGAAAATATTGGCTGGTTGTGGAAAATAATGCAGGAAAAGTTATTTTCGTACCAGGCCTTGGATGTGATGTAGAACATTATTCACAAAATCAACAGTTCTATTTTAAAATGAATGGTCTAGATTAAATGTTTATGTTACAATGTTTAGGTAACTTAAGGAGAAAAACACCATATGATAGCTCAAGATATTGAAAAAATTTTATTAAGTGAAGAAGAAATCGAAAACCGTTGTGTGGAACTAGCACATCAAATAGAAGAAGATTATAAGGAATCTGGAGAAACTCCAATCGTAGTTGGATTGTTAAGGGGAAGCGTTCCTTTTATGGCTGAATTAATCAAGCGTTTTGAATTTCCATGTGAAATTGATTTTATGTCCGTTAGTTCATACGATGGAACAGAATCAATTGGAGATGTTCGTATTTTAAAGGATATGGATCTATCTTGTAAGAATCGTTCTATTTTAGTTGTAGAAGATATTATTGATACAGGTAGAACTTTAGTTGAAGTAAAGAAAATGTTTAAGAATAAAGGTTGTCTAGATGTTCGTTGTGTAACATTGTTAGATAAACCAAGCCGTCGTGTTTGTGAAATTGAAGCGGATTACGTTGGTTTTGAGGTGCCAAATGAATTTGTGGTTGGATACGGATTGGATTACAACCAGAAATATCGTAACTTACCATTTGTTGGCGTTTTAAAACCTGAAATTTATCAGTAGGAGGAAGATTATGAAGAAGTGGTTAAATTATTTACCAACCATCTTCATTTTATCAATTGTATTATCATTAGTTTTTTATAGTTCACAGGGCAGTACTGTACAAATGAATTATACACAATTTGAGAAAATTGTAGATGAAGTTGACTTTAAGAAGAGTTCTATGACAATTAGTTCCACTGTTATTCAGTTGGAAGGTACTTATGAGCAGAACTCAAAGACAGTTGGATACAAGGTTATTGTTCCAAGAACAGAAAAGAATATTGAGAAGTTGGAAAAGGATTTGCAACGTAATGGTGGAAAGCTAACAGTAGAAGATCCAAACCAAGGAAGTGTATGGATTTCTATTCTTTCTCAAATCATTCCGTTCTTGATTATTGCGGTATTCTTCTACTTCATGTTTTCTAAAATGGGCGGTGGAGGCAATAATAAAGCCTTTGAATTCGCAAAATCAAAAGCTCGTGTTGAATCGAATGTAAAAGTTCGTTTTAAAGATGTTGCGGGTTGTGAAGAAGAAAAAGAAGAAGTAAAAGAAATTATTGATTACTTGCGTTCACCAAAGAAATTTACAGATATGGGAGCACATATTCCTAAGGGAATCTTGATGGTTGGTCCTCCAGGAACTGGTAAGACTTTATTGGCAAAAGCCGTAGCTGGAGAAGCCAATGTTCCATTCTTCTCGATTTCAGGTTCTGACTTTGTTGAAATGTTTGTCGGAACAGGTGCGAGTCGTGTTCGTGACATGTTTAAAACTGCACAAAAGAGTGCGCCATGTATCATTTTTATTGATGAAATCGATGCCGTTGGACGTCAGCGTGGAGCTGGTATGGGTGGCGGAAACGATGAGCGTGAACAAACATTGAACCAATTATTGGTTGAAATGGATGGTATGACAGATAATGCTGGAATCGTTGTGATTGCGGCTACAAACCGTCCAGACGTATTGGACCCTGCTTTACTTCGTAGTGGTCGTTTCGATCGTCGCGTTACTGTTAGCTTGCCAGATATTAAGGGGCGTGAAGCTATTTTACAGGTACATGCTCGTAACAAGAAATTGGCGAGTGATGTTTCACTTGCAAATTTGGCAAAACGTACACCTGGATTCTCTGGTGCAGATTTAGCTAACGTATTGAATGAAGGTGCTATTTTAGCGGTTCGTAAAAATGAGTCTAAGGTTACAATGACGGATTTAGATGAAGCCATTGACCGTGTTATGATGGGACCTGCGAAAAAGAGTAAAAAATATACAGAAAAAGACAAAATTCTTGTGGCTTACCATGAAGCGGGACATGCTGTTATTGGTTTAAAACTTGAAGATGCAGATATGGTTCAGAAAGTTACAATTATTCCTCGTGGAGATGCGGGTGGATATAACTTGATGACACCTCGTGAAGAGAAATACTTCCATAGAAAATCTGAATTTATTGCGCAGATCACTGGTTTACTTGGTGGTCGTACAGCTGAAGAGATCCAATTTGGTGAAATCAGTGCTGGTGCTGTAAATGATATTGAAAAATTAACAGAAATTGCCAAAAATATGGTTCGTGTATATGGTATGTCTAGTTTAGGTCCTATCCAATATGCGGATCCTCAAGGAAATGTCTTCTTAGGAAGAGATTATACAAAAGGTAGTGATTATTCTGCAGGTGTAGCGGCTGAAATTGATAAAGAAGTTCGTGCGATTGTAGATGAGTGTCATGAAAATTGCCGTAAGATCTTAACTGAAAACAAAGATTTGTTGGATTTGATTGCGAACAATTTGTATGAACATGAAACATTAACAAATGAAGAAATCACCAACTTAATGAATTATGGACAATTAACAGATCCTAATGTTGAAGCAAATGAAGAAGAGGAAAAAGTAGAACAAGAAGTAGTTCAAGTTCCAGAGATTCCGGAGACTCCAACTGGTGTTGATCAAAAGGATTTGGATGATGCGTTCAATGAATTAACTAAGAAAAAAGATTAATTACACACTAAAGCCATCGATTGATGGCTTTTTTTTAAGGGTTAGATGAATTAGGAATAATAAAAAGTCAGATGTATGAAACAATTGGTAAAAGATAAATAAAGTAGTTATAATTAAATTATAATATAACAAATAATATGAGGGCGTTTATGAAAAGAAAAATAATATCTATGATTCTTTGTGTAGGGTTGGCTGCACAATCTAGTTTTTTGTGTGTAAAAGCGGAGAAATTAAATGTTGATGTAGAACCTGTTGTGATGGAATTTAAAGGAAAATCTACTTATAGCTTATCTGGCAAAAAGGCGAATAAAGTAAATGAAAACAAAACAATGGGTGAAATGTTATTGAAAGGTGATTTAAATCAGTTTAATTCTGCAAATAAATCAGAATTTCTAGTTAATGATGGAATAGTTAGTTTCTGTTATGAAGCTTCTTCAAAAAAGATGAAAGCTACTGATAAAAAATGGCATTTAGTAAATGATTCTTCTAAAAAAGTGGATGATATCTCATTAGATGGAAAAATGAATAAAGGTGTAGCAATTGTACAATCTTCTCCTGACAACAATACGTGGACCACACGTAAAGTTGTTACAGATTTTTTTAACAAAAAAAATCAAATAAAAAGTTGTATACGACAACAGATATTGAATTGGATAATGGTTGTTATTATAGAGTCGTTATTGCGTATACACTAGGAAAAGAAGGAAAAGATAGTAAGGTTTTATTTGTTGATACAACAAAAACAAAGACAAAAAAATGTATGGAAGTATATTCGTTTTATATCAGTAATAAAAATAGTGGCACAGAGAATGTGTTAACGACACCTAGAAAAGAGCTTGGATCTGTAGTAAATACAGGAAAAGATAACGGTTATTCTCAAAGTAATGAATTAGATCAGGACGATCCACATTTTGGATGGACTTTGGGAACATTTACTATAAATGGATTTACAAGAGAAGCAACGACAGAAGATAATGTGTTCTTAAAAAATGTAGGGGATAAAATTACATTATGGTTCACTTTAAAACAAGATATTAACAAATTAAATGGGGATCCGATGTTAAAAATATCAGAGGATAAAAATGGTTATGATAAGCATTTTCAGGTTGGTAAAACTAATTTTAATCATGGTACGTTGATTATTCAACAAACAGATTTTGAAGGGAATAAATATGAACCTATTGTATACACTGATTTTTTAAAGGCAAATGCTTCAGTGTCTGCAGATACAAAAGTTCAACTTTTTGAAGAAGGAGATTATGAACTAACTTTAGATTATGAGATTGAAAAAGATAGAACAGTAGGTCATAGTTACACAAATTATAAAATAACTTTCCCTTTTAAAATTCGCAATGGAAATTGCATGGTATATCCGTTTGATCTTTCTACAGGAAGTGAATTGTCTGAGAAATCTATAGCGAATGAAGGTTTTAAACTGGATATGGCAAAATCTAGATATTTAACCATCGATGTTCAAAAATCTATTGTTAAGGTTGATAAAGATGGATACTTGACTGAGGATGTTCGATTTAATCGTCCAGCTAAAGACAATGAAGAATACAAGGCAGAAGGAATTTATACATTTACTGTAAAAAATCAATATTCAGATGCTGACCCAGTTACTAAAACTATTTATGTTGGAAATAATAAGTATTATAAAGCATTATCGAAATATGGTATTTCGGTTGATGAACTGAATGAACAGATTCATTTGGGGCACACACTGAAAAAGAACGGAACATTAAAAGATACTGATCTTGAGGAATTAAACTAATGAAAAGAATAATTAAAAATATCTTCTTGTGTCTAATGTCATTTAGTTTGTTTTGCGTTACTGGATGTAATACAAATACTAATTCTGAAAATGTAGATAAGAAAACCACAGAAGAGAAAAAAGAAATAACAACATACAAATACGAACCTAATTTTGATTCGTTGAATGATGAAGATTTGTTGAGATATGTAAGAGATGATGTGTATTCAAATGTTGTCGAAAGCATTCCGGATGGTTATTATGTAGATAATGTTGATACGGCTTATATATCACAAGAATATTTAGATGAATTAGAGTATAATTCAAAATCAAATGTGTTTTTTGGATATTCTTTAAAAGATATTGAGAGTGTTTATAAGGATCAAAAGTATGTGTTTACATTAAGTGATACAGGGGAAACTATTGTTCAACCATTTGATTCTTATGATGAAACGTTTGAAAAAGTTGCGAAGAATGTTGCGGTTGGAACAGGTGTAATACTAGTTTGTGTTACAGTTTCTGCAGCAACTGCAGGTACAGGGGCACCGGCAATAAGTATGATATTTGCAGCCTCTGCTAAAACAGGAACTGTGATGGCTTTATCTGGTGGTGCAATTGGTGCAACGGCAACAGGCATTGTCACAGGTATACAAACCGGAGATGTTGAAAGATCTTTAAAAGAGGCGGCTGTATCTGGTAGTGAAGGTTTTAAAATGGGAGCTATTACAGGTGTTGTTCAAGGTGGAGCATCTGAAGCAATTGCTTTAAAAGGAATGACACTTAATGGTTTATCAATGAATGAAGCGGCAATGATTCAAAAGGAATCTAAATATCCAAATAATGTTATTAAACAGATTCATAATATGGATGAATATAATGCACTTAAATCTGCAGATTTAAAGGCAAAGATGGTGAATGGTAAAACGGCGCTAATAAAAGAAAATATTGACCTTAATCTTGTCGATGAAATGGGGCATACTAATTTGGAACGAATGGCCGAAGGGTATAGTCCTTTAGATAAAAATGGACATTCATATGAATTACATCACATTGGTCAGAAGAATGATGCAACATTAGCGGTGTTAACACGAGAAGAACACGATAGTAAGTTTCTTCATGGATTTAAGGAAATTAGTGAAATTGATAGAAAAGCGTTTAAAAAGCAACGTAAACAATTTTGGAAAACTATGGCAGCTATGTTAGGATAAAGGAAGTGAATTTATGTCATTTGTAAAACAATTAAAGCAAGATGAAGACTTTGTTTCTATGCCAAAAGGAGCAGCAGAAAAAGAAATTATTGAGGCTGAAGAAGAATTAGGATTGTCTTTCTCAAAGGAGTTTATTTCTTATACAAAAGAGTTTGGCTGTGCAAGTGCAGATGGACATGAATTCTTAGGTGTGGTAAGGCATAAAAGACTGAGTGTTGTAGAGCAAACAATTTTAGCTAGAGAAGAGATTCCTGCTTTACCTTTATCATTCTATGCTGTAGAAATATCAGGTGATGATGGAATTGTTGTATTCCAAGATAAAGATGGTAAAGTATATGGAGCCTCTACACAACATAAAATTACAAAGTTGGCAGATTCGTTGGAAGAATATTTATTAGATTATTAAATTGTATACTTAAGCCATCGATTGATGGCTTTTAGTTTGGCTTGAAATGGATACAAGAATTCAGTAGAATGATGCTTGTGAATTCTATTGTGGAGGATAATTATGAAAGATCAACTATTAAAAGCTCTGGTTTTAAATGAGCATGTTCGTTTATATATTGTGCGTACAACTGACTTAGTACAGGAAGCGCAAGATCGTTTTGATTTACATCCATGTGCTTGTGCAGCTTTAGGAAGAACTTTATCTGTGGCAAGTATGATGGGTGCTATGTTGAAATCAGAAGAAGAAATGTTGTCAATCACAATCAATGGACATGGTCCAATTGGTTCTATTGTGGTAGATGCATATGCGAATGGAAATGTTCGTGGGTTTGTTTCAAATCCCCATGTAGAGGATGTTTTGATTCGCCCAGGAAAATTGAATGTAGGAGCTGTTGTCGGTACAGATGGAACTTTAACAGTTACTAAAGATTTAAGTATGGAAGAAAACTTTTCTGGTTCGGTTGAGTTGCAGAGTGGTGAAATTGGGGATGATTTTGCCTATTACTTCACTTTGTCTGAACAAACACCAACAGCTGTAGCATGTGGAGTTTTAATAGGAACAGATGGCCGTGTTGCCAGTGCAGGTGCTATGATTCTACAAATGCTTCCAGATGCGACAGAAACAGACATTTCTATTTGTGAACACGTACTTGAAGGATTGAAACCAATGAGTACTTTAATTCAAGAATATGATGATTCAAGTTTAGAAGATTTGGCAAATGACATGTTTGAAGATGCGAAGATTTTAACGACACAACCAGTAGCTTATGATTGTCCTTGTTCAAAGGTACGTATGGCTAGAGCTTTGGGAACTATAAAAAAATCAGATGTTTTAGAGATGGCTGATAAAGAGCATGGTTGTGAAATCACATGTAATTTCTGTAATGAAACATATCATTTCACTGAAGAAGAATTAAGAGCGATTGCGAGTAAGATGCATGATTAAGATTGGAAATGTAGAAATCGAAAATCCGGTTGTGATTGCACCAATGGCAGGTATTAGTAATATCGCATTTCGTAGAATTGCGAAACGCTTTGGAGCTGGTTTAGTTTGTAATGAAATGGTAAGTGATAAAGCTTTATACTATGATTCATTGAAGACGAAACAAATGTGTGTCATCGATGAAAATGAACATCCTGTCTCTTTTCAATTGTTTGGCCATGATATGGATACGGTTGTGTATGCAGCTAAATATTTGGATACGCAAACAGATTGTGACATTATTGACTTTAATATGGGGTGTCCCGTAAACAAGGTTATCAAAGCACAGGCAGGAAGCTTTTTAATGAAGGATATTGATTATGCCAAAGAACTTGTATCGAATATTGTACAAAATGTAAATAAGCCAGTAACTGTAAAAATGCGTTTAGGCTTTGATACGTATCATATTAATTGCGTTGAAATGGCGAAGGCTATGGAAAGTGTGGGCGTTAGTGCTGTTGCGGTGCATGGTCGTACGCGTAATCAGATGTATGAAGGAAAAGCAGACTGGTCTTATATTAAGCAAGTAAAAGAATCGGTATCTATTCCTGTTATCGGGAATGGGGATGTCCGCAGTGTAGAAGATTTTCACCGTATGATGAATGAAACAGGTTGTGATGCGGTTATGCTAGGTCGTGGAATTGTAGGTAATCCATTCTTGATTCAAGAATGTGTGGATTCAATTACGGGACAGAAACATGAATTTTCAATGGAAGATCGTATTGAAATATGTATGGATCATGCCAAAGGATTAGCGGATACAAAAGGTGAAAAAGTAGCTATTCGTGAAATGCGAGGTTTGGCTAGCTGGTATTTAAAGGGACTTCCTAGTTCAAGGATCTTTAAAAATGAGATGTCACAAATGAATACATTAGAAGATTTAGAAAATATATTACGTCAATTCATGGAGGTGCAGCGTTAGTTGCATCTTTTTTGATAATTGGTAAGCGTTTTCAAAATCTGAAAAATACACTTTAAGTTTCTTGCGTTCCGGTATAAAATATATATACGGAGGTTATATCGTTATGAATCAAAGAAAGACAAAAGCCTTTTTTGAAGGGCGTGACATATATGCTTATAATATTTTTGGTGCACACCTAGAAGCTAATGGGGTTCGCTTTAGAGTGTATGCTCCAAACGCAAAGAATATTTCAGTTATTGGTTCATTTAATAATTGGGATGATCAAGCGAGTAAAATGAAAAAAGATAAACGTGGGATTTGGGAATGTTTTGTAGAAGGTGCAAAGGATAAGGATTCGTATAAATATCGTGTGTGGCAGGCAAATGGTGAATTGGTAGACAAAATGGATCCATATGCTTTTTATAGTGAATTAAGACCAAACACGGCAAGTATTGTATCAGATTTAAGTTATGATGGATGGACTGACAAAGAATGGCTGAATCAAAGAAATAAGGGCTTTGATTCTCCTGTGAATATTTATGAAATGCATGTTGGTTCATGGAGAAAAGATGATGAAAACGAAGAGTTTGTACAGTATCATGAAATAGAAAAGGAATTGATTGAACACTGTAAGAAACATCACTTTACACATGTTGAAGTCATGCCGCTATGTGAATATCCGTTTGATGGTTCTTGGGGTTATCAATGTACGGGTTATTTTTCAAGTACTTCTCGTTATGGAACAAATCATGAATTAATGCACTTTGTGAATGCACTTCACGAAGCTGGAATTGGTGTCATCATGGATTTTGTGCCTGTACACTTTGTGAAGGATAATTACGCATTAGGAATGTTTGATGGTACGCCTTTATATGAATATTCAAAACCGGAAGATGCGAATAGTGAATGGGGAACGGCTAACTTTAACTTATGGAAAGAAGAAGTTCGCTCATTCTTGATGTCTGCAGCCAATTTCTGGATAGATGTTTATCATGTGGATGGCTTAAGAATGGATGCGATCAGTAATGCGATTTTCTGGCATGGAAACAAGAATAATGGTGTGAATGAAGGTGCATGTGATTTCATGAAACGTATGAATTACTTGTTGAATGAGGCACATCAAGGAAAAATTATGTTGATTGCGGAAGATTCAAGTGATTTTCCTAATGTCACAAAGCCAAGTTATGCGGGTGGCTTAGGATTTGACTATAAGTGGGATTTAGGTTGGATGAATGATACATTATCCTATTTAAAAAGAGATCCAATCTATCGTAAGTGGCATCACCATGACGTTACTTTTTCAATGGCTTATTTCTATTCCGAAAGATTTATCTTACCATTTAGTCATGATGAAGTTGTGCATGGTAAGGCAACCATTGTAGATAAGATGTGGGGAAGCTATGAAGATAAGTTTGCCCAGGCAAGAGCATTATATGTATATATGTTTACGCATCCTGGCAAGAAATTGAATTTCATGGGTAATGAAATTGGTCAATTGCGTGAATGGGATGAACAAAAGAGCTGTGACTGGTTCTTGTTGGATTATCCAATGCACGATGCATTTGAACATTTTTGCGAAGATTTAGGCAATATTTACATAGGAAATGATGCATTCTTTGATCAAGATTATGATCCAAGTCGCTTCTGTTGGATTGATGCAGATAATGTAGGACAAAATACGTTCTCATTTATTCGTAGAGGTTCAAAGAAAGATTTCGTTATTATTATGAATTTCTCAACAAATCCATATGATCACCAACAGTTTGGTGTTCCTTGCAAAGGTAAATATAAAGAAATTTTGAACACAGAGTGGGATAAATACAACGGAAACTTAAAAGGTCATATACCTCAAGAGGTGCAGGCAATGCGTCTTACAAGACATAATCAGCCATATATGATCGAAGTAAATGTTCCTAGTTTTGGTGCTATGATTTATGAAGTTGAAAAGTGAGATTGATTTCTCACTTTTTTTGGTGAAACTTCTTTTTTTTACGTATAAGAGAGTGTAGAAAAAGGAGAACAAAAAATGAAAAAATTAGATGTAGAATTTGAACTGTTTCGTAAGCGAGTGTACAACTTGGAGATTCGTAGCTTTTATTTACTTTTATTGAATCGGGGTTGTGACATTAAAACTTTAAGAGATTTATTTTCGGATGTGGATGAAAAACTCGCCTTAAAGATGGGTGGTATGTTTTATCATGCTCAATCGGATCGAGTTCAAGAAGTGTTAGAGAAAGTAATCAAACAAGAAAAGACAAATGCGAGGATGGATTGTTTTGAGAAACTATTTGAAAAAGGGATAGACATGTTTGAAGCGTTGGAATTGATTGGGATTAGTCAAAATGACATAGAATTGATCAATGATGCAGCTTATGTGTGGCAATATAAGCGTTTGTGAAAGAATTGACTTTTTGTAGGGGGTGTATTGTGGCAAAAAGTTTGTTATAATGTATGCGCAAAAAGGAGATAGCGTAAATATTATGGAAAACAAGGAACTTGCATTGCACGCAAAAAATATTCGTAGAAATATAGTGAAAGAAGTGTATAGTGCCCAAAGTGGACACCCGGGTGGAAGTTTAGGTGCAACTGACATTTTAACAGAGTTATACTTTGAAGAAATGGATATTAATGAGGAGAACTTAAATACATTGGATCGTGATCGTTTTGTATTAAGTAAGGGACATGCAAGTCCAGCTTTATATGCAGTACTTGCTGAAAAGGGATTCCTTCCTGAAGAAGAATTGACAACTTTCAGAACTATTAATTCACGTTTACAAGGACACCCTAACATGAATTATGTAGAAGGGGTAGATATGTCTACAGGATCTTTAGGTCAAGGTATTTCTTGTGCTGTAGGTATGGCATTAGCCAATAAACTAGATAAAAATGATCATCGTATCTATACTGTACTTGGAGATGGTGAATGCCAAGAAGGACAAGTATGGGAAGCTACAATGTCAGCGGCTCACTATAAATTAGATAATTTATGTATTATTGTTGACAACAATAACCTTCAAATTGATGGTCACGTAGATGAAGTTATGAGTGTGTATCCTTTGGATAAAAAATTCGAAGCTTTCAATTGCCACGTAATTAATGTAGATGGTCATGATTATGATCAATTGCGTGCTGCATTAAAAGAAGCTCGTGAAACAAAAGGAATGCCAACTGTAATTGTTGCGAAGACAATTAAAGGAAAAGGTGTTTCATTTATGGAAGATCAACAAGGATGGCATGGAGTAGCACCAAATGAAGAACAATACCATGCTGCAATGAAAGAATTGGAGGCAGAATAATGGCAAAAGTAGCTACACGTGTCGCTTATGGTGATGCTTTAAAAGAATTAATGGTTGAAAATAAAAATGTCGTTGTATTAGATGCTGACTTAGCGGGTAGTACAAAGAGTGGAGAAGCTAAAAAAGTAGACCCTTCTCGTCACTTTGATATGGGAATTGCCGAAGGAAATATGATGAGTGTTGCGGCAGGTCTTGCGGCTAGCGGAAAGATTGCGTATGCATCTACTTTCGCAATGTTTGCGACTGGACGTGGATTCGAACAAATTCGTAACAGTATCGGATATCCACAATTAAACGTTAAAATCTGTGCATCTCATGCAGGAATTAGTGTTGGAGAAGATGGTGCAAGTCACCAATGTATTGAAGATGTTAGTTTAATGCGTGGTATTCCAGGTATGAAAGTTATCGTTCCATGTGACTATAATGAAGCTAAACAAGCATGTAAAGCTGTAGCTGAAATTGACGGGCCTTGCTACGTTCGTTTAGGTCGTAGTGGTGTTGAAAGCGTAAATGACGATGACTATAAATTTGAACTAGGAAAAGGTGTTGTCCTTCAAAAAGGTGAAAAAGTAGCTTTAGTTGCGACTGGATTGATGGTTCAAGAAGCATTAGAGGCTGCTAAGAAAATGGAAACAGCTCCAACTGTAGTAAATATCCATACAATTAAACCAATTGATAAAGAATTGATTATTGAACTAGCAAAAACTCACGATACAATCGTGACTTGTGAAGAACACTCTATTATTGGTGGTTTAGGAAGTGCTGTGGCAGAAGTTTTAGCTGAAGCAGGAACAGCATGTAAACTTGTTCGTGTCGGTGTTCAGGATGTATTTGGTGAAAGTGGAAAACCAGCTGAATTATTCGCAAAATACAAAATTGATGCAGATGCGATTGTAGAAGCTGCTACAAAGTAGTATGGCACACTATTTCACAAATGATATTGTAAAAGATGCACCAAAAGAGATTACGATACATTTCCGTGGTTTTACATATAAGTTGAATTCGAATGCTGGAGTTTTCAGTAAAGATAAATTGGATGAAGGTACGCGTATTCTTTTAGAAACGGTACTCGACAATGAAACTGAACCAGAAAACACATTAGATCTAGGTTGTGGAATTGGTCCGATTGCCTTGATTTTAATGGAGTATTGGAAGCATACCGCAATGACAATGATTGATGTAAATCAAAGAGCTTGTCAGCTGGCAGATTCAAATATGAAAAAATATCGTCGTAAGGCAAAAATATTATGTCAGTCAGGTGTGAATGAAGGCCAGTATGCCTGTATTCTTTTGAACCCACCGATTCGTACGGGAAAGGCAATGATTTATTCGTTGTTTGATCAGTGTTTAGAACATTTAAAGGAAGATGGTCATTTCTGGATTGTAATGCGCAAGCAGCATGGTGCACAAAGTGCGATTCATTATTTACAAGAAAAAGGCTATGAAGTAGAAAAAATGGCTCGTGATAAAGGTTATTGGGTCATGAAAATATCAAAAGCAGGTTAACCCTGCTTTTCTTGTATATTAAGATTTTGGTTTCTGAACAGGGAAATGTAATATATGAAAAAATATCAAATTATCACAATTTGTAGGTTATCAGGAACGACAAAAAGGGCTATCATAATAGCCAACATTTTGTATTTATTTTAGTTGTTGAATTATTTTTTTACAATCATCTTATGATCACATTCAGGGCAGTGCATCATATAGTTTTCTTCAGGTTCATTTGGAAATAATTCATCGATCCACCATCTAGGTACTTCTTCTTCGTAACCGCGTTTTGTACATTTCATCAATACATCTTTTTCAGTATGCTCTGTCAATTTTTTGTCCTTGAATGAATTATATGTATAAGTATACTGTATTGTGGCTTTACATTTGCATTGAATTGGATCTTAGGTTAAAAGAATCTATTAAATGAGTGCGTATTTGAATTTATTGTGTTTGTTTTTAAGGACTTTAGTTTTAGGTTCATGAGAATAAAAGATTTTGTTTTTGAACAACATTTGCTTCATATCCTTTTCTTATGGACTTTTTGACAAATGTCATTTATCATCATAAATACAGTAGAGGTGTTAATAAATGAAACAACATCATGTGTTTAGCTTTTTACAAAGGATGGGCAAATCCTTTATGTTACCTATTGCAGTGCTTCCTGTAGCAGGTCTTTTTTTGGGTGTAGGAACTTCTTTAACCAATGAAACAACGATAGCTGCATTCCATTTAGAATCGGTATTAGGGCAAGGAACCTTTTTATATAGTGTTTTAATTTTATTGAAACAAGTAGGCAAAGTTTTATTTGATAATCTACCCTTGATTTTTGCGGTTTCTATAGCTTTAGGAATGTCTAAGCAAAGAAAAGAAGTCGCTGCTCTTGCAGCTATTATTGCCTTTTTTGTAATGCATGCCACAATCAATACGTTACTCTGCTTGGATGGTAGTATTGTCAATGGTGTAGTTTCAAATTATATTCTAGATAGATCTATTACTTCGGTATGTGGAATGTTATCGCTTGAAATGGGTGTGTTTGGAGGAATTGTCGTTGGACTTGGTGTTAGTTATTTGCATAATCGGTTTTATCAAATCCAATTGCCAAATGTGATTTCTTTTTATGAAGGAGAACGCTTTGTTCCGATTGTTTGTGCTGTTACATATGTATTTGTTGGTGTAATTATGTATTTTGTTTGGCCACCATTACAACATGGCGTTTATAATTTAGGCCGATTGATATCGGATTCTGGCTATTTTGGAACTTTTATTTATGGAATTATTAAGCGTAGTTTAGTTCCTTTTGGCTTGCATCATGTTTGGTACATGCCATTCTATCATAGTGCTTTAGGTGGTGTACAAATGGTGAATGGTTCAATGGTATCTGGAGCGCAGAATATTTTCTTTGCGCAATTATCCGATCCAAGTGTGACTCATTTTAGTGTGAACGCAACTAAATTTTTCTCGGGAGAATTTATATTTATGATTTTTGGCTTGCCAGGAGCAGCCTTAGCCATGTGTCAGTGCGCAAATCCAGAAGTTAAAAAAAAGACGGCAAGTTTATTGCTATCGGCCGCTTTAACAAGTTCATTAACAGGAATTACAGAGCCGATTGAATTTTCTTTCTTGTTTGTGGCGCCATTATTATATGTTGTTCATGTGTTTTTAGCTGCCACATGTTTTGTCGTTGCACAAGCTTTACAGGTTGCGATTGGATTTACTTTTTCAGCTGGTTTACTTGATTTTACATTGTTTGGAATTTTGCAGGGAAATGCGAAGACAAATTGGATAACTGTGGTTTTGCTTGGCTTAGTATATTTCTTTGTGTATTATAGGGTATTTAAGTTTTTGATTGTAAAGTACGATTTAAAAACGCCTGGAAGAGACGAAAGCATTAAGGTGTTTGATAAGAAAAAGTATGATTTTAGTTTTGATAAATCGTTGATTGATCCTAGAAGTCAGATGATTGTTCAAGGCTTAGGTGGGCGAAGTAACTTTACGGATTTGGATTGTTGCGTCACAAGATTAAGAGCGACAATCAAAGATGATACTTTAATAAATGAAGGGTTGTTAAAAAAATCGGGTGCTGCAGCTATTATGTGTCAGCCAAATGCAATTCAAATTATTTATGGTCCTCAGGCTTCGAATATAAAGACAAAACTGGATGAGTATATGTTGAATGTGCCGGAAAGTTATGATTTTGAGGATAAAGAAGTTGTTTTAGAAACAAAAACACAGTTGGAACTAGAATGTTTAGTAAATGGGGAAGTAATGCCGATAGAGGATGCATCGGATTCTATGTTTGCGCATAAATTAATGGGCGATGGTATTGTGATTCGTCCGTGTGATGGTGTTGTTGTGGCGCCGTGTGATGGAGTTATTTCAATGCTTTATCCAACAAAGCATGCGATAGGTATTACAATTGATGATAATACACAGATCTTAATTCATTTTGGCACGGATTCGGCGAGATTAAATGGCAAGGGTTTTGAATTGTTGGTAAAACCAAACCAGAAAGTTAATGCTGGAGATGTTTTGTGGAATGCAGATTTAAAGTATATCAAAGACAATGCGTTAGATGAAAATATTATAATTGTATTTACGAAAATAAAAGATGGTGCAGAAATAGAAAAAAAATATGGAAAAATGCAATGTCATGATATGATGTTAAGGGTAAATGGATAATGGATATGTATGAAATTTTAAACGTTCTGAATCATAATACAATCTTGGTTTTAAAAGAAAATGAAGAAATAATTGTGATGTCTAAAGGAATTGGATTTGGTAAAAAGCAAGGGGAACAAGTGGATGTTCCTCATAATGCAAAGCGGTATAAGATGCAAAAGTCATATCAGGCGAAACAGAAGTCGAATAATATTTTTGATTACATTGATCCAATGTATATTGAAATTTCATCTGAAATTATTACTTTAACAAAAGAAAGATTTGGTAAAGTAGAACACGATATTTTATTATCTTTAGCGGATCATATTTATTTTGCGGTAAAAAGAATTAAAGAGAAGGATTTTCCATCAAATCCATTTAATATGGATATTCAACTTATGTTTCCGGATGAGTATTCAGTAGCATTAAAGGCAAAGGATATTATTGAAAAATATACGCATGAGAAAATAAATGCAGATGAAATTGCGTTTATCACCTTACATATTCACTCGGCTATATCGGTAAATAAAGTAGGGCAGTCTATGGAAGTTATGCGTGTGATTCGTGAATTCTTCAAGAAATTACAGGCCGATTTACATATTCGTATTGATGCGAATTCATTGTCATATATTCGTTTAATGAATCATATTAAATTTTTGTTGTTGAGACTAAATAATAATGAGAAATTACAAATGGATATTACGGAATTCACAAAAGAAAAGTTTCCATTCGCTTATGAACAGGCTCGTGTTTTATGTGAACAATTGAGTCATGTTTTGCATAAAGAATTGCCAGATTCGGAGTTGGGGTATTTGACTTTACACTTGGAAAGAATTTTATCGAATACGAGTATTTCATAAAAAAATGTTGACAACGATTTCAGATAGTGGTATTTTTCACTTACGTAAAAAGTGAATATTCAATAGCGTGTAACTGGTTAGGCAGGCATTTACTATTTTGATTGGAGATATAATCTTTATTGGTTTATTGTATATCTTCAGTTTAAATTTATATGTCTGTCTTTTTTTTGCGTATTGAATTTCTAAGAAAGGATGAAAATATATGGTAGGAATTATTCTTGCAAGTCATGGTGAATTTGCCAATGGTATCTTCCAGTCAGGAGCTATGATTTTTGGTGAACAAGCCAATGTAAAGCCTTGTACTTTGATGCCTAGTGAAGGACCTGAAGACATTCGAAAGAAGATGGAAGATGCGATCGCTTCTTTTGAAAATCAAGAAGAAGTATTGTTCTTAGTTGACCTATGGGGAGGAACTCCATTCAATCAGGCAAGTGCCTTGTTAGATGGTCACGAAGACAAATGGGCAATTGTCACAGGTCTGAACTTGCCTATGTTGATTGAAACGTATGCTTCTAGATTCTCAATGGAGAAAGCACACGAAATTGCAGCACACGTAATGCAGACTGCACAAGAAGGTGTACAGATCAATCCAAAAGAATTAGAACCAAAGGAAGAAAAGAAAGAAGAAGTAAGTGCGGCGCCTCAAGGAGCTATTCCAGAAGGAACAGTCCTTGGAGATGGACATATTAAATATGGCTTAGCACGTATTGATACACGTTTGCTTCATGGTCAGGTAGCCACAGCTTGGACAAAGACAGTTGGGCCAAACCGTATCATTGTTGTTAGTGATAATGTAGCTCATGACAATTTAAGAAAGAGCATGATCGAACAAGCAGCTCCTCCAGGAGTAAAAGCGAATGTCGTTCCGGTTGACAAAATGATCCAAGTTGCGAAAGATCCTCGTTTTGGAGCCACAAAAGCGTTGTTGTTGTTTGAAACACCACAAGATGCATTAAGAGCTATCAAAGGTGGAGTGGATATTAAAGAATTGAACTTAGGTTCAATGGCACACTCTCAAGGAAAGGTTGTATGTACAAAGGCCGTTTCCATGGGTAGTGATGATGTAAAAACATTTGATGAATTATTGGCAATGGGAATTAAGATTGATGTTCGTAAGGTTCCAACAGATTCACCTGAAAACTTCGATGAAATTCTTAAAAAAGCGAAATCAGAATTAAAGCAAATTTAGAGGGAGATTATTATGTCAGCGATTAGCATTATTTTAGTTATAATTGTTGCCTTCTTAGCCGGTATGGAAGGAGTTCTTGACCAATTTCAATTCCACTAACCATTAGTAGCTTGTACATTAATTGGCTTGGCTACTGGTCACTTAAAAGAAGGCGTTATGTTAGGTGGCTCTTTGCAGTTGATGGCTTTAGGTTGGGCAAACATTGGTGCAGCGGTTGCACCAGATGCTGCACTAGCTTCAGTTGCTTCTGCAATTATCATGGTTTTAGGTTTAAATGGTGGAACAACAGATACTACAACGGCTATTTCTACAGCAATTGCTGTAGCTATTCCATTATCAGTAGCTGGTTTATTCTTAACTATGATTTGCCGTACACTTGCAATTCCAGTTGTTCACTTTATGGATGCTGCTGCTGAAAAAGGTGATTTTGGAGCAATTGAACGTTGGCAAATCGTAGGTATTTGTTTACAAGGTATTCGTATTGCGATTCCTGCTGCTGCATTATGCTTCGTACCTAGTACAGTTGTAACTGGTGTATTAAATGCAATGCCAGCTTGGTTATCTGGTGGTATGACAGTTGGTGGAGGAATGGTTGCTGCTGTTGGTTATGCAATGGTTATCAATATGATGGCTACAAAAGAAACTTGGCCATTCTTCGCTTTAGGTTTCGTATTTGCTTGTGTAAGTGAATTTACACTAATTGCTTTAGGTGTAATTGGTGTTGTTATCGCAATCGTTTATTTAGGTTTGAAAGATGCAGCAAAAAATAGTGGTGGAGGATCAAATACTGGTTCTGGTGATCCATTAGGCGACATCTTGAATGATTACTAGGATTTTGAAGGAGGTAAATGAAAATGGCTGAAAAAATTACATTAACTAAACAAGATCGTAAAAAAGTTTGGTGGCGTCATCAATTCCTTCAAGGTTCTTGGAACTATGAACGTATGCAAAATGGTGGATGGTGCTATTCAATCATTCCTGCAATCAAGAAATTATATTCTAACAAGGAAGATCAAATTGCGGCTTTAAAACGTCACATGGAGTTCTATAACACTCACCCTTATGTATCAAGTCCAGTAATGGGTGTTACACTTGCTTTGGAAGAAGAAAAAGCAAATGGTGAAAATGTAGATGATACTGCAATCCAAGGTGTTAAAGTTGGTATGATGGGTCCTTTAGCTGGTGTTGGTGATCCAGTATTCTGGTTTACAATGCGTCCAATCTTAGGTGCTTTAGGAGCTTCTTTAGCATTAAGTGGAAACCTTTTAGGACCTATCTTATTCTTCGTATTATGGAACGTAATTCGTTTAGCATTTATGTGGTATACACAAGAATTTGGTTACAATGTAGGAACTAAAATTGCTGAAGATATGTCTGGTGGACTTCTTGGAAAAATTACTCAAGGTGCAAGTATTTTAGGTATGTTTATCATCGGTTCCTTGGTTCAACGTTGGGTAAGTATTTCATTTACTCCAGTTGTATCAAGTGTTGCTCAATCTGAAGGTGCATACATTGATTGGTCACAAATTAAAGGAAATGCTGACGGAATTAAGAGTGCATTAGAACAATATTCTTCATTAGGAGCTACTGGTTTAAATCAAATCAAAGTTACAACTTTACAACAAAACTTAGATTCATTGATTCCTGGTCTTGCAGCTTTATTATTAACTTTATTATGCTGTAAATTATTGAAGAAGAAAGTTTCTCCAATCACAATTATCATCGCATTATTCGTAGTTGGTATTATTGGTCGTGTAATCGGAATTATGTAATCGCTTAAGGAGGTACATATGGCACAATCATTAAATTCAAAAGTAGATCTAACAATTAAGGCAACATCTTTTGCAGGTTTAAGTACAAATGGAAATGTCATGGTTGGAAATAAAGCGTTTGAATTCTATAATGAACGAAATGTTGAAGATTGTATTCAAATTCCATGGGATACAATTGATCGAGTAGAAGCGAGTGTTTTATTTAATAAAAGTATTTCTCGATTTGTGATTTTTATAAATGAGAAAACATACTTTACTTTCTCTACAAAAGACAACAAAAAAACACTGCGTGCTATAAGAGAATATGTACCTGCAGATCGAATGCTTCGATCATTAAGTTTTTGGGATGTGTTTAAACGAGGTTTAATGTATATTCCAAATAAATTACTACATTCTAATCACTAAGTATTGTTAACCCAATCCACATTATGTTGATTGGGTTTTCTTTCTTTTAAATTGGTGTACACGAATAGTAAAAATACAGGAGAAAAGATAATATATGGAGAATAAAAAAAGCGAGTTATTTTAATGAAAAGGGTGTGGATTTCTAGAATTCCACATCCTTGTTGTTTAATATATGATCAAATATGTAGTGCCCTACACCACCATCAAGACAATCGTAGTCAGTAATATCGTCGGCCAATGCCTTTGTGTTTGGATTGCCGTCTTTTAAACAGACTCCCCATCCACTTGTGAGTAGTAAAGAACTATCGTTTTCATTATCGCCAAACGCAATTGTATTTTCTAAGTGGATCTGATTCCATTCGCAATACATTTCTAAACCTCTACCTTTAGAGAAACCACTATACATTAATTCGATAGTACCTGGGAATGTTTCAATAGTTTGGTATTTTCCTTTATATTGTTCTTTGACTTGATCACGGATAAGCTGTGTTGATTCTGGGTCTGTTCTAAATAGGAACTTATAAACAGGTTTTTCACAAAAACCATCAATATCTCCTGTCTTGTCAATTAATGGAATATTTCTTCGCTTTGACATATCAAGCAGATGGTTATTAATGTTCATGACATTATGTAATTGATTTCCTTCAACATTTACAGATACTTTGTTTTCTTCAATGATTGGCATTAAGAAAGTTAGAATTTCTTTCATTTCTTTAACGCTTAACATGTCCATCGTAAATGATTTATTCAGGTTACGATCATAGATCATACCGCCATTCATCCCAATGATGAAATCAAATTCGAAACCTAATGTCCAGAACATACCTTTTGTTTTTTCTGCTTCAGTGATTTCACGTCCTGTCGCAAGACCTATTTTTACGTTTCTTTTATGTAGTTCTTTTAAAGCTTGTATTGTGATTTCAGGTAAGGGACTGCCCTTAGAACTTAGGGTCATATCTACATCGGCAGCCAAAACCTTAATTTTATTGATCATAAAATGTTCCTCCGTTAATTAAAATGTATCTGATTTTAATGAAAGGTGCAACTGTAAAGTTAAATTATACTACCTATTACGCTTTGTATTTTATCTTTGTGTGAGATATACTTTAAAAATGTGAAGGTGATTTATAATGGATTTTTTAGTACGTAGATTTATAAAAAATTATCAAGATACAAAGAATGTAAATGTCAGAACGAGCGTTGGGAAACTATCTGGAATTGTTGGTATATTGAATAACTTGTTTTTGTTTGTAATTAAATTTTTGATTGGTACAATTGTTCACTCAGTATCTATTCAAGCGGATGGCGTAAATAACTTGACAGATGCTGGCTCAAATATTATTTCAATCTTATCGTTCCATCTCTCAAATAAACCAGCAGATAAAGATCATCCTTTCGGACATGAAAGAACGGAAACAATCGCATCTCTATTTGTAGGAATATTGATTTTGGTTTTAGGCTTTGAAACCGCAAAAGAAAGTATTTCTAAAGTGATTCATCCGGGAAGTATTGATTTTAGAATTGCATCCGTCATTATTCTTTTAATTTCTATCATGGTTAAATTTTGGATGTATGCATACAATAAGAAGCTTTCTAAAGCATATGATTCAAGTCTATTAGAAGCAACGGCATTGGACTCAATTAGTGATGTATGTGGAACAACAGCCGTTCTTGTATCGACATTGTTATCTCCAGTTCTTCACTTCAATCTAGATGGATATATGGGTATTGTAGTTTCAGGAATTATCCTTTATGGAGCTTACGGCTTATTAAGAGATATGATTAATTCTTTAATTGGAGAAGCACCGGATCCTGAACTTGTACACAATATTGTAGATATGATCATGGCACATCCTGTAATTTTAGGTGTGCATGATATGATGCTGCATAATTATGGTCCAAATAAGATTTTTGCGAGTGCTCACGTAGAAGTGGATTCGTCCAAAGATATCTTTGAAACGCATGATCATATTGATAATATAGAGCGTGAAGTCAAAAAGAATATGAATATTGATTTAGTTTTACATATGGATCCAGTAAAGGTAAATGATCCAGAGACAGAGTTGTATCGTGCAAAAGTGGTAGAAGCCATTCATCAAATTGATCCGAAATGGAGATTTCATGATTTTAGAATTGTGTCAGGACCAACACATGCGAATTTGGTGTTTGATTTGGTGATTCCGTTTGAAGAAAAGTATACGCAAGAAGAAATAGAAGAAATGCTTTTAAAACATATTGAATCGGATAAAAAGATTTATTTAGTACTCACAATTGATCATCCATACGCATAAGGCAGAAGTTTTTAAACTTCTGCCTCTATTATTTCTGGGATTACTTGGATTTGATTTTTTTCTTCTTTGGTTAATGGGTTTGAAATAAATACATCCACTTCTTTGAATTTACAGTACGTGTATTCAGGTTGTGCATTAAATTTATTTTTGTCAGTTACCACAATGATTTTTTCACTTTGTTGAAGAATGTGTCGCTTTAGTTCATATTCATTTTCATAAGTAGTAAATCCATTGTTGTCTTTAAATCCTTTAGTTCCTAAAATCGCAACATCAATATGAATATAATCGATAGTTTCACTGGCGAAGTTTCCATAAGAGCGATAGGCATTGTTGGAAATGTTTCCACCAATCAAAATAACGTGCATATTTAGTTTAGCGCATTTGTAGGCTACAAAAATGGAGTTTGTCACAATCGTAATATTATGAATGGATTGAAGAAAGGGAATACCTGCTTGACATGTACTACCGGCATCTAAATAGACAACCATTCCTTCTTTGATAAAGGTGCCAGTTTGCTTCATGATTTGTTTCTTTTCTTCAATATATTCTTGATTTCTTAATGAAATGGGCATTTCATCAGGTTCTTCTAAAAGCAGCGCATAGCCATGCTCTTTTTTAATGATTTTAGAATTTTCGAGTTCAATAATATCTTTACGAATGGTTTCACTTGAAATTTGAAAGTAATCTGATAAATCGGATATCTTGATTTTTGGATGTTCCTGTAGAAGTTGGCGAACCTTGAATTGTCTTTCATCTTTCCTTTTTGACATAAGCTACACCTGTGTGACTTTCTTGACTGTTTTTACAACATCATATTGTTCTGGTGTCAAATGGTTTGTGATAAATTCATCGAACTCATTAAATTTACAAAAGGCATAAGGCGCAATGTCTGCCTTATTATTGACTTTACTTGCATCACTGATCATGATTTTTTTTGCGGATTGATTCATAACGTGGCGTTTAAAACCAAGTTCATCGGCAGAAATGGTGGTAAATCCATGACTCTTTTCAGTGAAAGCATCTGTTCCCATGATGGCTAAATCAATGTTTAAATGATCGATGATTTCGGTCGCAAAATGCCCATAGGTTCTTTTTCCTATATTGAATAATAAACCACCAGCCATTATGATATTTAAATTCATGTTGGCACATTCATAAGCTACAAGAATAGAATTGGTGACAATGGTGATGTCGCTTTTGTTTTGTAAGGCGCTTATGGCCGTTAAAATCGTGCTTCCAGAATCCAAATATACGGTCATGCCATTTTCGATTCGGCTAAATGCTTCTAGGGCTACAATTTTTTTCATTTCCTTATTTTTTTGTGCTTTTAACTCGACAAATGTTTCGACAGAAGAACTTTGAATTTTGGCGTAGCCATGTTCTCGAACTAATATTTTTCTTTCTTGTAGTTCATCTAAATCCTTACGTAGTGTTTCTGGGGTGACAGAAAGTAATTTAGCGAGTTCTGCGACTTTTATTTTTTCTTTTTCTTCAAGAATTTGACGAATTTGAAGTTGTCTTTCTTCTTTTTTCTTTGACATGTTTTCACCTTTTTCTTTTTGAATCCAATTAAATTATAAACGAAATGTTTTGAAAATAGAATAAAAAGTGGGAATACAAATAATTTGAGAGTGGGTAATGAATTCAATATTGTTTCTGTGCATAATGAGATTGTCTAAAGAAAGTATGTGATAGATATGGAAGTTCGATTAAATCCGGTTGAATTTGCGAAGGCAATGATGAAAAAGAAGAAACAATTGATTCCCACACCGATTGTTTTAGATAATGGAATTGCCGGTATTGTGTATGGATATTATGAAGGTGAGGATTTTTATTATTTGGATCGACTTGATGGTGATGTTTCTAAAAAAGAAGAATTAAGAAAAATGAATGTAATGGAATTGAGACAAGAAATAGCGTTAAAGATTAAAATTTTTGTAGCCAACTCAAATTGAAATAAAATATTTTGAATCGTAAATAAAAACTTGGAAAACCAAAAATATAAACTAGACTATTGAGGAGAATCTATAATTCATACATAATGCAAGTGTCAAAGGGGGTATAAGAAATGTGTACTGTCGTCCATCTTGAACCAGAAGATTTCGCAAGAGAATTAGTTCATAATCCAAAAAATGTTTATGCCAGAACGTATGTCCTCGATTGTGGGCTTGCCGTAGTCATTTATATGTGTCAAGATTCGCATTTCCTATACTACTTAGACAGACCGGATTGTTCGAAGGAAAAAAAGGACATGCTGAAATCAATGAATTTTTATGAACTGCATGCCGAAATCTATCGTAAGGTCAATTTAGATAATCGTCTTCGTGAAAGACAAAAAAACCCAAGCTGCTGACTTGGGTTTATTTAATGTATCCGAAGGTAAAGTGTTCGCCTGTTTGTTTATCGTTACGATAGCTAAAACATGTATCGAACTCTTTTTTTGTATCATATTTGCTTGAATGAATGTTTTTCTCTGGAATACCTAATACTTTACACATTTCAATGTTAATACCTTGATTATCAATATAGGCTTTTTCATTTGGCATATAGCGAATGAATGGTGTCGTATCAATGCTGATTTGTTTCATTTGTTCAACAACTTCCATACCTACTTCTAAAGAATCAAATTGAATGCTTGGAGAAAAATATATGTGACAGGATTCAGGGTGAATCAAATCTTTTTCGATTAATTCGCTCAAGCATTTTTTAGTGATTTCTAAAGTGGTTCCTTTCCATCCGGAATGAATGGCGCATATGCATGGTGTTGTTTCATCAACCACGAGAATACCTAAACAATCCGCGGTAAATACGCCAATTAGAATGTTTGGCTCTGTCGTATATACGGCATCTACATTCATAATGCTTGTATATTTGTCATAGGCACCCTTACCCTTATCACTAGAAGTAACGTGGGCCATGTTGTTTGTGTGCTTTTGCCAAGGAAGTGCCCAATGATCTAGAGGCATATTTAATTCTTCAGCTAATCTTTTGCGGTTGATCATAACAGCTTCTGGATCGATACACACATGGAGTGCGGTATTGTTCTTTTCAGGAAGTGTAATATCTTTTAGTGTAGTAGCACCAAATATGTGTTCGTTATTGATATGAATAACTTTATTTGTTTGAATGGACATTTGTAATTTCTCCAATATATACATAGTGCAAATCATCAAGTGGATAATTTTTTTCGTAAATTTCAGGCAATAAGAAATGTTCTTTTTCGAGTTTTCCAACATAGAGCTTCTTACAAATAAAGACTTCTTTAGCTTCTTTAAATGTAGGATTTCCATCAACCATTTCAATGTGGAAGTTCACGTTTGAAATCTTATCTTCATCCTTACCTGATTTAGTACCTAAGTAAGATAGTTCTTTATGCTTATCATCAAAGAAGGATAGGGTGAACGTCTCACTTTCATCGACGAATTCTTTTGTGTATCTTTGTGGACGAATAAAGATAATCGCAACATCCTTATTCCATAAGTGCCCAAGTGTCCCCCATGATGCTGTCATAGTGTTGGTTTTACCGTTTTTTGTAGCACTGATAAGTAGCCAGTCTTTTCCAACCTTATCAAAAGGATTGAAGTTTAGACTATGAATATCAACTTTTTCAAACATATATAATCCCTCCTATATTTTCTGTTTTAAAATCAAATAAACTTCAGCTTTTGTTGCTTCTGGATATGGTTGTACAAATAGAAGTCCAATTCCGCAACAAAGTGCACCTAAAATGGTCCACCCTAAAAAAGATAAATCTAGAACGAAGAGGTTTACCTTTTGTCCTGTTGTCATTTGTTTGGACAAAGAGAAGGCTTCATCCGCCGAAAGATTTGGATTTTCCGCCAATAGATATGGAATCATAGAATATTCGTAAGCTTTAATAATTCCAGGTACTATAAATAAGAATAGCCATAGTAGTGTTTTTAAATCCATCAAAAACATAATTTTTACCACATTTAAATAGTTACCTTTAAAACCACTAAAGATTTCACCAAGTTCAGGATTTTCATCATGGTTCTTAATAAAATATCTATTTTTTCCAACTACAATAACATTACCAATAAAGATTGTATAGAAGATTCCAAGGATACTGGCGACAGAAATAAAGGAATAAAATATATATTGGAAATTAGAGGAATAAAATATGGGTGAAGTATCGTAAGATATGTTGTTTGATGCAAAGTCTTGTACTCTTTCAATAATCGTTGTTTTTTCACCCGTCAAGGTTGATGCAATCAACGTAACCACAAACATTTTCCAATAGTTTCGTTTCATGATTTGTTTAGCTTGTTCTTTAACTTGTTGTCGATTCCACATAGAAGCACCTTCTTCCTTATGTTTTAATTTTATCACATAAGGAAATGAATGATGTGGAAAAGATAGATGATTGTATGGTTGATGTATTTTTGTAATGCGTATGTCTAAAATAAGAAAACCATTCTAGTGTTGGCGTCTAGAATGG
>ERZ809407.381-NODE-381-length-49926-cov-16.099938_pt1 | contig 49926 bp, 72 predicted proteins | sample MGYA00520792_ERZ809407 | MGnify/ENA primary metagenome ERZ809407 (study PRJEB31576, sample SAMEA3212665) | Homo sapiens | biome: human-gut; feature: human gut; material: fecal | place: Sweden | collected 2012 ...
CATTTTAACATTGTAGACTGTATTTGGAAACATTTTTCCATAATAATCACACCAAGCTGCGCCAGCACCATTTACATTTTTAACAATGCCGCCATTAATAATAATTTCTGCTGTATCAACAGTTCCGCCAAGTTCATTACCGCCTTGAATATTTGCTACTGAACCACTATTTACAGTAATCTTAGTATGTGGAAAATACAATGGCGTAGTTATAGAAACACCTCCGCCGCAAACATTTACTTTAGAACCGTCAGAAAAGATTTGTTCTCCACCAATCCATTTAATTTTAATAGCTTCTTCTGCTGAATCATCTTTTTCAATTACTATTGGATGTCCAAGAGCAAAGAAAACATTCATTTTTTCATCATAATATGGAGACATACTATTTATAATAATTTTATCTTCTTTTAAATCATTTTCCATCTTAGTTTTATCATAAGAAACAATCTTATTAATCTTTTCTACTAATTTAGAATCATCGTATGCTTCTGGAATCGTAATATTCTTTTTAATCCAATTTGCCAAATCTACAGTTTTGGTATAAGATTTTAATTGAGATTCTAATTCGCTGTCAGTAACAATTGCTTCTGGATTTTCTGTAAAATAATTTTGTACTGCTTGCGCAATATCTTCCGCAGAAACTGAACCAGAGCTTGAATTAGAATTTTGAATTTTCCATTTATTTTCACCATTTAGAATATATTTTGAATTATTCTCAATACAAAAAGCAGTTGAACCCATTTTTATATTCTTTGTAGATAATTCATTTAACTCTTTAATATTATCTACAACAAAATCAGAAATACCATATTGAGTATTTCCATTTTGAGATATAACTCCAATCATAAATTTTTTCCTCCTTTATAAAATTTAAAGGTTTCACCTTTATTATAAATAAAGTTGAAATAATATATTTTATTTATTTTTGCCCTAATAAAAAAGGAGCAAGAATAAATCTTGCTCCTCAAATTAAAAAATTATCTCCCATAATCATATCCATTGTAATATTATCTTTTTCCCAGTATGGGATACGAACTAATGGAATATTATTATTTTTAGCCCACTCATTTTTCTTTTTATCTCGCTCTTGTCTATCTTTTAAAGTATAACGATTATCTTTATGAAAAGAAACTTCTTTATAGTGATGTTCTCCATCAAATTCTATGATTCTAATAATTTTTTTATTTTTTAATAAAGCAAAATCAAAACGAGCATTATTTAATTCTGGGATACAAAATTCTGAAATATATTGGATATTATTTTCTTTTAAAATAGATTCAATTTTTGCTTCTCCAAAAGATTTTTTAATGCATCCACATGATAAAGTTGAACCATTTTTTAAATTTGTTGTTAATACTTTTTTAGTGTTTCCACATTTACACTGACATAACCAAATCACTTGATGATTTCTTCTTTCACCGCTATCTTTAATTACAGTTAAAAAACCAAATTTTTGTCCAGTTAAATCATTTATATTTTTAGAACCTTGTTTTTGTCCAGCTTTAACTCTTTCGCAACCACAAGATTTTGTATGTCCATTTTTTAAATAAGCGCCTCTAACATTTACAATTTTTCCACAATCACATTGACATTTCCATTGAATTGGAGATGTTTGCGGAATTCGTTCTAAAACTTTTAAATGATTAAATTTCTGACCAGTTATATCTATAAACTTCATATAGACTCCTCCTTTTTACTTTCTATTATATATAAATAATATTTTAAAAGGTTGAGTCTATATTGTCCAAACAAAAATGAGCTGGAATAAAAATTCCAGCTCACGTATTATTCTTATTTAATACAAGAGTATCTTTCTGAATCAAGCTTCTTTAACATTAAAGAATAGCCATCCTCTCCAGAGAGAATTTCTTCTACCATTGTCATTGAAAACCCAGATACATAGGAGAATCTTCCGCCAAGGGCTGGAATGTTATTCTGTCTTGCATCAAGATTCCAGAAAATTACTCTTGGAAGTTCATAGCCATAAGCCATCCATCTCTGAGCAATATTCTCAAGCAGAGTATTGATTTCACCAATACCACCGGTAATACGATTTCCATAGCTCCAACGCTCTCTGGAAGGACGTCCAAAGGACATACAACCATTGAACTCCATATCAGAGAAGATATAAAGAGTTTTTGGCATCTCAGAAGCAGGAACTTTATTTTTAAGAGCGACATTCAACATAAGGTCAAAAGTTGCCTCAATGTTTGTGCTTCCGCCCCAGTCAGCAGAACGTGCTCTCTGGAATTTATCGTAAATGTCTACTCCATCGAATCTCACAAACTGAGGATTGCTGGAGAAAGTGATGAAGTGATTCTGGAAAGGACCTTTACCACGCTCTGCGATATAAGCACCCATAGATACTGCCGCATCCATTGGAGTACCGCTCATAGAGCCAGATACATCGACGATTGCAATTCCGTTCTCCTCACGACCATTGTAGTAGTCTTTAAGGTTTGCCCAGTATTTATCCCACATCAAACGCTCAGTCTGAGTTGGAGCACCGTAGTATCCACCATAACCAAAAATCTGACTTGCAATATCTACTGGATTCAGAACTGCCGCATTAACAGTCTTAGTCTCATCCTTAGCAAAGTCTGCATAAGTCTGCGCTCCAGCTTTTGCACGCTCAATGTCATGTCTTGCGAAAGCATTCTTATACTTCATACCTGCTTTAGATGGAATCTTATCAAACTCAATTTCATCCCAACGATTCTCAGACATCAAACGCTCAAGAACGTTAATACGAGCACGAAGGATAGAAAGAGTCTTACGATACTGCTTTGCAGTCATTCCAAAATATTTACGAGTTACTTTTCCAAGTCTACGAGACTCATGAGAAGAAGTATTCTCAGATTTCAGCCATTTTGCAAGCAGAGATGGAGTTTTGCACTGAACATCAAGTGCGAGCTGGTCTTTCATAATCTTCAGAGCATCTCCCTCAAGAGCTGTTCCTACGAATACATACAGGTCATCCCAACGACCAAACTCTGGTACATGAATCAGGTTTCTACGTACCGCTTCTCTATCGACAGCAACCAGGTCTTTGATTGCTACACGGAAAAATCTACGCTCACCCTGTCCACCACGCACATCACGCAGATAGAACAAACATTTCAGAGCATAAACAGGATTCTCTCTGAAAGCGTTTCTTACAAGTGTTTTTACATCATCATCACTTCTGTTACGATATGCTCCACCAAGTGCAAACATATCCAACAAATCAGACTGAGTTGTCTTATGTGTAATAGCACCATTTTCAGTTGTTGTAAAGTTTGTAGCTGCTTTCATTCCATTCATAAAACTATTCATAGATAAAATCTCCTTTTTCTCTTAACCTTGTTACAAGGTCGTAATTGATTTTTAACAAGATACTTTTTGGTTAGGGCGTTTTAATTTTTCCCACTTAAACTACAGAATTGCTTCTGGTTGGATATGAACCAACGTTCCCTTTACTTTCGTTTATACCTACCACAGTATAAAAATATTTTTTAGCTGTAAGCACCTTTCTTTATCTTACATATATATTATATTATATTTTTATTTAAAAATCAATTAAGATTTTTAAGAGGCGGGAAGGGGATTCGAACCCCTGAATAGCGGTTTTGCAGACCGCCGCCTTAACCAACTTGGCTACCCCGCCTGAAACTCTTCTATCGGATATCCATTCTCCGCAAACCATTCTTGAATTGGCTCACGCTCTGAACAATGATTCCCAAAAGCCTCATGTACAATTAAAATTACAACTGGTTCCTCTTGGAATTTTTCTCGTTCTTTAACAGCATTTCCAATAGACTCAATCCTTGAAAGAATATTTTGAAAATCTAAATGCTCTAATTGCATTTTATATGTTTTTAAAAACATACAATCATTTGCGGTGCTCGCACATCCTTTTGGACCAGAGCACAATCCTTCACATAATGGACCTGGCGCAAATGGTTCTGCTCTTAAACCATTCCATACCCCATTCTTATCTTTAAATTGATAACCTTGACCTTGATTTCTATGAAACCATTTAGGATCCCATTTAGCTGTACTAAGAGGAATCATATAAGGCTTAAAAAATCGAATCTGATAAAAATACGATGTCATAATTTTCATATTCATTCTCCTTTTAAAGTGTGCCAGGCGGGACTTGAACCCGCGACTCTCAAATTAAAAGTTTGATACTCTACCAACTGAGTTACTGGCACAAAAAGAGGGGCAAAAATGCCCCTTTTTTCAAGGCATAATAATCATCCTTTTTCAAAAATATGTTTTATTGTCATATAATAAAATATTTGCTTGAATTTAATCAACGATTGCTGTTTATGCCTTAATATAAATTATAAAACCATTAAAAATTAAATAGATGCTTCTTTTCACTAATACTGCTTTGTATATCAAGAGCCCAGCCTATTTAGTCTACTAAGAAGCATTGCATTATTAAATCATTATATTTTAATATGTATGTGATTTTACCCAATAATATCCATTTGAAGATATAAATTGTTTTGCAGTTTATGGCTCTTTAGAGCGGGTAACGGGATTCGAACCCGTGACACATGTTTGGAAGACACGTATGTTGCCAACTACACTACACCCGCATATTTAGCAAATGTTTTAAACATTTGCTATTTTTAAGAGGAAATTTAAAAAGAGGAAAGTTCTTTAACTTTCTATATTTATTATATCAAAAAATTTTATAAAAATCAAATCATTTCATTTTATACCATTTGTACCACTGTCTATAAGTTTCTTTTTTATCTGGATATTTACAATATTTAGAAGTTTTCATTTCAGGAAAATTCATTTTAAACCAATAATAATGTCTAACTTCACTCTCCCAATATTCTTCCCAAGTCATTTTATATCCATAATCACAAATGTCCCAAGTTTCATAAATTTTTTTAAAATCACCTTTTGAAAGTTTTACATCTGGATGCTGTTTTAACCAAGAACGAACTGTCTGATTCGCAATCCGTTTCTTTATTTTACCTTTTCTATCTCCAGACCAAGGCGTTTTTTTATAACTTCTACTCATTATCTAAATCCTCCTTTCTAAGGACTTAGAAGACTGTACCAATATGATAGAACATATATTATCCCTCCTATTGATTTTTAGTGAATAGTTAAATAGCTCCTATGGGACTCGAACCCATAAGTCTCGAAGACGTGCGATCTTAAGTCGCATGCGTTTACCAGTTTCGCCAAGGAGCCTTAATACTCCTCACACTCCGGTGAGGAGTTTATCTTGAATAGTTCGTCAAGACACTTTATTTTTCATTTAAGGGATTTGAACCCTCTAAAAATCATTCACAACACAATTTTATTATCCATTTTCTTTAATTGCTGAGAAAGTGTCTTTTTTAATTTATATATAAATTATAACATATATTTTTTTTAAAAGCAAATTTTTATTTAAAGAGCATAATGAAGATTTTTTGCTCCAGCCCTACGGAGAGAAATATAATCTACCTCTCTTTCCTGACGCTTTTTGAGAGCCGCAATTTCTTCATCATTGTCGTCATAATAATTAGGCAACCAGTTAAGACTAACCTTTTTACCATCAACAATCATGCCGCCCCTATCATAATCATAGGTTATACCGCCAGATTCAAATGAAGCATAGAAATTAAAGCCATTCTCATCATAACAATCCATGGTAATAGTCTCTTCTTCAAATAAATCAAGATAAACAGTTCTTTTAACATGTCCGCCATCTTTAAAATAAAGAATTGCGTTATAAGTTTCTTTTTCAATACGAATGATATTTAAGTCTTTAATTGCATCTTCGAAGGTAGAGCCAAGAGTAAGCTCAAAAGCAATTGCCCGCAAACAGTCATAATTAAGATTGACTTTATGACTAAATGCAATTACTTTATTGATTTCACTATACATACACTCTGGAACCTGATCTTCAAGATAGGATTTTACTTCCATATCTGTTGGATATTCAAAGCGAATGTGATAATGAAAACGACCAGGTCTATTAACAAGGTAATCATTTAACCCTCTTAACTCATTGCAAGTAATTACAAAAAGTTTCTTTCCTTGACTTAATCCATCAAAAAGTGTAAGCATTTCTGTCTGCGGATCGGCAATGGAATTTGATTCATCTCTTTTACCAGAAAATGTTTTATCAAATTCGTCGAAAAGAACTATAACTTCCTGCTGGATTGAGGCAAGAAAATCCGCAATTCCTGGATAATAACAGTTTACAATAATAAGCGGATAACCTTCTTCTATGCCCCTTGCCGCAAGTAATTTAGCAAAAAGAGATTTTCCAATACCTTTATCGCCAGATAAAATTACACCAAGATTTCTATTAACAAGTTTGAAAGAACCCAATACCTTTTGGACTTTCTGAAGATGAACTCCATAAATCTTTTCAGAGATTTTAATGTCATCATACTTGGTTAAATAGAATCCTGCTTGCGGATTAAAATCTACCTGATAACACTGGGCAGGTAATTTATCTGAAGTCTGAACACTGTTGTCATAAATTCTATAAATACTTCCTGTGTTTACAATCTGCATTTATTTATCATTCTCTCTTTCTTTATCTTATAAATATATTATATAATATTTTTAAAATAAAATCAATTTATCATCCATTGTTTTGGAAATCCATCTTCATGAACAACTCGCATTTGTTCTTCATTATTATACCAATCTCCAATAGGCAAGTGTTTTTCATAATCAGTTGAAAAATTCTGCCATAATTCTTTCCATATATACTCATCATTAATGCGGAAATCACCATTAAAATTATCAATAATTTCCTTTCCTTTTAAGAAACTTTGAAAATCATTTTCAAAAATAATGACTCCACCATTCGCACTGTGAGGAGGATGTGCGGCAGGATAAGCACTTCCAGCAGGAAAGTCTAAATAGTGATCGCAATTTTTAATAAAATATATATCTGAATCAACTAAACATAATTTAATTCCTACTGGTACTTGAAAAGCATAAATTTTATTTATCGTATATTTAATTCTTTCATCTCTGTCTAAATTAGGAATGTTTAAAAGATTAAAATTTGCAATAAAAACACCTTTTTCAGGAAAGATTTTTTTTATATTATCTATATTTATATTACTGGCTAATAGAATAAAAAAATCATTTTGATAAATACTATTGACAGCTTTTAAACTATCATATAAACGTCTTGCTCCTAAAGCATAATCTTCAGTAGCTAACATTGTTCCGAACATCTTTTTCATATTTATCATCTCCTTATTTTTCTATAATAATTATATAATATTTTTTATAAAAAATCAATTTTTTGATTTTTCAACGAAAAATGTGGTATAATAATAATATATTGAGGAGGATTTAAAAATGATTTATTTAGATAATAATGCGACAACTAAACCTTTTCCAGAAGTAATTAAAATATTTGAAAAATCTTCTTTTGCTAATCCACATTCAACTCATTCTGCGGGACTATTAGCAGATAAAGAACTGCAATCCGCAAAAGAAAGTATTGCAAAAGATATTGATTGTGAACAAGACGAAATATATTTTGTAGGAAGTCCAACAGAAGCATGTAATTGGGCAATTCAAATTTTACGAGATAAAGAATGTAAAATAAATTATCATAAATATGAACATAGCGCAGTATTAAAACCTATTTTAGCTTTTCCAGAAATAGAGAATCCTAAACGAAATGGATATGTTCAAATGCTTGTAAATAATATTTATGGAGAAATTTATAATATCCCTATAAGAGAACATGAAGATGACATTATTTTTTGCGATGGTACTGCGGCAATCGGTCATATCCCTTTTAGTTTTAAAGAATCTGGTATTGATATGCTTGCTTTTGGAGCGCATAAATTCAATGGATTAAGAGGAATCGCTTGTTTAATAATTAAAAAAGATTTGCTTCCAGTCCGTTCATTATTATGGGGTGGAGATATAACTGGCGGCACTCCTTGTCAAGGTCTTGCATCTGCAATGGCATATGCCTTACATAAAAATATTGAGCATATGAATGAAAATACAAAAAAGACTAAGGAAATGCAAGATTATATTATTAATGAATTAACTACAATTCCATTTTCACGAATTAATGGACCGATGGGAAATAATAGAATTTCTAATAATGTAAATATTAGTTTTTCATATATATCTGGTTCAGATTTACAAAAGTATCTTAGTGATTATAACATTTGTGTTTCTACTGGAAGTGCTTGTGATTCAAGTAGCTTTGTTGAATCCAGAGGCGGTATTTGTGTGCGGCCATTAAAAAAAGATAACCAAAGAGAGCCTGAGTTAGTTACAATATTTAAAGCAGGTGGAATGGATGAAGATGATGCAAAAAGTTCAATTAGAATCACCTTAGATGCAAATTATAATACTATGGAAGAGATTGAAGAGTTTGTTAGTACCCTTAAAAATATTATTGAATTAAATAGACCTATATAATAAAAAAATCCAGCCTTAATAATAAGACTGGATTTTTTGTTTTTCTTTCCGTTTACGTCTATCTCTTTTGATTTTACGCATTTCTTTTAGTCGCTTACAATTATTGCATCCATGATGGTCACAATTACAATCCCAACAGCCATCAGTATCTAACCAAAACCAATTTGGTGGTTGCGGCTTAGGTTTGCGAAAAATCTTTTTCTTGCTCATCCATACTCTCCCATCTGCGACGGTCCATTCGACACCAGTTACGCTTGCCCGCACTATAATGTCCTTTTGGATTTGTTTTAAACTGACCAGAGCAACATTCACATGAACAAAAATTTTTATTTTTACTATAGGCATGAAGATTTCTATACCATCCATCTTCCCATCCATATACTACTTCAGCAATATATCTTTTGTGTTTTGCTTTTCTAATAGATTGTTTTCTTCTAATTCCTCTAGCATTTCTTCGCATATGAAACCTCCTATATTAAAAATATAAGGGGCATATGCCCCTTTATATTAAAGTGTTTTTTCAATAGCCGCAACATTGACTTTTGCTACATTGCAAGCCTCATTTGCGTCTAAAAGATATTCCTGCATTTTTACAAGATGCGTCTGAGCTTCGATAACTTCCTGAAGAGCCTCAGAAACTTTACTTGCTGCCCTCTTAGCTCTTTTTTCTGCAATCTTTGCATTACAACGGGCGATAGCCAGCTCAGTACCTTTCTCTACATCAAAGGTGTCTCTTGGGTCTGCCTTTGCATAGCCTTTTACATTTTTACCTGCATAAGTGCTTACTGCAATTACTTTTCGCTGATTCTGATCTACAAATACCCGATATTTTTCTTTACCAAAAGTAGTTTTCATCATTTTTTAAATCTCCTTTATCTCTTATCTTTAATATAAATATATTATATAATATTTTTTATATAAAATCAATATAGCAATCTTTTTGTCTAAAAAATTCTAAAACGCTTTTTTAATTTGGGTTTGCGGTTCTCTCGTTCGGGTCCGGCGCAAGCAGCTTATGCTTTTCATATGAGCTGGATTTATATAAAAAAAATAATCAATAAAAACCTTTTCATGCGACCCCTTACTCTGCAAGCGTTCATTATTCATGCTCCTTGCACTAAACCCACCTATAAAATCCATCAGGGGCCTGGTTCACTACTTTAGTTTTTATTGACTATCTTCCCATTAACAAAGTCTTTATTCAATATGGTCAACTTAAATAGGATTGTTTAAAAAACTGTGTTAAGGATACCTTATAATTCGTGCCATATTCACTACACATAAATAAAATACCTATTATTTTTAAGAGCCTGCCTACCTCTTATGCAGCAGTTAGTCCCTGCTTGCCGAAGCCAGTTATTAAAGGGAACTGTTAGGTTGCACCCTGATGGGGAGTGATGGAGTCGAACCACCCGAGACCGAAGCCACCAGTTTTACAGACTGGCCCGCTACCCCTACGGTATAACTCCCCAAATCTTTAAACGAAATCAACTTTATCAAACATTGGAGCATAACTCTTAACATGATTATGAGTTAAAACACCCATTAAAGTTTCTTTATCATTTTCTTCTATAATATAAATATGAGCTGTATCACTTGTAATAGCTTGTCTACCTTTTGGAGCAGTTAATAATTTAGCACATTTCTCAACTCTTTGCATATCAGTTGTATTTAATTCAATGCGTCCTCGACTACCAATAACTACAAATATAGGTTTACCATTTTTAATCTTTGGCTTTGTATTAATAATCTTACCGCACCAATTAATATTATATTCTTCATGTACATCTGTTACAATAAGATGAGTTTTTACTAAAACTTCTGCCATTATTCTTACTCCTTAAAAGAATTGAAAAAATTCATTATATCTTCATTCACCTGTCTTGTTTCAATATTCTCACTCCTTGGAGCAGATTTAGAAATATGAGATGGATGTTGCTCTTTCCAGCAGGGAAGAAAATGTTTTGAAAGACTTTCTTCTTTTTCAAATTTTCTTTTACAAGTAGGACAAATATACATATTCAATCTCCTTTTATTTATAAGCTACTCTTGTAGAAATAGTGTGATTAAAAATAGCCAGATACTGAAATATTCTTTCTTAGCAGGAAAGCGCCCTATATGAGCAGTATAATTGCTGTATGTATCTGTTTATTCACTTCATTAAAAGATGACGCTTTTAATGAAATTAGCTTTCGATACCATCTCTGTCAAGCCCTTAGCTTATAAGGACAGTGAAGTGTAAGTCCCTCACCAGAATCTCATGCTTCCCATTGATTTACAAGGCTATAGCACAAAGCAACCTTGGGAGACTCTCATAGGTCATCTATGGCTGAGCATCTTCCTCAACTCAGACTTTAAAATATTAAACCGTGCTACTTATTCCTAAACTATTTCGTAGCTATCTCCATCAGCACCATTTCAGATACCATACACATAAGATTTTATGATTTAATATTTGAGCGGCCCCTACGGGATTTGAACCCATGCCGTCGCAGTCAAAGTGCGATGTGCTACCGCTACACCAAGGGGCATCATTTCAAGACACATTTTGAATTATTGCCTAACCGCTTGGCTATTTACGCACTCTGAGCATAAAACTGGATTCGAACCAGTGTTAATAATTTGCTATAAGCAAAATTTGCTGTGTGTGTCTTAAAAAGATATTTCTTAAATTTTTAAAAGAGAGGTTTTTAATTAACAAGACTCGTAAAGTTCTAATAGTAATCCTATCAATAATCCCTATTTACTTCAACTCAAATTATTGGTTATCGGCTGGAGCCGGACTACCGGCGTTCTTGTTTTCCTTTTAACTGTATTAAAAGAAATTTGCTGATCCGAGTCTATTATATTTTTAATAATCGGGTGGATTTGCACTCGCCTTACCTCTGTAACCTACAGAACCCTCAGAAGATAAACTTCCTTAGCACCTTGCAATTATTATTTACTTTATATGTTTATTATATCATTTATTTTATAAAAAATCAAATGATATAATGCCTGGCGTTTCAGGTACTTTTTAACCCTAACTTACGGAATGCCGCAAGGTCTGATATTCACGCGTGCTCCTTTAGTACCATGGGGCTTAGGTCTCGACCAAGTAGCGGTACTCATTTCATAGCCGGGGCTCTTGGAAGATGGTTTAGTTCGTTTTATACCGCCTACTCCTTAGGGCGGGAGTCCTATGGAATGGATTCGAACCATTCTAATAGTTATATATTCTCGATTGTACTTATTAAAATACTCATAATGTTTTTCCTGACTATTATCATTATTTTCTTAAAACAGTTTACTCTCTACCTTCAAACCTTTTCTTAACGATACCCAAGTGTTTTTCTAAGATATTCCAGCCAGTTGAAATAAATAGAAATCAATCGTGCATAGGATAATATAAACTTTTTAATACTTGGTGTGCTATTACGCCAAAAGAGAATCCATCCTTACCAGTTACGGGGTGACTTCATACTTCTTTTCCAGATGTGTGCGGTTTTAGATAAATATTCTGGATTTTAACTTATCATCCTTCTTACTCCTACTTGAAGAAGCCTCACACATAAAAGCTCTACTCTTTAAAAGATGGCTGCTTCTAAGCCAACTTTCCAAGTATTAATCGGAATGGCGGGATTCGAACCCACGACCTCTTCATCCCAAATGAAGCGTGCTACCAAGCTGCACCACATTCCGTTTTAATTCTCAAGACGAAATCCTCCCATGAGGACAAGATACAATCAGGAGTCGAACCTGAAGGTTTTTAGTATATGCAGTATATTCTTTTAACTAAATGTATTGCAGACTTCGTCTTTCGGTCAATAAAGTCTTTTCTTTCTTTACCGCCACCTCATTCTTTAGACGGAAGAAATTTCAAAACTGATTGGAAAGAGTACCTTTATTAACTTATATATTTATTATAACATTTATTTTTATAAAAATCAATTTATTTTATTTTTTTGATTTTTATAAGATGGAAGTGGAAAGAATCGAACTTTCGTGACGGCGTTATCAGCACCGCATACTAACCGTTGTATGACACTTCCGAATCCAAAAGACCTTTGCAGGTCTTACATAACTTCTGGATTTTCGTTGAAGAATTTTAAGAACTTAGCTTCATCTTCCTTTGAAGAACAAAACAATTCTAATTCATCTCCTCTTTCTCCAAGTAATGCTCCAATAGCAACATACTGTGTTAAGAGAGATTTCATATTGTATTTATCACCATACTGAGAAGTAAGTGTTACATCTCCTTTACAAGTATTTACTATTGCAAGAAAATCTTCTACCTGTGAAATCTTTGTCAATTTCATAATATAAACTCCTTTCTTATGAAAGTGGATGATTTACAGTTTGTAAATTAGAACGAACTTCTAATTTATATTCATCTTTTATCAAATAATCTACAAGAACTTCAATTAATTCTAAATCATTCATTTGCCGTCCTTCCAGTTTAAAATGATTAAAACCTAAAGGTAAATAAATTTTTTCAATATCTTGCGGGCTAATATAGTTTTTATACTTTCTTAACTCGTAATATCTTGAACCACGACTTGAACAAGTAAAATTAATATCTGTTTTTCCATATAATTCAATCTCTGCGATTGCTTGATAATGCTTTTGCCGATTAGGACAATTAGGAATGCAACAAGGATCAGCAAGTATTTCACATTTTTCTTTATTTTGAATTTTTTCTAAAAATTCAAAATCATTATTCCAATCGAAATCCATGACTGTTAAAAAATAATTTTTAGAAATTTCTGCATCTTGTTGTTCTGCATTATCTCTTAAACATTTTGTAATAGATGAAATATATCTATAATTATCTCCATATTTTTCTCTTAAATAAGATTCTAATACAGAAGAATTACATAAAATTTCATTATTACCAGTGTTAAAAATTTCTGTAATTGAATTACATTTTTTATCATTCAAATGTTGTTCTTGTAAAAGACTATTTGTAAAAGTAAATCGTACTGGAATATTATATCCTTGAAAAGTATCTTTAATATGAATTAAATCATAATCCTTATCTAAGAGTAACCTTCCACCATTCCAAATACAATTAGGAGAATCATAAAAAGCTCCAATCTCTATATTATCATAGAACATTTCTCTTTTAAAAGTATAAGCATATGCAAGCATTTCACATAACTTAAAATGTCCACAAAAACCTGGTAAATAGAAATAAACTTTTTTTGAATACATCTAAATCCTCCTAACACCCGATGAGGGAATCGAACCCCCGGCTCGGCGTCCGTAGCGCCACGTTCTTTCCACTGTACTAATCGGGTAAGTCGATAAAGGAAAAATCATTTCCTTTATCTTATGTATATATAATAACAAATTTTTTATAAAAAATCAATTAAAAATAAACAGCAGCTCCATCAGGAGTTGAATAATAAGCATCACTGATAATTACTCCAGTATTGCTATTTGAAGCATGAACTACAGAACCATCTCCAAGAGAAATAGCTACATGACCTAATCCATGATAAAAGATTAATGCACCTGGTGTTGAAACCGCAGTAGAAACATCAATCTGTGTTCCACCATAATACTGGTCTGCCGCAGTTCTTGGAACAGAAATTCCATAAGAACTAAATACATATGATACTAAACCACTACAGTCAAAACTATCTGGTCCAGTAGCACCCCAAACATAAGAACAACCTACATAATTACTTGCAGTTGCGGCAATGGAAGCTCCGGTTGAAGAATCTGAAACAGTTGGCTCTTCGTAAGAAGGCTCTTCCGCAGTATCTGTATCTTCTTCATTAGAAGGTTCTTCAGTTACTTCTTCCTCTTCTTCATAAGAAGGCTCCTCATTTGTTTCTTCATCGTAAGAGGGTTCTTCATTTACTTCTTCTTCTTCATAAGAAGATTCCTCTTCTTCTGGAACCTCTTCCTCATAAGATTCTTCATCTTCATATGAAGTTTCTTCTTGATATACTTCCTCAACATTTTCAGTTTCTACTTCTGGTTCATAAGAAGAATCTTCCGTAGGTTCTGTTTGAGTTTCATAATCATAAGTTTCTTCTGACTCAACATAAGTTGGAGTCATTTCTACAACATCATCAGTGTTACTTACTTCTTCTGTTGTATTTTCTGTTGCTGTAGCTTGCTCGTTGCTAACTACATCGCTGATTTTTGTTGCTGTTGGATAATAAGTATTCAGAGTAACATAATCGGCGCTAACATATCCATATTTATTATCATCTGTTACTACACTTACCCAGGCGGATTGATCATAATCTTCTGTAACTTCAATTGAAGCATTCTGATCAACAATATCTAAAACATTGGAATTTTCATCTTTTGTCTGTCTTACTTTCAAGCCGTTTGAATTAACGGTAGCTTTTGTATAACCTTTTGCAAAAGGTTCATCGCCACAATACTGACTTGCAACATACCCAATCACATCCCCAGATTGAATTTTATACCAACCGTATTCATCCTTTTCCAATAGTACGCCTTGTGCATTATAAGGTAAATTTCCAATTACTTCTCCATCTGGAGCAGACCTTACATTTACATTAGCTCCTGCATAAACATAACTACCAGGCTCTGCCGCAAATGCAATTATTGGATTTGCACCTAATAAAGCACCACTTAATATAACAGCTCTAATCACATTTTTCTTCATTTTTTCTCCTTAATACTATATTGCAAGTTTTCGGTTACGAAATTATTACAAAAATGTTACAGAAGTATTAACTAAAAAGGCTTAACTAATAGAATTTTTTCCTTATCTTCATAAACATAATATTCTTTGTAATTTTCATCTAAGTAAAAATACTTAGTACAAAGAAAGGCATTTGCTTCATATAACTTAAATATGTTTTCATAAAACCAAATTGGAATCATAAGTTTGTATCCATTAATTGAAATCCAATATTCAATTAAATCCTTATGATGCTCTTCAAATAATTTTATATTGTCTCCAACAGGAACAACAACACAGGTTACTTGTGCATAAAAACCCTTTGGAACTTCTTTAATTATTTCTTGCATTTTTTTAGTTTTCCTTTCCTTTCTTTGTTAATAGAATATGTGCGATTTGAACGCCGCCTCGAGCTCCCAAAGCCCGCGTGCTACCATTACACCACATACTCTTTATTATAGTAGACTATTGCGAACTTGCCGTCTACCATGGCGACTCATTTAATTTCTCCTTTTCGGATATGTCACAGTGACATAACTGTGAATTGTGGGTGCGGTCATGCCCAGGTCCATCCCTTTACCCCGGAGGTTATAGTGCAGGCACTATCTCCTCTGTGTCCCTCAAACCCTCGTTCAAGTACCGTTCACCGCATTTAATAAAGGTTTTTTAGCCATTATTTTTTTTATTTAATGGTTAAAGCCGGTAGAGGGACTTGAACCCCCGGTCTACTGATTACAAGTCAGTCGCATTACCAACTATGCTATACCGGCATTTAAAAAGGCGAGTTTCCTCGCCTTAATAATTTTTTATTAGGCTGAGATTATTGACCTATTATAATTAGCTTTGCTTACCGTTGGAAGTAAGTAATCACACGAACGATTAATCCGTAGCTAATAGCGACACCAGTTTCAGTGGCTCCTGGCAAACTCTTACTACATAGTATTATAAATTTCCTTTCAGCACATTCTTCCTTGCGGGATTAGGAGATTGCAGTCTCTTAGAGTTGCACCTAATTGTACTTTTTCATATCTTACCTTGCGGGCTTAATATGTGTCCATATCACAGAACAATAAGTCGCTTTTCTCTATGTAGTCATGTACACTTTTGCTGTATAAGTAAATGTTTTATTTTCTCATATAATATATTGGAAAACCAAATCAGGCTATCTCTGATTAAATATCCAATGCAATCATGTACATATATTATGGATTACGAGGTACACATTTGAGCATCTATACCTTTTGAGTACAGCCCACTCATCGCAACCCTGCTCGTCTTGCTATCGACTTACTTTAGGCTATTCCAACTATCTTTCGATTTAAGTCAAAAATGACTAATTAAATACAGCACTTATTCTTGCGGAATTTGCACCATACAACAACCTTACCGTCCACCCATTTCTGAGTTTATTTATAGCACCTTTCCCATGATGCCCGACCAACCATTGTCCTCAGCGGACGCCCCAAGACTTTAGGTTGGAACGTTAGTAAGTATTGGTTTTCTGTTACCCCTTCTTTAGAAGGAGGCACTCTTGTGCTTTATACGTGTTACCACGCTTATTTAACGACCCGAAACCAGCCGATTAGTTCTTTTAAACGTGTTCACCGAAGTTAGTGCGTTATTGGATAACTAATAATCCGAGCGGCCCCTACGGGATTTGAACCCATGCCGTCGCAGTCAAAGTGCGATGTGCTACCACTACACCAAGGGGCACTATTCGAGACGCATACTCACTTTGAGATTTGATTTACAGTCAAATTTTTAAAATTGCTTTTAGCGTCTCTTTATCTTTATTACATATATATTATATAATAAATTTTTATAAAAATCAATTTTTTATTTTTTGAATCTTTTCTCTACCTATCAAAATATATTTCCCAGTTGTTAATTTTTTATGACAAATTGGGCATAATATAATTAAATTAGATAGCTCATTATTTTCTCTATTTCCATCTATATGATGAACTTCTAAAACATCTTTATCCTCATTCCAATTGCATACTGCACATTCTGCTTCATATTCTCTAAAGGCTTTTTCTCTATAATTCTTTCCAGTTGAATAATGAGGTGGTTTTATCTTTTTAAACTTATCTCCAGATTCAATTCTTTGAGCCAAATCTTTATGTTCTCTACAACAAAACAATAATCCACTTTTACTATTGCCTATTTTAGATTCTGACCTCATAAATTTTTTATGGCAATAAGCACATTCACATTCAACTTTTAAAGAATCTTCTACCAATTTTTCTTTTTTACATTTTGGACAAATATAATGTTTTCGATTATCTCGTCTAACATTTTCATATTTTGTTTCAAAAATTAAGTTATGAATAATGCATCTAACTTTTATAGTAGATTGAGCTGTTTCATAACCAGAAATATATTCACAAGTTTCTAAAGAATTTAAAAAAACTTTTTGCTTTACAACTTCTTCACTTAATTTAGGCATATATTATTCCTCCTTAAATATAATGAAGAAGTGGGAAAGAAAATTTTCTTGCATTGTCCAATCAGCAAAACAAGCGTTCGTCCCAACTGAACTATAACCCCAAAATTAAAGTGCTAACCTTTAATTTATAAAAAATATGAATGACGAGTTCATAAAAGAATATATGTTGTCATCATATATTTTGGTTTTGTCAACCAAGCGACTCCGACGGGACTTGAACCCGTGCTATTCCTGCGTGACAGGCAGGTGCCATAACCAGTTAGGCGACGGAGCCAAAACAAGATGGATTTGTTTGCAATTTAATATCCCCAATATTACGCATTATTTATATTGCTGTATCCATCTTAATGGGGGAGGTAGGACTCGAACCTACGGTGTTTCTTTGTCACGGTTTTACAGACCGCTACCCTCGCCGCTGGGTGACTCCCCCGTATCATTATTAAGTCGGACAGCTATCCTTTAGAAGAATCGGTATCTTCTGGAGCCTTAATAAACTTACCCCAGATGGTTACTATATTCACCAACCATCAAAGATTACAAGCAGCTTTATCGTTCTGCTTAGTAACGCTAAGCTTTTCAGCTACGAGGTACTTAGAATCTACCTTTTTGTTACAATTCATTTATTGAAAGGATTTATGCCCTTCACAAATAAGTATAGCCTGTGTACTTTAGGCTGCCGTTTACTTTACTTTCTAAACGGTCAAAACGTAACTGAGGCTACTGGAGCGACCAGCGTATGTCAGTTAATACCAATAAATGGACTCGAACCATTGACCTTTCCCGTATGAAGGGACTGCTCTACCAACTGAGCTATACTGGCTTATTTTTCAAGACATTATCTTAAAGATTTATTCTATGTCGAATATTTTTTCTTTATTTTAATTTGCTGATTATGTCTTTTTTAACTTTCTATAATTATTATATAATAATTTTTATTAAAAATCAATAATCAAGTTATGACCCTCACTATAAAAGGCATTGTTCCTTTTTTGTTAAAATACTTATTAGACTTAGTGTACCAAAAAGCTATTCGGTATGTTCTATCTGGATGAACATTTGACCATCTCTTTACCATAAAATCATATTCACGTTTATGAGACGATTCATGCTCCGCCTGATAAGCAAACCAATCAAGAATATCTTTCCCAGATATAGGAGTTATGTAACTTAAAATATTTTTCATATTAAATAATCTCCTTAATAAATAAACAAACATTTCAAGACACTCGCCAGGTTTTGTCTTTACGGATACCAAACCTCAGCACCAAATCTACCGTCATCCAATATTATTCCCCAATATTGTTCTTTTTCTTGTTAGTATGTTCTACTTACAATGTTTGCAGAGAAAATGTCTTATGATATGCTCCCAATCTAAGAAACCTGCGGTTTCTTAGGAAGGATTTTCACCTTCGAGTTCCCAGCATGGTGGGCGGTAACTGTTCATATCTTTTTTATTTATCATTTATTATGTATATATTATATAATAATTTTTTATAAAAATCAAATTTCAGTTCTTTGATTGCCAATCAGGTTACAACTCTGGAAGTTTCTGCTCTACCATCTTGGCATATAAAACCGTACTCGGAACTTCCTTTTTGCGTTTTATATTCTTCCAAACCAAGCCAGGAGTTACTTGTTTTACAGAAAAACATTACGTTTTCCAACCCTTCTAACAAAGTCACTAACGCTATTTTAAACTCTCGATTAGAAATATCATCTAATATATTCAAGATTAGCATATAATCTTGAAATGCGGGATCTGGGATTCGAACCCAGGACAAGCATCGCTTATAAGACGACTGCTCTAACCATGACTGAGCTAATCCCGCAAGCTCCCCAACCGACTCTAACCAATGGTCTTTTGTGGGGTAGTTTTTATTTTTCAGATTTCGCTGAAAAGGGGGTGAATCACAGGGCGCCGCGGTACGAATCTCCGCACGTATTAGGTATTAGCTTGGTTACTCCCCCGTCCTGCCTCAGGAATGATATTTATTTATAGATGCTTCAAGCACTACATCTTATTTATCAAATAGAAAAAGGTTTTTCTTCTTCAACAACTAAGTTATCTTTATTCAAATCAACCATACCAACAGAACCTTTAAGATCCCTACGACTGTTTAAAACAATAACTTCAGCATAATAATAATTCATAGTATCTCTTGAATCATTATTCCAATCTTCAACACCAACAACCTTTAATTTACTTCCTGCTGGAAGAATATCAGAAGTTCCAGTGTCCCAATGCTCAAGACGTACATCTTCAATAGTTCTTAAATAAACAATTTTTAAATAGGTTTGCTGAACAACATATTCAGCAAAATCAGCTCCATATAATCCTACCGCTGGATTACTTCTGTTGTCACAGGATTTACAAGGCTCGTCCCATTCATGAGATTCATCGCCATCAGCATCGGAAAAAAATCATTGCCTTCGCTGCCTCCCATAAGAGCCATGAGCATCAAAGGATTACTCATATCTAATCCGCCAAGAGCAGAACCATTGCCACCCATTAACAGCATTAAAGGAAGCATATCTTTCAGACCAGAACCACCTTTTCTATCTCCCAGTAACATTAATGGAAGCAGATTTCCAAAAGGCTTATCCTCAGAAGCACTTAATCCGGAGAAGTCGATTAAAGTTACAATCTTTGTTACAAAGTTAAAACCAAACATAGATTTTGTAGGAAGAATTTCTTTCTTCTCACCTGCGGCAACGTCTACTACATGAATTCCGCCATCTGTGGAAACAACAAATACTGCATTTCCATTTGTGTGGCGAATAACATCACCAACATGAACATCTTTAATAGCGCAAGGCATTGCATAAATCATGCCCTTTGCATCAAAGTCAATGAGGTCTACATTTACAATCTCATTTTTCTGCTTATCGTAAGAAACAATTTCACCTGCGGCATTCTGTAAAGCGATTCCCAGATGGCTTAAATGATAGTTATTTACAGGTCCAAACTCAAGATTTCCAAACATTTTCTTCATTTCCATATTCTTTTCCCTCTCTTTTTGCTCTTGATATAATTGCTCTGTGATAGTTTCATATTCTTTTCTACTTCTGGGTACACTCATAAAATAAATACCACCTCATTTTTTATAGATGAAATTCTTCCAAAAGAGGTAAAATTTTATCTTCAATTTCTGGATAAAATTTATACAAAGTCTGTCTTGCATTCAAAGGTTTGTCTGGTTTTGTGTATCTTGCACATTCCCAATCAATCACCATCTGAATATAATCGTTACGAGTCTTTGCTTTTACAGTATGATGATGTGCATGATTTCTGTGGAAATTATGTACTTTCTTATAATCAAAGAACGGATACAGGAATACTTTATCTAAATCGTGAAAGAGACTTCTAAAAGTATTATAGCCAAGAAGTTCTTTTTCGATTTTTCTGAATGCTTTTCTGTGAGCTAATGTGTACTGGATTCTGTCTTTGTTTTTAATCATACTGCTTACCTCTCCTTTCTTTTTTTTTTCTTTCCTTATCTTTATTACATATATATTATATAATATTTTTTATAAAATATCAATAATCAACTTTTTAACTACTAATTAAAAATAATGCCCACCCCTATACCCATAATTTTCCAATTTAAGTGGCGAGACTAAGAATCGAACTTAGATGTCATAATGACCACGGATTTAAAGTCCGCTTGCCGCCATACTCTTTTTCAAGACTAACATGGTTCCGCTGCGTAACCAATTTCGCCTTCTCGCCATAGAGCCTTATGTCGGACTCGAACCAACGACTTACTGATTACTGGTCAGTTGCGCTACCAACTGCGCTAATAAGGCATAAAAATAAGATTTTTTAAAAGAAAACCTTGAAAAACTTTTTAAATCGCTCTACAAAACTAAGAGGTCTGTCTGCTGGAGTATAAAATACACATCCACCTAAATACATTCCTGAAGTACAAGATCTGTAATATGGACAGTCCACACAACTTTTTGGATAACTCATATGTTTTTAATCTCCTTTCATTGTATTAAGGGTGGATAGGGGGAATCGAACCCTCACTCTCAGAGCCACAATCTGACGTACTAACCATTATACTATATCCACCATAACGGCGGGGGTGGGATTCGAACCCACGGACCGCTCATCACGGTCTCCGGATTTCAAGGCCGGTGCACTCAACCAGGCTATGCGACCCCGCCATAAACGATTGGGAGAGGATTCGAACCTCCGGACCGAGCTACCCCGGTCAACAGATTAGCAATCTGCCGCATTCAACCGGCTCTGCCACCCAACCAAAAGGATTATAAAAAGTAGTAGCAAGAAAAACAAACCATAAGGCTTAGATGTAAAAGAATCTACTACGCTTATTCTTTTGTTTCTAATACATTCCAGATATATTAGAAAAAGATGGCATCCTCCAGCCGTACATACCAACCACACAGAAAGGAAAAAAGAAACACAAAAAACAAAATGTACGGATCTCTTGTTGGAGTTCTTTTGATAGCGGGACTGGGATTCGAACCCAGGACCTCCAGCCTATGAAACTGGCGAGCTTCCACTGCTACTACCCCGCAATATTAAAATCTTCCAAGAAAATTTCCAAATTCATCAAAATCAAAAGCCGCTGGTTCTCTTTCATAACCATCTGCAATCATAAAAGAAACTCTTGAAGCTGGTAATGAAGAATATTGCTTTTTTAATTTAGTAAAATCTTCATCCTTAAAATCTTCTACAACAAAGGCAGTATTATGACAAGCTGATTGAATTAATTTGATTCCACCAAGTAACTTTTCTTTATCAGTCATAAAAATTTTCTCCTTTTTTACAAGACAGTTTATTTTAGGTTTGTAAGAATTAAAAGTTCTTTCCTTGAAATAATATAATTGTTTGCGGTTTCTGTCTTAAATGACCCCGGCGGGACTCGAACCCAGCATTTTCGCCGTGAAAGGGCGAAGTCACTAACCATTAGACCACGGGGCCGCAATACTTGTACTGGGACTTGAACCCAGGCTCTCGGAATTAAGAGTTCCTTGCTTTACCAACTAAGCTATACAAGTTCAAAATCCGTCTGACAGGATTCGAACCTGCGATATATCGGTTAAAAGCCGATTGCCATTCCACTTGGCTACAGACGGTTATTCTGTTTTCGATATTTCTGTTTTCGTTTCTTCATCTTTATTCTCCTTTTCTTCATCTTCTGGATCTTCCAACTCAATATCTACAAAAGAATTTTCAGAAGCCATTTTTAATAAATCGTCAGAAGTAAATACTTGTTTCATATTTCACTTTCCTTTATTATTATAATATAATTTTTTTAAAAAATCAATTAAGTTAAAGACTTGGCGGAATACATTTTTCAATACCACTTTAAATGCGAAGACATTTTACAACCAGTGGGAACATGTCCCCAAACACACGAAGTTTTGGGTAAGCTGGAAACCAACCTCACTTTCCTCACATACCAAGTCGGGCGATTGGACCTGACCCGTTTCAACTTAACTGTAATTGCGGTGGGCAGGATTCGAACCTGCGTCTCCAGCCTATGAAACTGGCAAGGAACCACTCCTCTACCCCGCTATAATGTAGGGATTTTTACGAGATACTTCTCTGTAATGCTACCGTTACACCATACGTCCCCTAAAACGCAGTGGGATTCGAACCCAACACCTTTTTCCATATCCTAAAAATAAGAAGAAAAAATTGCTGTATGTATCTCAAACATCCCATATAGGATTCGAACCTATGAATAATAGATTAGAAATCTATTGCCTTTTCCACTTGGCGAATGGGATAGAAAAGAATCTGTTGCCGCAGATTCTCCAAAACTTATTTAGCATTTTATTGGAAACTCGGCAAAGAATCCGCCATTCAGCTAAAATGATTTCTTCAAACCAGACCATCACCGGCATCCTCAGCGCCAGTCAGAGAATCGAACTCTGTAATTCTTCAATCTAAGTTTTTTGTAGTATAACCTGTCACTACCAAACACTGCACACTCATATTTTATTAGGAACGTGCCCAAACCTAACTTTACTACGATGATACCTACTTAAAAGCTTTTTTCAGTGTCGCCGCAGATAAATGACTCTAAGAGGAATCGAACCTCTGTCTACAGATTGAGAGTCTGTCGTCTTAGACCGCTTGACTATAGAGCCGAAAAACTTATTACTCTTCTTCTTCTTCTGGTTCTTCATTCATAATGGATTCCCAGTATTCAGCATCATCATAAAATTCTTCACACTGTGGACCTAAATCAAAATCATCAAACATAAATATCATTTCCTTTCTTTATCTTATATAAATATTATATAATATTTTTATTAAAAAATCAATTAAGATTTTTTACTCAAGACAAAATATACATAATATTCTATCCACTGAACTACCGCCCCATAGAGGCGGGTTGGATTCGAACCAACGTCTTAACCTTGGAAGGGTCAAATTGTATTTAAAGTTTTTGCAGAATTTGTCTTTTTAATTTTAATAAGATAATCAAAACATATTTTGAAGTTGCCTGGTGCTCTCCCAGCTGAGCTACCTAAAAGTCTTCCACTAATAGGGTGAGGCTCGAACTCACGACATCCGGGTTTGTTATCAAAAATGAATTGCTGACAATGTTTTTCCTTTATCTTATAAATATATTATATAATAATTTTTATTTAAAATCAATAAGGAAAAAATTAAGGGGTGTTATAATCTTTTTGTATAGCACCCCTCGAAGTCTCAGGGTTGCAGCTTAGTATTTATAAACTGATTGCTAATCCCAGCTACATGACTCGACAGGGATAGTCCGTACCCTATACTTTAAGTTTTGGTTCCATTTCGTCTATACCTACAATCTTACCTTTCACGCCATGTAATTTTATTTGTCCCTGTTAATTTTATTTTCTTTAGACTTCTCATACAGCCCAGCTCTGTACACGCCATTTTTTTTGAGGTTTTTATTGAGCCGCCGAAGCACTCAACGCAAGCAGGTATTTACCTCTAACTTGGACTCTGGTTAATTAAAGGTTCGCTCTTTTTATAAGTGGCGAAGCACTTTAATACTCAAAATGGGATTCGAACCCATACCCTTTCGGAGCGGTGTTTGAGACCGCTGTGTCTACCTATTCCACCATTCGAGCATATTTATTGGCTTTCCACAGCAACATAAGCCATTAAAAGTTGCTATGAGTTGAGTTTAGCGCCAAAACCCAGTTCTCCTCTTAAAAAGCACATGGCGAGACGTTAGTCTTTAAATGAGTCCTTACGCGGGCTCGGAGTGAGGTTCACCATGCTACACAATCTCTCCCAAACGGCATAACACCAGTACGCTATGCGGTACTCATACATCTCAATCACACTATTTTCTTTCTCAGTGCAAGAAAGTGTGTCAATAAACCGTATGACAGCTTATTGATAATGCCCAATGAGAGACTCGAACTCTCACGCCTAAGCCGCAGCTTCTAAGACTGCTATGTCTGCCAGTTCCATCAATCGGGCAAATGAACGGGGAGAGATGAACTCTCCCCTAAAAGAGAGGTAATATGGGATATTGTCCCAAGCTCCCCCAGTAGGACTCGAACCTACGACACGCTGGTTAATCAGAAGTTGAGATTTGAACTCAAATACTCGGCATTACTTATGCTACTCCTGCACAGCCAGCCGCTCTACCAACTGAGCTATAGGGGATTAATAGTGAACGCCCCGCCCTTTTCACTTTGATTGTCGCCCTCAGCCGTTTACTCGACGCTGTAACAATCCCTTTAATTTAATCAAGACAGTTGAAACCTTTTCGATTTTTTATTAGACTCGAAATTAGCTACCACTAAACATATACTAAAAAATTCTTAATCGCAAAAGAATTTTTTCTTTATCATCTATTAACCAGAAAGGTCATTTGCTGATTAACTGTCTTTACATATATATTATAACATTTTTTTATTTAAAAATCAATTTTCTTTATTTTCCTTCGACTTAGAGCGATTTTTAGCCTGCTGCTCTTTATCTTTCTCGTTCTGAATCTTTCTAAGAGTTCCTCTGAGTTTTCCTACTGGCTTACAAGTAATTCCCATAATCTTTTTATTTCCTTTCTTTATCTTATATATATATTATATAATAATTTTTTTATAAAATCAATTTACTTATCTTTAAACTGAAGAAAATAACTTTCCATTACCTCAACAGTTTCGACTTTTCCATTTTTGTCTGGTTCAGTCGCAAATGTAACTGAATAAGGGGTCTCTTTTACATAATGATATTTCTTATATTTCTTCAAAAACCATGCTACATTCTCATAATCCATAGAATACACCTCATTTTATATCTTCAAGCGATAGGAGCGGGCTCATGCGTCTCCGCCCCCACCACAAGAAATCTATCTATCATCAAACACTAAAAATAATGTTCTTAAAGCCAACGCCACAATAGACCAACATGCTATTGGCGTTGCTAAGATTATAAACACAATTCCACCTACTGTTTCATAACTCAAGCCATACACTCCTTTAAAATATTGGCACGACTCGGATGACGCAGCTTTCTTAAAGCCTTTGCTTCAATCTGACGAATACGTTCTCTTGTAAGACCATATTCTTTACCAACTTCCTCAAGAGTCATAGCTTTTTTACCACCAATACCAAATCTCAAACGAAGAATATTAGCTTCACGGTCACTTAATGTATCAAGAACCGCATTCACTACATCTCCATTAGATTCTTTGATATATGCACTTTCCGGATTAACAAAATGAGTATCTTCGATAAATGAACCAATAGTAGTATCATCATCGTCACCCACCTGAATATCCAAGCTGGTAGGCTCTACAATATAAGACTGAATTTCTTTAGCCTGTTTTTCAGAAATACCCATTGCATCGGCAATTTCTTTTACTTTTGGCTCTCTATTTAACTGGCTAAGAAGCTCTCTTTCAGTCTTTTTGAACTTATTAATATTCTCAGTCATATGAACAGGAATACGAATAGTTCTGGACTGGTCCGCAATAGCTCTTGAAAGAGCCTGTTTAATCCACCAAGAGGCATAAGTTGAAAAACGAAAGCCTTTTGATACATCAAACTTTTCTGCGGCTTTAATGAGACCAATATTTCCCTCCTGGATAAGATCCTGATAGGATAAACCACAGCCCTGATAATGGCGGGCAAGAGAAACAACAAGACGTAAATTAGCTTCAACTAATTCATTCTTTGCGGACTGGTCTCCTTCAGCGATTCTATGAGCCAGCTTAACTTCTTCATCTGCTGATAGCATAGAAAACTGTCCCATCTCACGCATATAAATCTTAATAGAATTATCTACAACTGCTTCTGGAGTCGCTACTTTTACATTATCCATTAAGAAAACACCTCTCTTTTATTTATTATAAATATATTATAATATTTTTTTATTAAAAAATCAATTAAAATTTTTTAAGTAGCAGGCCAGTGAGGAATCGAACCCCTTGCCATGAGATTTCATCTAAAATGCTTAAATTAACTTCCATTCCTCCTCTGATATTTTTTTAATGTCAGATGCTCTTCTGGGAAGCTTTTCAGCATCACACCATTTTCTAATTGTATTATCAGTTACATTATATTTTTTAGCAATATGAACAAAAGGAGTCGTTCTAATAAGTTCTTTTAATTCATCTCTATTAGGACGTTTTACAGTTCGTTGCAAAAAACTTTGATATTTATTATTACATTCAATGCATCTGGTTGAATTATGACTAATTTCACATCCACAATCTACACATTTAGGATGCTGTTCTTGAGAATAATTATATAATTCTTCATCTGATAATCTGTGATAATTAGAAAAGATATTTTCTACCAAATAATCATCAAAACTTCCATCATCTCTTAAAGTCTTTACTTTAGAAGTTTCTTCTACTGGAATTAAATAAACCTTATCCTTCCACACAGTTGCAAAATAATCAATTTCGTCTTTAGTGTATTTATGTTTAGTGCTATCACTATTAGAACGAACATTTTGACTTGTGCATGGAAAAGTAAAACTATGTTCTGTTTTTCCAATAGATTTTTTTATTTGAATTTTCAATAATTCTTTTCCAGTATCAACTAATAAATCATATTTAGATGCATTATAATTTGGTATAGAAATATCAAAACCATACCTTATAAATTCTTCTTGAACTTTTAGTTCAACAAGCTGTCCTTTTATAATATTTTCGCTTAACATAAAAATATAAAGTAATTTAAGTTTCTAAATGGAGTCTCACTCCCGCCCAGCGGAATTTAAGGTTACTGACCTATATGGGTGGATTAATCCACCTTTAAAGCATATAATATATCCAACTGTTTATTAGCTCTTGGAAAAAGCCTGTTAAAAGCTGAAATCATTTCTTTATTTTTCTTATAATCTATTGCATCTCTAAAAAGAGATAATATAGATACCCCATATGTCTGTTCTGACATTACATAATTATCTGAAAATATGTAATCACTTTCATCTGTATAACAATCAAGAATGATTAAATAATCTTGAATCTCTTTTGCCCATTTTCTACCATGGTCTGGTTCATGAATATCACGCCAAGCCACTTCTTCAATGTAATCTTGATGCGACAGTTCAAAACCAACTGCTACAACAGCACGAAAATCTACTCCCATGCAGACACCTCTTTTTTATTTTTCTTCTTTCTTAACTTTCTATATATATTATATAAAAAATTTTTAAAAAAATCAATTTAGTATCTATTTATGTAATTTTAATAAAAAATCCTCGGGCAAAATTTTTGTAGAGTGCCCGAGGAGATTTAATAATATTCTGTCTTACAGACCAAAACGCTTAATCATATCAGCGATTTTATCCTGCTCTTCCTGAGTAATCTCTACTTTTGGTTTCATTACCTCTGCTCTCTGTCCTCTAATGGGAGTGGTAGGAGTATCTTCACTCCAATCCCATGCAGTATGAGCCGCTTCATTCTCTGCCGCGATAGGTGTTTTTGGGCATGTCATAGCAATAGCAATCTGAACACGTTCTCCGCCATCATCTGCCCATACATAAATCTTCTTATCCTGTTCTCCAATATAATCGGCTCCAAAAGCCATCGCAATTTTATTCTGCACGTTTACTTTTGCTGTACTGCCCTTTGCCATAATTTTTCCTCCTTAGTCCTGTTTTTCTGCGTCTGTAATGCTAAAAGATGCAGAAAGGTCTCTGTTCATATGCTCTGTATTCCACATTGATACGCCAAAATTTAAAATTGTTAAAATCTGATTAATATCCCAGCTTGGATGTCCATTTCTCAAATAGTCATAGTTACGTTCTATTTCTTTTACTTTTGAATATAAAGAGTCCTCTTTAAAATCCTTCGTCTCTATCATTATTTCCTTCTCCTATTCTGCAATCTATATAACAATCTTTGCAATAATATAATCCAGTAGTGTGATCAAATTGCATATCAGTCTTATAATATAAACCACCACAATTTGCACATTCAGCAGTTTCCGTATCTGCACAAGATGGACAAATTACCTCATCAGCAAGCTCTACATAATATCCATCATCAAATACAAACCTCTGCCCGCAACATGGACAGGTTCCAAAAATGTCACTATCACCTTGTCCATACTCAATTTCGCATTCATTACACATCATAGATTCAGTTAATTCAATGTTTCTATTACCACAACACAAGCATTTAACTTCGCCTCCGACTCTAATTTTAGGCATATTATAAATATGTTTTAAAATTTTTTCTTTATTTGCCGGATGATTCTCCATTCCAAATGAGGAAAAATATGTATACCAAGGAGATTCTGTCATTTTATAACAATATATGGGTTCATAACAGCTGGATTGTAATAAATCATTAAATTGTAATGAATTTTTACGATTTTGCACAATCTCATTAATTGGAGCCAAACTATCTCCATAAGGTATATAAGCATACTGAAAATTAAAATCATTTACCCCATTATCATATGCTTTTAATTTTTTATCCGTCCATTTACTCCATTCTCCTAATCCTGCTTGCGGTAAAAGATTATCTTTAACAAAATTAATACCTACATCAGTCCTGAAAGGATATTGTCTGCCCGCAAACATCATATCCCAATTCTCAGATAGATAAAGTAAAACTCTCCACTTCTTAGAATTCCACTTCACATCTTCTGGAAAATTAGGTAACTTTTCATCTTTATCAGACTTGAGATAACACATAATTGTACAACTATCTGTCATATATGACAAATTTCCTGCTCGATATTCGCCATCTAATGCATGACATGAACGCCAATTATGATTATTTTCACTGGCTGAAAGAAAGTCAAGTGGATGCACAGAAAGACATAATATTCCTTCAACTTTATCCTCTTGGATAATCATACTCGCCGCAGCCTGTAAAGCCTCCAATGCTTCTTTATTACTTTCAAAAAACTTAAATGCTTTTAAAAGTTTCATATCTTTTGGAATTTTTTCACCTTTATCAGTGACAATAGAATTGATAACTCGATTTGTAAAAAAGCCTTCTCTTTGAGAGCTGATAAAATCAGCTAAACCAGGATTAGAATAATTTTGTTCAACTAAATTCGCAAAATCATCGACTTTAATCTCTTTATCATGCTTATTTAATTCAAAAAACACCTTTTTTGGAAATTCATAGATTAATTTTCCGCCCATTGCCTCTATAAAGTCACGTTTTCCTTCTAACCACTTTTCAAATAAATCATCTACTACAGGATTTTCTATTCCTTGTGAATAAGAAATAACCTTTTTAAACTGTTCCTTAATCTCGTCAATCTCTTTTACGCTCAATCTTCTGACCTCTCGCTACCACATTTAGGACACGCAGACATTTTTTTCTTTTCATAAGCTGTCCCGCAATCTAAACACCAAGTTACATTATCAACACAACAATCTGGACAATAATATACAATCTTCTTATTCTTATTTCTGGTTGGAATCACCTCATACTCACAAAATGATTTTCCGCAACTCTTACATCTATAATGAGGTGTATAATCATACCAATCTTTGTATTTCTCATCATAGCCCCATTTGGTTCCGTTATAAGAATAAGAGTATTCAATATACTCAAAATCCGGGATATCCTTCTCTTTAAGCATACGTTTTACTTTTTCAATAGTAGCCATCCAAGGTTTCAAATGTAAAGTTTCATATCTGGTATGCTCATTCTCATAACCTATAGATAGATTAACTCCAACAACATCCCATGCTGGGCATAATTCTGCAATATCTGAAAAAGTTCCAAAAGCCTCAATGAAACCAAATGATTCTACATATGTAATAAAATCTTCGTTATAACAATCATAAAATACACAATCATTTGTCCCACGTCTATCCAACTGAATTAAGTATTTTAAACCTGGGACTGGGCATTCAGGAAAATCTTTTACAAGCTGAGCTGCACCAAGACCGCCAACTTCTTCATCTGTGGTAAAAATTATTGTTGGACGAAGCCCAGACTGAATAATTTTAAGTATAGCAAATACACCTGCACGATCATCTGCTCCAAGACCTTGCGGACTCCACATTACACCTTTTTCTCTATCATAATATATATCTTCTGGCGGTTCTGGAAAAACTGTATCTACATGAGCCACCAATCCAATCGGAATATCTCCAATAGCATACAAATAATCTCCTGTATAAGTGAGATTACTGTATCTGCCACAGAGAATCCGATTTAACATCCTCATCAGTTTTTCTGGGGAAGCTTCAAGTAAATTCTTAAATAATTTTAAATCATTAGGACTTAATACCTGCACATTAATCTCCTCTCTTTTTCTTTTTATAAATATATTATATTATATTTTAATTAAAAAATCAATTAGCAGAAAGTTCGTCCCGATATTGTTCAATAGATTCTTGGTCTGCGGCAGAGAGTACATGATAACATAAACGGCAATGTCCACCTTCCTCACATCTTTGGCGGCAAGTCATTCTTCTTTCTGATAATACTGGATTAATAACACGATTCAAAGCACTGAAATTTAAACCAGTAACAAGCATATTAAGATTACCTGGCCAATGCTTTTGTTCAGCATAAATACGAAACATCGCACGTTCTTTTTGATAATATTTTTCTCTATCTTCAGTAAAATCTTCAAATTCTACTGCGGTAATGTAGTCTTCATACATCTCTAAATCTTCTGGACGAATCCAAGTACCTACAATACCATTATCTCTTGGTAATCCATCTTTTAAAGCCAAATTAGGCACTGCCCGCACAGGAACATCAATAGATTTAACCAAATCCATATTAAAAAATAACGGAGCATCAACTAATGCATAACAAACTCCTAAGTTCTTTAATGCTCTTAATTCATATGCAGTTTTAACTCCGGCATTATGATAAAATGGAATATTTTGAGCCTTTGCCGCAATACAATCATCAATAGTATCTACACATATAATAAATCTCTCTTGAGATAATATATTATAATTACTTATCTCATTCCAATTAATTTCCTCATCAAGATTTGAATGAACTAATATAATTGTTGCTGTTGGATATTTCTCAAAAAAATCTGGAATTGCTTTTCTATCTCTATAATAAAACTTAATTTCATCTGCTTTACGCAGATAATCAGTTTGTTGTCTACTGGATAAACAAAATTTCATAAGTATATACTCCTCCTTTATAAATATATAATATCATAAAAATATAGCCTTGTCAATTAAAAAATAGTAAAGCCATTTTTTATTTTAGGTTTACGAAGTGTACGTCCAGCGCCGGCCGGCTTTGTTTTACCGAACTTTATGGGGCTGAAAAAAAAGAGAGTTGCTATATAGCAACTCTCTTAGTTTAATTACTCCTCGACTGAATCAGTCGGCTCCGCATCATCCTCAACCGGCTCATCTTTCAGCTTATATCCTTTTACAGTTCTCTTTTTGCCTTCAGTGCCAGTTACTTTCATATCTGTCTTTTCAGCAATACCAGCCTCAACCAGGGCATTCAGTCTGTAAACACATTTAGCAACTGTAGCATCCTCATCCTCAACCTTTGCCGCAATATCTGCGATAGTTTCAAACTCGTCTGTCAGAACTGCCTGAATAGCTTCCTGTAATTTATCAGATGTAGCTCTCTTTTTCTTCGCATTCTCTTTTGCTTTATTCAGCTTTTTATCCAAAAGGACAATCTCATTCTCTGCAAAAGCTTTCAGCTCTTCACTTGTTACTGTTGGGTCATCAACGCCCTCTTCTTTTGCTGGATAAGACATAATGCCAGTCTCTGCGAAGTGAATGAGTGCCTGATACATTTCTCTCTTTGTAATTTTTTCCATAATCTATACCTTTTAACCTTTCTTCATCTTTGATAAATATATTATATAATAAATTTTATTTAAAAGCAAGTCTCTCTTTTAAAGTGCCATTGCGACGTCTCCGACACGAGTCCACGCTGCAAAGAAGTCTTCTCTATCCAGAAGATGTCTGGCATTATAAAATTCATGCCAGTCATGAGGAGTATTAATAACTACTTCATCATCAACATTCTGGTACTCCTCTTTGACATCCTGCATCCAAGTTGTATCTTCAAAATCTTCACTGTCTCTTTTAAGACCAAAGAGAGCAAGACCTTCATCAGTACAATCTGCTGGATATACGTAGTAATATGGGTCTGCATAAAATCTGTTTAAGATTTCTCTCTTGCGGATAATCTTAAAGTATTTTGCAGTACAGCTTTCTTCCATATCGTAAACGAAGATAGTCTCTACGATTTTAGTTTCATCCTTATCAGAGAGAAGTCTGATAGGAGTTAAGTTGCGGGTAAGATGATTCTCACCAGTAATTGAATCCTGAGTTACATTATCATCAAAACAATCTGGGCAAAGAAGTCTTCCATCTACACAAGTCAGCTCATCTTCATCTCTGTAAGACTCTCCGCAGATAGAGCAGAATGCCACTGTATCACAGCATTCGCCCATCAGATGTCCTTCATTGTCATAGAAATCAGCTTCCTGTCCACATCCCATACACTCAGATTTACCAGAGTAGTTGAAATGAATTTTCACGCAGCCCTCTTCATCATCTCTGTTGAAATAATACAAGTTTTTATTGAAGTACGCTACATTCATGTAAGGATCATTTAAGAAGTCATTGTACATCGCATCAGAGGATGGATAAATCATCAGTTTATAGTCGTCTACATAAACGTATTGATTCGGCTCATACTCTCTTAATGTTTCATCAAAGTCCCACTCAGGCAGATTCTTTGCGGCAAGCTCTCTTAACAGACTTAAACTTGCTTTAGTCAGGTTAGAGTTAAAGTAAGGATAAGACTTGATGTTTGTAATAAGGTCTTTATTAACAACCATCAGTTCTCTCCACTTCTTATTGCTCCACTCCAGCCCGCAAACATCCATCGGCTCAGAAGCTGTAAGATATGCAACAATAACCATCGGAGAATTCATCATCTCAACAGTTCCCTGTCTGTAACATCCGGCGTCCATCCAGGACATACAAGAGCTCCAATCGGAGTCATTGTCGCTCATTGTTACATAATCCAAAGGATGAATTGAAAGGCAAAGATTACCTTTTAATACTTTCTGGTTCAGAATCTGAGAAACTTTGATACGGAAGTCCTCAAAATTGCTCATATTCAATCCATAAGCAGAAGCAATCTTTCCAAGAGCCTTCATAGTTTTACAACCATGCTGAATCTTAATTTCTTTTCCTTCTGGAGTAGGAACCATGAAGGTATCGCCTGTGTAAACATTGTCAATCAGCTCAGAGTTGCTGCAAATAGCACAGATGTTTTCATAAAGTTCTCTTTTCTCATTCTCATAAGCATAGTTACTCTGAATGTAATCCATCCAAAACTTATTCTGGATTTTATCAATGAACTCTCTCATAAAGAGGTGCTCATCCATCAGGTCATTCATTTCTCTACGCATCTGACCGGATTCTTTTTCAAAAGTAACAGTTTTAGAAACGATAAGTTTGTTACCAAGCAGTTTATACAGATATGGCGCCTTAGCGTCAGCCCAGAAGTGAAGAAGCTCTTTACCGCTTACGCTTCTCTTGCCATAATACTCACTTGCGTAAGTATCAACATATTTCTCAAAAGCAGTCATCTCAGCATCTGTAATCATATCTCTTAAATCGAATACTTTTTCCATATCTTTAATTACCTCTCTCTTTAACTTTCTATAATTATTATATTATATTTTTTATAAAAAATCAATCAAGCTTCATTATGTCTAAGAAAGCATCTTTGTTACTTTATCCTCTACATAAGCCAAATCTGAAGGTGATAACTCAAATGATGCCTGTGCAGTGAATGTCGTATTTCCTTTACGATATTCATTAACAATCTGCTGAGCAAGGTTATCAAGATCTTTCTGATGAACCATAAAACCTAAGAATAAATTAGATTCTCCAAACATTAAATATCATCTCCTTTTCTTTATCTTATGTATATATTATATTATAATTTTTATAAAAAATCAATAGCTGTCTTTTTGACTACCAAATGTCTCTTGGAGATGCTACATATATATCTGATGGCATATCCGGCGTCCGCAAAAGCACCTTCCGTAGAATATTAGATTCATGTTCAGGTTTATTCATAACTTTAAAGTCTGAGAAAGAAAACATCAGGTCAGCCCGCACTCTTTCTCCATCCATGTAAAGCTCTCTCCAAACATCTCCAAGCTCTTCTCCCCATCCATCAAGAATAAAAAGAGTTTCTGGAAATACTCTACTTAATTTAATCATATCCTCTATATGGTCATACCACTTAATAGGCTCCTCAAAGAAGTCCTCCAGAAGAGGACTTTCATCCTCTCCGACTTCAAAATCATAAGGATTGATACTATTAAGGGCATTCACGACATCTGCTTCTTTTGGCATTTCAGTTTTCCCGAAATGAATGAAACTGATTTTATAATTTGTTAAATATCCCATAAATTATTTCTCCTTATTTGCTTTAGTGCATCTGGTTAATACTGTCTGCTTTACATTCTTATAAATTTTATGGTCTTTAATAGAACCACGAATCCAGTATGATTCACCTTCATTGAATCTTACTCTGGTAGAAGATGTAATCCAAACAAACACATTACCTGCAGCATCTTCCATTGTGTAGCAAGTGCTCGGTCCATAATAGCCATTGATTTTTAATGCTTTGGTGACGGTAACTTCAATTTCAATTCTGTTACCGATTTCGCCAACATAATTAGAATGGCTCTCTTCATAGAGCAGAGCATTAACTGCCGCTTCCACAATGTTATCATTTTTGAGAGATTCACCCTCGCCAACATTTTCCCAGTTAAGTCGAATAGCTTCAACTCCTTCTGGAAGTTCTTCTGGCAGTTCTGCTTCAGAAGATAAAGACCAGCCCCACCATTTTCTATACTGACAACCGTTTTCTTTAAACCACTCTTTATGCGGATAAGTATCGCCTTTAAAGATTGTAATATATCCATTTTTGAAACCAAGAATCTCTTTCTGAGATTTCCAGTATGGATCGTTAGAATGGTCTTCTGCGGCATTTGCGGCAAGGTCTGGATAATATTTCTTATATTCAGCATTGCTGTATGCACGTACCTGCTTCAGATTTCCATTCGCCATCTTTACTTTGATATACATTTTAGTTCCTACGAAGTAGGGTTCTCCAACCTGTTCCAGTCCTACATAAGATCTTGCTACTAATGCCATATCTTGAACACCTCTCTCTTTCTTTATCTTATAAATATATTATATTATATTTTTTATAAAAAATCAATGGCGGTTTATTGGTTGCCTTATGAGATGGATTTAATTCCTGATCTTTCCATACCCATATGAACTAAATAGTTTTCCCACTTCTTTGGATTTTCTCTACTACCAATTAATGCAGACATCATTTCTGGTGTATAACTATTTAAGTCTCCAGGCGGGTTTGTACTAAGAATCCTGGCTGCTTCTTTTACAGCTTCTTGAAGGATTCTGATTCTTTTTAAGTTTTGATTATATTCTTCAAGAAGTCGGTCAAGATTATGTTTTTCCATTAACTTTTACTCCTTTATTTATTTTCTATATATATTATAATAAAATTTATAAAAAAAATCAAAGGAGACTTTTTAGTCTCCTTTGATTTTCTTATTTTTTATTTATCATCGTCATCATCATCTTCAGTGATTTGATCAGCTACATCAATGATATAATCTACCAGTTCCTGCGTTCCATCTTTCACAACTTCAATATTATCTGGAGTAATAAGGGATGCCGCAAGCATTTTATAACAGGTATTCTCAGAAGGTACAAAAATTCCAATAGTACCGACAATTAAGCCAATAATGAGAGGTTTCTTTAAAAACTTGATTATATCTTCTGCATCATAATCAACACAGCATATAAAGCCCACAAAAAGGACAATCGCTGCAAGTCCAAAACCGCCAATCAGCAGTAAGAGACGAAGAACATCTGTTACAGAAATAAAATAAAAAAACAATGGATTAATAATTGGATTCATTATAAATACTCCTTATCTTCATCATCTAAATCTTTATCTTCATCTTCTGGTACAGCCCAGTAGTCAATCCATGAATTGATTTCTTCATTGAGTACGTCATCTACATCTTCTTCATCCCAATCTTCATCAAGACCGAAATCTTCTGGATTGTCATAAATGTCGCCTCTGTCTGTGACACCGCCCATTCCAGAATAAGAGTCATACTCTTCTATTGCATACTCTCTTGCTAAAGCATAAGCATCTTCTAAAGATTTGCAATCCATAGTGCCGATATAATTAGCACCACCAAAACCGCCGCATAAGCCCGCATAAATATTATACATCATAATCAACAATCCTCCGCTGATTTATCTTTATCCTCGTCAAACTTAGCCATATACATATCTTGAATTGTTTCAAGCTGAATATTGCCATGCTTTACCATATCAAACAAAAATTTTGTCATGTTTGCGGCAATGGCTGCATTTGACCTTATTTTAGTCTGGTCGGCAGGAATAAATTCAGTCGCATAATAACATGTATTTGCGATATCCCTAACTTCATCATAATTTAACTGTATAGTTACATAAGAATCATTTTTATTTCCGCAATTTAATTTCTTAATTATCATTTTATCACTACTCCTTTAACTCATATTCTCCTGGATAAATGTCTACACTGATAATTCCATATTCTGGGTATCCATCATTACCAGATAAATTATATCCATGTTGATTTGCCCAGTGAGCTGCATCAGCTCTGGTAGGAAAAATTTTAAACAACGCTCCTTTTACTACTGGATGACTATCTCCCCATCCGCCATATTCAATCTTTGTGATTGTATAGCCCTTGAACACATGTTCCATAAACATTTTTCCTTTCTTTATTTTGTATATATATTATAAAATATTTTTTTTATAAAATCAATTAATAATTAACTTTAGTGACTTCATCCAAGATGAAACGCCTTTCTTCTTTGCAGAAAGGACACCACATATTTTTTCTATGTTTCTTCTCCTTTTTAAAATTTTTGTGCTTAGGCGCAACCATTACCTTATGACAAACTGGACAATGAAAATATCTAATATGTACTTGCATTTAAAATCACCTCTTTATTTATTTTCTATATATATTATAATATAATTTTTTATAAAAATAAAAAGAGAGATATTAATCTCTCTTTGTATTCTTACTTATTGAAGTATTTTTAAAATAGCCACCAATCCATCCAAGAGCACCTGCCATAAGAGGTAACTTCTCTGGTGTAAAAAATGATACATTAAATAAAGTATTCAATGCATTACAAAGGGTTGGACCGAATGTAATTTTACATAACCAACCGCCAAAGTAACAAATAAAGAAGGACAACATTGGTGCAAAAATCACCAGAAGCACAGCCATTATAATTACACCTAAACATCCCATTCCTTCAATAAAATCATCATTATCAAACATATTATTTCTTCTCCTTTAAAATAACTTTTCCTTCCATCACACCATAGTTAGACTTCTCCTGAAATGTCCAGGTCTCAGCCTCTTCTCCTTCTCGCATAGGGCGAGTAAGATACCAAAGGTTATTGTCTTTCCAAGTGACTTCAGCTAATTTTTCTCCAACAGGCAAATCAATATTTACAGTTCCGCCATAGGATTTTGCTACCATATTGCCGCACCCACTACATCCCAGTAATACGAACGCAGCAGCTGCCAAAACCGCAATTTTTTTCTTCATAAATTCTCCTTTCATTTCAAATCAACATTATAATCCATCTTTATAGTGTCTTCTGGAACATAAATATTATATTTGTCACTATAAAAAATCGGTGAGCCAAATATAAAATTAACTGTTTGGTTAATAAAGATTGGTTTATAAGCGTCTACATGCGGTACAACATCGTCTTTGAGGTAGATTTGTGCGGAGCTGCCCTCAATAGTTTCATTTTTATAATTCTCTTCACCAGTCTCATCGACATTTTTATACAGATAGGTCATTTTTAAATAGCCATCTGCATTTCTGAAGCATGTAGTGTAAATATTGTCTTGTAGTGCGACAAGGTTATGAGATTCTGCTGGGTCTGGAACATACTTTACTGAATTTGTTGCTTTAGATATACCACTAATTGCGGCTCCAGTAAGTACAAAAGCTAAAAACCATCCTACAAATCCACAAAAAGCACCTCCTATAATTGCGCTATCCCAACCCAAGCCTTCATCACGAATAACCTTGCCCATAAACACTCCGAAAATACAAGCGAGTACAATCCATATCATAAAGTTGACTCCTTTCTAAAAAAATGCTATAATATTATTATATAAGAATTAGTCTGACACGTTAGGGAGTGTAAACATGTTCCTCATATTTTCCGCATACATTTACTTCACGGTTGCATATTTGCTGTTCACTATTCCAACAGCCGCAACCTTTCATACAAGTTTCTTTAATACGTTCAGGATTTTTAATCGGAAATACCTGAACTACTGGACCACGCTGAACTTGTTTCTGAACCATCTTTTCAATTTTAATTGGATTTGTTTCAAAATCACATTGGCAAGATGTTTTACAAGTCTTGCAAGTATTAAGATGATGCTCATAACAAGAGCTACAAAAAGCATGAACCTGTTCCTCTACAACCTCTACAACAGCTCGTGAAATCGAAGGAATAATCGGCTCGCCGCAAACTGCACAAATAAGTAGATTGTCAGTATTATAAAAATAGCCTTTTGAACAAAAATCATTCTCAGGGTCGCAGATAATTGAGGTCAGTCTACAGTAGTGATGACCCTGGTCTGAATGCATCAAATGAATGCACTGCCCGCATGTTTTAGTTGTTTTCTCGTTTGACAATTTTCTTTCCCTCCTTTGGATTGGAAAATTCAATAACGTTATCTTCTTCAAGAGCTTCGAGATGAATATCGGCTAATTCATCTCCGTAATAAGCTTCGATTGCGGTCATAGCTTCGGCATACGAGTCCGCAAAAGTACAACCAGAAAATTTCTCAAGCTCGTAGTTATCCTCTCTAACTCGAGTTCCCCAGAAAATAAATGGATACATAACGTCACTCCTCTCGATTTAATGCTTTGAGAATATTGTCTTTAGTTTCATCATATTCATCTCTTCTACCGTAAGAAGACGAAATATTGAAAAAGATTGCTTCAGCTCCAATAGGAGCGACAGTAATTTGCCGTGCATAGTCATTAAATTTAACGTATGCTATTTTGTCTATTGGAAAGACAAATTTTTCTCGAATACCGTCACGATAAAGTGTAATTGTATTTTTCATTTAGATTCTCTCCTGCATTGTGAGTCCATAGCGACCATAAAAATCTCTTTTTAAAACAGATTTTGCCATTGTGTCGTATGCGGACATGATACGAGATTGGTCAGCTCTGTCGGCTTTAAAGATGTCAAGCGGACCTTCAACTGGCTCTTCTCCTGGATAAATAGATTCAATGATTTCACCAAAAATGTAACCATCGTGACCAAGGATTTCAAACATATAATGTTCACGAAGATAAGAATAATCATTTAAAGATAATTCATTCCATAAGAGGTCGACTTCTTTGCGGGAAATCTTCATTCCCCAGTAAAATACACCCTGCATATTTTTTATCATTTCCTTTCTTTATCTTATGTATATATAATAACAAAATTTTAATAAAAAATCAATTAGCTACAAATGAGTTGTAGGACAAGATATGACAAAATTATAAAAAGGAATTGTATTATCTCTTGGAAAGGAGGTTTTATCATGGCAAGAAGAGACGATATGACTAAAGTTTCTTTTCGTGTTAGTATTGATGAAAAGAATAAATTAACAAAGTTTGCAGAAGAGAATGACTTGACTATTTCTCAGATTATTCGTCGTTCTGTAAAGATGTTTTTAGATAGCCAAGAGGCAAAAGACGAAGAATAATTGAGAGGGGATTTAAAATGTCAAAACAAAATTTTAAGATTATTTATTCTTTGAGAATACATCTTAAGTTACAAGAGATGGGGTTTAAATATCTTACAGAGATGAAGAACCCACAGAATATGCGGTTTAATTGCTGGGTTTATGAGGCTACGCCGCAATTATTGGAGGCGTTTGATAATATCTTACGAGAAGTGGAGGATGTATAATGGCACAAGATGTAACTTTTATCGTCCACAGAGAATGGTTAGATAGTATTAAAAATCTTCCAATAGAACAACAAGATAAAATTATTGCAGAATTTGTGCGGTACGGGACTGATTTGGGGTTAAAGCACCCAGATGATGCGTTGACGCAATCTTTTGTAAATATTTTAAAAAGTCGTATAGATTTTAGCAAAAATAAATATGAGAAGAAAGTTCAAGCCGGAAAAAGCGCTGGGAGAAAGAAGAAAGTCGATGACGACGAAATTTTACGCTTAGCTCTCGGAGGAATGAAATCTGCGGAAATTGCAGAAAAGCTTGGAGTTAGTAAAAGTACAATAGACCATTCTGATGGATGGAAGAGGAGAAAGTTGTAATTTTTGCAGAAATTAAACTGCAAAAAGTGGATTTTTACATAAGATTTTTTGTTAAAAAAAATTGCAATTGCAAACGGATCTTCGAGGCAATTTTAACAAAATTGCATTTTACCAATTTTCTGTTTTTACAAATTGCAAAAATGGACACTGGAAAAATCAGGATTTCAACTTGATTTTGTTAAAATTGGAAAAAATTGCAACAATATAATTGTTACAAAAATAGATTTTTTGTTAAGTTTGCAGATAGCTATCTTATATCTTACAATTTCTGCAAAATTACAAATTCTGCAAAAATTATTGGTTTGCAACGATAACACTTCGTGTTATCTTATGCAAACGGCGCTCGGTTTTTGCTTGGCGGGGGATAAAAGGGCGAATTGGATTTTTAATTAAAATTTTGATATAATATATTTAAGATAAGGGAGAGAAGAAAATTATGAATATCTCTATATTAATTGTAACAAATGATTTTGAAAAATGGATTGAAAACTTTAAGAAAAGTTTTCATAATGAAAAAACTATTATTCAAAAGCATGGAACCAGTTATTATTATTTATCAGCAGGAAAAGAAATTGAAATTAGATTTTATCTTACTGATAAGGTTACAGAACATATTGTAAGAGGAAGGAAGATTAATCATGTAGTATTAGATAAGAAGATTGATGAAGAGGAAAGCAGATTGATACAGATTAGTTTAATTGGTAATGAAGTAAGAAAAACTGATAATTGGTTTAACGAGGTGTATAATGAATCTAAATTATGAGTCTGGTAAAGTAGGGGACTATAAAGGTACTCCAGTTTATACTATTGAAGAAATTAAATTTGAGCCGAAAAGGGCAAATAGAAATTTCATTTATGCTTTAGGACATCAAGGAACGTCTGAAAATTTGAATTTAATTTTCTGGGATGGAAGTGTTTGGAGACAGTTAGGTACAGTTAATGCAGCAGGTAGTGATGTTAAAGAGAATAGACCTGATTCGAGACCAGTTTATTCTTTCGGAAAGACAGAAGTTCAGAAAGAGGAAGATTGGTTAGTCGAGATGAAGAAGGCAGCTAAAGCAAGGATTAAGGAAGAGAAGAAGCCAAAGTCAAAACCGGCGGTAAGCTCGCCAGAGCTTACCAATGTCAAAACTATTCGAGTAGAAGAGATTGAAGATTTAACTACTTTATCTGCGGGGATTGATGATTATATTCAGAGTCAGTTGAATAGAGATTGGTTAGGAGAGATATCTTAATCAAGAAGAGCCAAGACTATTGCGGTCTTGGCTTTTTTAGTAGGAAGAGAGAAAGGGAGGAGGTTAGAGATAATAAAAGAATTTCATTAGATTTTAATAAAATCTTATAAAAATAATAGAACTTAGTAGAATTTTACAAAATTTGGTGGAAGGTACCTGCCCCCCGGCACGCCTGGAACTACTTCTCATTTTTTCTCCCTCACCCTTACCGTTTTATATGAGTCTATCTCACTTCTAACTCAATCTAACCCAATAAAAAAAGCTCCCATGAAAACTTGTTCATGGAAGCCTTGTTCGTGGCAATTTTTATTACAGACCCATATCTTTAAGGAAGTCGGCAATCGGGTCTTTCTTGCCGCCAATGGTCTGCGGTTTGCGTGTAATATTCAGTTTTGCTTTCGGTATCTCACCATCAAGGTCAAGACCGCCAAGCATCTTCAGAAGTTTAAGCTGCGGAGCCAGCTGAACTTTCACCTCATCAATAGCAGATACAAGGAACTCTGCTGCCTCATCCATGTCCGCATCTGTTACCTCACCAAGGTCCATCTCAGGAATGTATGTCTGAAGGTATTTTACAAGCGGCACTACTACTGCCTTTGCATCTGCAACCTTAACGCTTGCTGCGCGTGCCTCTGCCTCGGCTTTAGCTTTAGCTTCAGCGTCTGCCTTAACCCGAGCATTAGCCTCATTCAGTGCCTTTGCGTACTCTGCTGCCAGGTCATCTGCGCTCTGTCCATTCTGAATTGCCGCCATTAAATCTTCTACTCTAACCATAATCTCTTTTCTCCTTTTTTAAATGAAATGTTTATCTTTCTTTATCTTATGTATATATTATATAATAATTTTTATAAAAAATCAATTGGAAGAATATTGCGGGCCTGCTGCCGTTCGCATATCCTAAACCATATGATAAGATTAAACTGGGCAGCAGGATACTTTGATGCGGCCGGGCCGCTTCTCTATTCTTTCCTTTTGGATTTAATATTATTATATCAAAATTTAAAACATAAATCAATTTGCCTCGCAAGATTTGAAACGGACAAACTTTTGCAAGAGGTAAACTTTGCTCTACTGGACTCGTTCTATCTCTGCTATTGGACCAATTTTTTCAGAGGAGAGAGAAGAAAAATTTTTGTTGGCAGCAGGCCAAGTTTGTAGCAATGTTGCGACCATATGGGAAAATTAACGCGACGCACCGGTCGCCCAATGGGTAAAAAAATTTTTGAAGGGCCAACTTTCTGCCGGCGCGGCGGGCATATGCGCCCGGGCCCGGGCTGCCAAACAAAAGGGGTTGCATATGGGGGTTGCATCAGGTGGCGCGGCCCTGAGGGCAGTCAAGGTTGTGCAGGTTGCACAAAAAAAAGAGATTTCGGGAAAAAAGATTGTGCAATTTAACGATACGATTTTATTTGACTTTTTTTGAAAGATGTGGTATAATGCGAATTCCGGCTGCGCCGGCCGCCCAAGGGCGGGTCTAAATTGATTATAGCACATTTATGGGGTTTTGTCAAGTGGTAATTATAAACAAAAAAGAGGGCCTCTGCCCTCTTAATTTTTGTGAAATATTTTTTTCCACCAGGGAATTTTTTTATTTAAATCGAAATCAATTTGTAACAACTCTGCAATATTTCTTGCGTCCTTTTCGCTGAGCCGACCCGCCCGCACGTGACTTTCTAATGAACCTCTATAGACCATTTGTTCGCCCCCTTTAGCAGTGTTCAAATGTAAGTAATGCGTTATCGTAACCATCTTCATTTAAAACCACAACCGCCTTGCAGTAAATATCACAGCCAGGAGAATCGAACACGTGGTCTGAGTCGATTGAATATTCAAAACCCATGCTTTCCGCAATCTGGCCAAACACAGTATCAAAATCATCATCATTTTCATTCGTGTCGTAAATATCACCATAGCTATCTACGAAACCTCTTTTAATCATTTTAGCAAGAATTTTATTAATCATTTTTAATACCTCTCTTTTATTTTATAAATAAATTATACCATAGCTTTTTTATTTTGTCAATAACTTTTTTGTAAAACGTGGCTTTTAATTATTCCACGTTTTACAATCAATGTCAGAGTTCATAGCAAGACACGCTTTAAAAATTTCTTTTTCAATCATTACATCTTCTAAACCTGTGTGGCTTTCTACAAAGTCCACGTTGTTTGTCAAGTATCTATAAAGGATTTCCGCTGTTAAGCGTGGGCGGTTGCCACTCATTACAAAATTATTTTCAATACAAAAGTTTTTGTAATCTTCATCTTTTGCAAAAGTCTGTCTTGCCATTTTTAAAGAATCCCAGATTTCACAGCCAAAAGGAAAGAAGTATCTATATTTTGATTTAGTCAGCCATCTTTGCGTTCTCTGACAACTTCTATAATCAAAACGTGCGTTGTGTGCGATAATTGCACCAACTTCAAAGTTTTTACAATCATCATGTAACTGTTTTCTAATGTTTCTGAATGTTTTCAACTCTCTAACACCGTTTTTAATATCTTCCCAGTATTGCGGAATTTTGTCAGCAAAGTAAGCATTTGCCATCATTTCTTTGTCAAGAAAAACATCAGCCACAACAAAAGACCTTGTTTCAATGACCTCAAAATTTTCATTTAATACAGCATAGCCCACATCATAGCAAAAAGGGTCATCAAAGCCGTTTGTAGTTTCAGTGTCAAGTACGATGTAATTCATTTTTATTTACCTCTCTTTTCTTTTCTCTCTTAACTTATGTACTTATTATAGCAGATGTTTTCTTGTTTGTCAACAATTTTTTTAAACTTTTTTCAATTTTTTGCCCCGTTTTCGGGTGAAAAGCCACTATTTTGTGGCTTTTCTGTGCTTTACAAGCTTTAAACTATACTCATTTTCACCAATTTTGAATGAAATTTCCTGTCCAGCGTTTACAATTTCACAATTTTCTGCAATTTCTGAACAAAAACCGCAAACTTTTTCGAGAAATTCCACTTTTTCTGCATCTTTTGGACGTTTCTTTTTGTCGAATTTATAATTTGTGGGAGTTTTTCGAGTGCCAGTTTTTGTGGCTTCCTTTGCGACTTTCTGCTGTTCAGGTGTCAAGTCAAAAGGCGTGGGGCGGTTGTGGTCAATCTCGTTGTCCCACCACTCTTCTGTGGCTTTCTCTTCTAACACTTTAAAGTCTGTGATTTTCTTGTTAGGATTTTTGTCAATGTACTTGTCAACCCAGTTATCAAGCCATTCCTGTGTAGGATAATTGATTTCTGTCTTTTTCATTTACAACACCTCTTTCATTTGATAAATCTATTATAGCACATGACTACTGGATTGTCAAGAACTTTTTTAAATTTCCCCAGTGGGGAGGGGGATTATTCCCCCTCGTTTTCAGTTACAACCTTTTTAGAAAAGTATGCTTTTCTCTTTTCCTCTGTTCTTTCAACCAGACCAGAGTCTTTCAGCTGTCTAACCAGTGCTGAAACACGCTGATTTGAGAGGTCAGCCAGTTCTACAACCTCTTTCATCAGTTCAGAGATTGTATATTTTTTGCCAACTTCCATGAATAAGAGAATAGCTTTCTTGTATTCCTCATTTGCTTTCTGTGTGGCAGTAGGCTTTCTTTCAGCAGAGTTCTTTTTAGAGATAGATTCTTTCAGAGCTTTCAGCTTTTCAGTTACCTCTTTATTATCCTCAACTGCTTTCATAGCGATTTCAAGAGCCTTTACATAAGTCATTTTGTTTGTCATAGTATCATTCTCCTTTTTGATTGAAATTTGTTTTTGTTTTCTTTGTGTCTTTATTATAACACATCTCTATTCAGTTGTCAAGCTTTTTTTTATTTTTTTTCTAAGTCATTTTTGTTTTACCTCTCTTCCTTTATCTTGTATTTATTATATCATGCTTAGAAGCATTTGTCAAGAGTTTTTTTTATTTTTTTTTCTTTGAGGATTTTTTATTTCCTTTCCTCTTGACACTATTATAATACCACACCTCACCGCAGATTGCAAGCATTATTTCAAAAAATATTGCACTAATTTCGGGATTTTTGCCAGCTTATTTTTGTGCAATATTTTCTCTTGACAAATGGTGGGGAGTATGTTATAATCGAAATTCTGCCCGCGCCGACTGTGTGCGGGCCGCCCAAATTGTCAACTGGAAAATTATACAAAAATAAGAGCCAAAAGGCTCTTATTTTCTACTTGACATCAATCTCTAATTTGAAGTCACTGTCTGTTAAATAATTCACCATCGAATCAACTTCATCACAGCCATTGACCATCATCAAAGAAAATTCTGTTTCTGTGTAAGTGTTTAACAGCATCCGCACTGTTTTACCCTTTGCATAAGCGTAACCGCACTCCCAGGCTGTGCCACTGTCTGAATACATTCCGAAGTTCAGAACCCACACTTCATCGCATTTGTCGATTGCGTCAATGTCTTCCATGAACACTTTGTGTCCCCACTCTTTGTTAGGCATTTCCCACGCATTTTCAATTTCATGCTCTATTGGCGCATACACATCAATTCCTTGTGACCGCATCTTTTTAATAATCTGCTGATAAACTGTCATTTCTCTTTCTTTGAACCAAGGACTTGCTAAATAAACTTTCATTTTTTTTACCTCTCTATCTCTTATTTATGTATTTATTATACCATGTGGGGGCTGATTTGTCAACCCCCTTATTCATTTTTTTAATGATTAAACCGCAGATAAACTTTAACCCAGCTGAAGCCGAAACGCTCTTCTAACTGTTTTTCCTCTTCTGGATTTGTTTCCATGATTGAGATTTTCATAATTGTATCCCAGTCAATAGTTGTAAACCACGTTCCCTCTTTCATGCCTTTGCTAAAGCGGAAATTGTCAAGAATGTAATCCATTGTTTTCTGTTTTTTAATTGTTTTCATACATTCTTCCAGAGAAACAACCTGATTGCTAAAAACTGGTTTAGTTTCAAAACCTGTTACTTTCCATCCGCTAATTTTACTTTCAATGTTTAACATAATTATCAACCTCTCTCTTTCTTTTGATACATTTATTATAACAGATAACTTGCAGTTTGTCAAGACTTTATTCTAAAATATTTACCTCTGCATTTACTTGTTTAACTTTCGCATCTCCTGGAAATGCTCTCACCTGTCCAGTAGCCAGATTAACCGCCATTACATTCTCTCGATAACGTTCAGGAAAAACACCGCTTCTTTTATCAATTTTGATGTATAAGCCGATTTCATCCATACCACTTCTTTTTGCGGTAAATGTACTTCCTACCATAAGTTTGTAAGCGTGAACATAGTTCTGAGTATTATTGAAATTAACTTTCATTCTTATTACCTCTTTTCTTTATCTTATGTACTTATTATACAGCATTTTATTCCAGTTGTCAAGGCTTTTTTATAAAGTTTTACTTTCAGTTACAAAATACTTTGCATTGTATCTGTCAAGAGACTTTTTAACTGCGGCACTTTCCCGCTGTGTAGCACAATAGCAGTTAATTAAAATGTATTTGTCAATGTCGATGTAATTGCAAGGAATCCCGCAAGCCTTTAAATCTGAAATCAACTGTTCCCATTCAAACCTACTGTCAATAGTTGCTTCTACTTTCCACAGTTTGTCTTTTCTTGCTTTTTCTTCACCCCACTTTACAATCCACACACCGATTAAATTAGCAAGAAAAGTTACAACAACTTTCTGCCACAGTGGGAAATCTGCAACCGTGTAAATTAACACAATGTTATAATAACCATAGTAGCCCGCAGAGATTAAAGCAGCTACTGTTTTCCCCGATTTGATTGTTACAATAGATTTGATTGTGGAAAATACCACGTTGATGATTGTTAAAAAGCTAAATAAAATTAACATGTTCATTCTTTATCACTCACTTTCTTTTTCTTTTATTATACACCTACTTGTAGATTTTGTCAAGGACTCTTTTAAAGTTGTTCTTGTTACAATTTCTAATAATTCACCTGTTTTTCTGTTATAGTAAATAGTTGCTTTTGTACCAAGAGGGCAAACATAATCATCAATAGAATAAATTTTATCCCCCTGTTTATTTTCAAATTCCATTGTAGTAGAATCGCTGTCCTCATGATAGATTTTCTTTGTTGCAGTAACTTCTGTATGTTTTGGCGCACTATTATAAAACAGTAGACTGATAACTACAACTAAAATGATAACCGATAAACCAATTCCCTCTAATATATCATGCCAAACTTCCATAACTCATTCCCTCACTTTCTCTTGACTTTCAATCATGTTATCAAAGAACATTGCTGAAAATTCTTCACCCTGTTTTTCGCTTGCTCTGTATGCAATCCATTCCATAACAACGTCAATGCCGTGCATGAACTTTTCATCACCATTTTTTGCATCATACTTGCCGACCAACAGACCGCACTCACTATTCATCATGTCATTAAAAACGATTCTGTACGCATCTTTTATTGTATCTGTCATTCTTCCTTACCTCTCTTTCTACTACTATTATAACTCACTACTGGAGTTTTGTCAAGCCTTTTTTTCCTCTCTTAAAATTTTATTGATTTGATTTTTAATGTCTTTCAAATCATCGAGAGTGCAATACACCTTGTCACCCCAACCGCCTTTAATTGTAAAAGGATAATTTTTATCTGTACTCTTTTCAACTGTCATTGTTATCAACCTCTTTCCCTTAACTTTAATTTAATTATACACTACTTCTGGATATTTGTCAATAGGTTTTTTAAAAATTTTTTCGACCCGTTCTATTGGGTGGGCTTTCGCCCACCGGTCCGGCATGGCGTCCGAACCGGCAAAAAAGGAGGAAATCAAAATTTAAGTGAATGATGGACTTGCGGGGAATCGAACCCCGACCCTTGCAGGTTCTCTGCGGTGACGGCTTCCAACACTACAAGCCCAGAATGGTGAGGGGCAAAGCCCCTCTTTTCATCACTCTTCAATTTCTTCATCTGTCACCACCTTTTTAGAGAAGTACGCTTTTCTCTTCTCTTCTGTTCTTTCCACAAGACCCTCTTCTTTGAGCTGTCTTACAAGTGCAGATACTCTCTGGTTAGACAGGTCAGCAAGTTCCACGACTTCTTTCATCAGTTCAGTGATTGTATATTTCTTGCCGACTTCCATAAACTCAAGGATTGCAGTCTTGTAACCCTCGTTTGCTTTCTGAGTTGCTGTTGGCTTTCTCTCAGCAGAGTTCTTCTTTGCGATAGATGCTTTCAGAGCATCCAGTTTGTCATAGACTTCCTTGTTCTCTTTTACAGCGTTCATAGCGATTTCGAGTGCCTTTGCGTATGTCATTTTGTTTGTCATAGTATCAATTCCTTTCTTGTTTGAATGTTTTATTTATTTGTT